>Ga0209442_1002192_pt1 | contig 10672 bp, 12 predicted proteins | sample LauGreSBDMM110DD_2_FD_187565 | JGI IMG/M metagenome (GOLD analysis project Ga0209442, IMG submission 187565) | Freshwater lake microbial communities from Lake Michigan, USA - Sp13.BD.MM110.DD (SPAdes) (version 2) | ecosystem: Environmental > Aquatic > Freshwater > Lake | place: Lake Michigan...
GCGGGAACCATTTCTTTAATCAAGGACAATCGCCTGCGGCCAATTGCGGTCTCGAGCATTGCGCGCACCGGGGTTCTGCCCGATGTACCTACCATTTCGGAAAGCGGTGTCAGCGGTTTTTCGGCCGTGCCGTGGGTCGCTATGGCAGCACCGGCAAAAGTGCCGCGTGCCATCATCGAAAAACTCAATTCCGAGATTAACAAGATTCTCAATTCGGCTGAAATCCGTACCCGCTTTCAGTCACTGGGAACCGAGCCGATGGTCATGGCACCGGATCAGTTGACTGAATACCTGAAAGCGGAAACCACCAAGTGGGCTGCGGCGGTCAAGGCATCGGGCGCAAAGATCGACTGAGGTCGAAGTCAGGTTGAGGAAGTGAAACAGGAACAGGAACAGGATCCTTAATGAATGCCGTATTGCGTCCAGCACCTGAGCCAGTTGCTCCGGCAATTTCACAGCAACTGGCTGAATTTGTTGCCGCTTTGTGCTTAACTGACGTCCCGCAAGCCGTCGTCACACGGGCCAAATATCTTATGCTGGACGCGATCGGCTGCGCTTATGCGGCGCGTGAAGAAGAGTTTGCGAAGCGTATTGCTGCATCGATTGCTAGGCTGGCCGGAGACGGTCCGCGCGGCGTGATTGGCATGCCGCTTCGGCTGCCCATGCGTGATGCAGCTGTGATCAATGGCATGCTGATGCACGGACTCGATTACGACGATACGCATGCCGCAGGCGTTACGCACCTGACCGTAAGTACTTTGCCGGCCGCGCTCGCCAGTGCAGCCCAATTCGGCAGCTCGGGTACGCAAATACTGATCGCTTATATCGCCGGGGTCGAAGCCGGAGCGCGTCTGGCCTGCGTGGTCAAAGGGGCTTTTCATCAGGTAGGTTTTCACCCGACAGGCTTGATCGGCGCCTTTGCCTCCGCGCTGGTTGCGGGGCGCCTAATGCACCTTGCGCCGGCGCAACTGGCTGGCGCACAGGGCATCGCACTGTCGTTTGCGAGCGGCAATTTGCAGTTTATCGAAGACGGCTCCTGGACCAAACGTATCCATCCGGGTTGGGCGGCAGCCAGCGGCATCACGGCAGCAACGCTTGCCGCCGACGACTTCCCGGCACCACGCGAGGCGTACGAAGGGCGCTTCGGGCTGTATCGCAGCCATTTGCCACCCGCCGAGTTCGCTGCTTCCGATCTGTCGCTTGCGACAGCGAACCTTGGCAGCGTCTGGGAACTCAACAACGTTTCCATCAAGCCCTTTCCCGCCTGTCACCTCGTGCATGGTTGCGCCGACGCTGCCATCGCCTTGCATAAGGCAGGCATCGATACCGCACGCATCCGCTCGATCCGTGCGCTGATCCCGGCCGGCGTGGTTAAGTTAGTCGCAGAACCAGTTGACGCCAAGTGCAGGCCGAGGAATGATTACGACGCGAAATTCAGTATTCCTTACGCCGTTGCCAGTGGCCTGATGCGCGGCAAACTCGGGCTGGCGGAGATGTTGCCGGCCGCATTTGTTGAGCCACGTATCCTGGCTTTGATGGATAAGGTCAACTATGAGATCGATGAAGCATCAACCTTCCCGGTCCATTACACCGGCGAAGTGGTGGTCACGCTCGACAACGGGCGCGTCATGCGACATCGCGTTGCGGTCAATCGCGGCAATCCGGAACAGCCGCTCAGCAACGCAGAAATCGAAGCGAAGTATTTTGACAACTGCGCCCTCAACCTGCCGCACGCACAAGCGCTTCGGGTGCGCGATATGGTGCTCGATCTGGAGTCGGTATCCAGCGCCGCGCAATTTGAAGCAGAACTTGCATCGAACTGAATTACCCTTAAGACCCATGACCATCGGTACCTCAAACACTCGCCCTCTACCCCTTGCCGGGGTACGCATCCTCGCAGTTGAACAGTACGGAGCCGGTCCCTTCGGAACCCTCTATTTAGCCGACCTAGGCGCAGAAGTAATCAAGATCGAAAATCACCGGGATGGCGGTGATGTCGGGCGCAGCGTAGGCCCACATTTTTTCGGTCCTGGTGACAGCCATTTTTTTCAGACATTCAACCGCAACAAGAAAAGCGTCACCCTTGACCTTAAACATCCGGATGGCTACGCTGCCTTTCTGGCATTGGTCACCAAGGCCGATGCGGTACTCGACAACCTCCGAGGTGACCTTCCGGTCAAACTCGGTCTGACCTACGATGACCTGAAGGCAAGCAACCCGCGCATAGTTTGCACCCACCTGTCTGCCTATGGGCGCAATTGTTCGCGTACGGCCTGGCCTGGCTACGATTACCTGATGCAGGCTGAAGCGGGGCACATGTCGCTGACCGGCGAACCAGATGGCCCGCCGACACGCTACGGCTTGTCTATCGTAGATCTGATGACTGGCCTAGCCGCAGCGTTCGGCTTGCTCGCGGGCGTCGTCAGTGCGCGCAGTACAGGTCAGGGCATGGATGTCGATACCTCTCTGTTCGATGTGGCCTTGCACAACCTCAATTACCCCGGCACCTGGTTTCTCAATCAGGGGGTGGTCACTGGTCGCAGCCCGCGTTCTGGACACCCGAGTCTGACCCCTAGCCAACTTTATCAAACCCAAGACGGCTGGATCTTTCTGATGTGCAACAAGGAAAAATTCTGGGGAGTGCTGGTCGGCTTGTTGTGCAAGCCCGAATGGAACACCGACCCCGATTTCGCCACTTTTGCCAAGCGCCTAGAAAATCGCGAGCGCGTCACGCAAATGCTTGACGGCGTACTGATGCAACGCACCACCGCCAACTGGATGATCCTGTTCGCCGGCAAGGTACCGGCCTCGCCGGTCTATGACATCGCGCAGGCTCTTGAAAATCCATATCTCGCCGAGCGTGAGGCGCTGGCCGACTACCTCTATCCCGATGGACGCTCGGCGCGCATGGTTGCTGGACCGATCCGCGTCGCAGGCGTTAGCTTGCCGCACGTTGCAGCGCCAGCCATGGGAGCCGATACCGACCCCATGCTGTTGGACGCGGGTTATTCTGCCGATCAGATCGATGTCTTGCGGCAAGCGGGCGTGATTTAGGCTTTACTCTGCGGGCATGCTGCTGGAAAGCGCTAGCCGATGATTGAATCGCGCCCGCCGGAAGCGTTCGAAACGCCTTGTGCCCAGCCTGCATGAACTGGAGATATGAATGAAGCGTAGTTATCTGTTCGTCCCCGGCAACCGTCCCGAACGCTTCGCTAAAGGGATCGCCTCGGGCGCTGGAGGCGTTGTGGTCGATCTAGAAGATGCCGTGCAACCAGAAGAGAAGCTCGCGACACGCAGCGTTGTTTGCAGTTGGCTGACTCAGCGTCAGGACGATGCACCGAACGTCTGGGTGCGCGTCAACAGTGTCGACACCAAATACTTCGAAGAGGACATGCGCGCTGTCGCCGCAGCCCGGCCCATGGGAATCATGCTGCCGAAGACCGAATCAATAGCCGACGTAAAACGGGTTGTCAGCCTGCTCGGGGCACTCGCATTACCCGTTATGCCGATCATAGAATCGGCCGCCGGACTTCTGAATGCGCTGGAAATTGCGCGCGGTCCGCACGTGCAGCAACTGGTTTTCGGCTCAGTTGACTTTCAGCTTGATACTGGCATCATTGCTGAGGGTGATCCCTTGCTGTTTGCCCGTTCAACGATGGTAATTGTCTCGGCCGCCGCGCGCATTGCCGCGCCGCTCGATAGCGTTACCTTGGAGATCGGCGACGAAGCGCAATTGCGAAGCGATGTGTCGCGCGCACGAGATCTGGGTTTTGGCGGCAAGCTTTGCATTCATCCCAATCAGGTCGCACTGGTTGAAAGCGGCTTTAGTCCGAGCGAAGAAGAATTGCGCTGGGCGCGCGCCGTGATTATTGCTAGCGATGCCGCGAAAGGTCGGGCGATACGCCTTGACGGCAAGCTGATCGATCTGCCGGTTGTCCAACGTGCAAGGCGCATGCTGCAGGATGTTTGACATGCTTGGGACGCTGCGTTCCACGAGTAGTTTTCTCCCGGGGCGGGCTCCTTTAGCTGATGTTGCTACATAAAGGGTGGTTAGTCACTCCTGATCACTTGACCTGCGTTTAAAAACTGATCCAGTTGGATGAAGATTTATTTTCGTAACGATCAACTTACACTTTCCAGCTTGATCCCTGTTTAACTCGACTTGGTCCGACGTCAGCGGGTGTGACACAAATAGTAGTACTTGATAACAAAGATGTTATTTCTAATGAGGCACCAAAGCCTTTCAATTTAGATTCCAATGATATAAGTTATAAATTGTCTAAATTAAGTCAGTTTGAGCCGAAAAATTTTTTTGATCTCAACGCTAACAATGATGCAGAATATAAATCTCTGTGGCAAGATGTGGTGTCTTATATATCTCAAGAAACTCGAAAATTATCCAAAAAAAATATAGAAGTTAATGGTAACAAAGTCATTTATCACGACTTATATTTGGATAAGATATCCTTTATTGTTCTTGATGGTTATACAGGTCACAATTGTGAAGGTGAAAATATTGGTACTTCATATATTTGCATTAAAGATGATAAATCTCCTGACTTTTTGTGCGAGCTTCAGGATAAAAATATAAAAATTAAATCTAAGTGTATTTCGGCTTTTGGTTTCTAAAATTTACTTTTCATGGGGTAATTTTTTTAATTTGACTTTCGCCCCGTTGTTCTTGAACCTTTCATAAGCCCAAGTGCATGGCCTAAGTCCTCTAATGCACGGAGTCGACGCATAGCTAGTGCCCGTTCTGTTCGCGCTTTGCGCGTTTCATTGCCGTGGATGGTTTTAGCCTCGGCACAACGTTGTCGGCCTTGCTCAGTTCGAGGCCCGGTAGCGGACCCGCCGTGAAATTTACACCATGCCCGGCCAGTTAAAGCGGGGGCCTTGCATTGTTCTTTGGTTCTGCGCGAGGTCCCTTCGCATTGTCTACAGACGATACGCCCGCCTGCTGTTGTAAATGTCAAGTTTTTTGACATTGATTTGCACCTAGTGTTGAGCTGTCTTGGGCCTCTGATTTTCAATAGGCACAGCTTTCCTTGTGCCGGAGGAGAAATGCACCTCTCTTGAGTGGTACTGAAGGTGGCTGTCTAAGAGAGGTACCACCGCTGTAGCCCACGTGTTTATTGGGTTTGCGCTGTTTAGTGGCACCTTTGTCCTTATATCTAATAGATATTTATAAATAGCAGTATCCATATGGCTACCCCTCCTTATGTTTGATCGAGCTTAAGAAAGTTAGGTAACTGGTACCACTGGTGTCACTGGTACCACCACCCCCGGGGGTGCTTTCATCACACACAACTGCTTTTAAGGCATGTAGGTCTGGAACAATGTGACGACCGCCTTGATTGGATTTCTGGGGTTTTTGACCCCCGTTGTATTTGCGTATAGCACTTGCAAGTTTCATGGTCTGACCCTTTGTTGGGCGATCGATACCAATCTTGTTGCATATGTCTTTCATCAATTCAGCTGACCAAGTTGTACATCCAGTGAAGGGGTACTTATCTAAAAGAGCTTCAATATCTGGATCACTAACCATGAATTGCTCACTGTATTGATTCAGCATCGCTACCTCTTGCTGATTCAAGTACCATTTTTCACCAGCCTGATACCAAGTTTTTACTTCAGCCCAAAGTTGTTGATAGTCGATGGTTGGATCGCGAACAATTCCGTCGACGTCGATAGGCCAGAATCTTCTATTTCCAGTCAAGTCATGCAAGAACTGAAAATCATTAACGGTTCCAGAAAATACGGTACGCCTTGGAAAGTTGGAATCTTTACGAGCATATGGTTTTCTAAGAGTGTCAGAGACTTTTGTAACAAATGCCTTCAATTGAGCAATATCAGCTTTTTTGAATGTTGCATCAAGTTCACCTAGTTCGACAATCCAATGACTAACCGCAGTCATAACGCTGTCTTTGTCAGCTGGATTCAGTGTTTGGCCTTCAAGAAAAACACCTTCAATGCCAGAAGCCAACTCTTTGATTAAGGTTGTTTTACCTACATTTTGTAATCCAGTTAGAACAATCATTCCGGCGTTGGCAATCCCTTTAGGTTCATAAGCGGCAGCGACTGCTTGAATAAACCACTTGCGCCATAAAAAGTCCGAGATTACAGGATTTCCACACAGAACTTGTCCTGTAAATTGCGTAAATCTACTAATGCCATCCCATGGCTTGGAATCAATGTAAGTCTGGACAGGGCAAAAGGGATTTTGCGAAGCAATTGCATCAAGCAGCTCAGGGATTCGTGCAGCAGTCATTCCCGACTTAATTGCAAAGTCAGTAACAGTTGTCAATGCAGTATTGTCGGATTCATCTAGTACGCATTTCAGACCGGGGACTATGAACTCTCCACGTTTGAAAATCTGGTTATATCGAGCTGAGACACCGTAAGTCGACAGCACAGCGATTAAGTTATCCGTAACTTGAAGCGGCTTCTTCTGATTATTTAATATGGGAAAACTGATCGACCCATTACTCATTTGATTTATGGACGTCGTTCCGAATGCAACCTGTAAGTTATGGTCCTCTTCAAATACGACATCGTTGGTAGTCAACCCTGCAAGTTTTATTAGATGTCTAACTCCATAACCCGAAGGCCGATGCTCTAATTCACGTAAAGAGCGATCAAACTTTTTATCGACTTCAGTTGGATCATGTTTTATATAGGGCTTCCCCCAAAAGTCCCCTTTACTGAATCTTTGAAAAGTTTCACGGCCTCCCTCTCCATATACGCGCGCTAGGACGTTTGCTACGTCAAACCAAGTTGGTTCTGATGTGCAATCAATAAACCCAAGCACCGTGTGTAATGAGTCAGACGTTAACCTAGAGTAGTTCGAGACAGTATTTCCATCAAGGGATTCGCTGTCGATTTCCGACGACTCGCTTTTAAGTTGATCCGGTTCTGGGTATCTCTTTAGGATGTCATCAACATTAAGAGACTTTCCGCCAAAATGAAAAATCTCTGCATCTGGGCCAGGCGAATAGACAGGCTGCTCGTTTTGATAAACCGACTTATCAAATTTAATTGCATCATCGCCATAGGTATTCTTGAACAACCGTTCCAACGATTTACCTAGTGCAATTGCTTCTGATCGCGTGACTTCACGACTCAGTTCAAATATGACTCGACACCTAGGCTTGTCTTCTTGATGACTCCATGTTGTGTAGCCAAATGCACGAAGCGCAGACAGATCAGAAATGAATTCCTCAAAAGCTGCCCTGTCTCGAAAACCGTCTTCGTCTGTTGCTAATAGTCTTCGATTTTGCGCATGTGTAGCTAAGCGGTAGTGTGCTTCTTCGGGGTAATCATTATTTCTATCATGCGCTCCGTGTGACAAGGGGCCACAGATATAGGTAGACCCTTTGCTTGGGCTTCTGTCTGCAAGCACAGCTAATTCAAACTGGTCAAAGTTATCAGCTGTTCTCTGTTCTGGAGCGTTGTCGTACTTATCACGTCCTCGTGAGTAGCGGATTTTTTGGTTTTTATTGGTAGTCATTTGTAAAAATCACTCCAATCAGAATCGTGTTCATCAAAGGTTGTGTTTTCCCCGTCGTACCCCTGTTCGGCAGCATTCATCGCTTCTATCTTTGAAGTAAAACTGCCTTTAACGAAATCGTCGCCGCGCCGTGCCCACCATCGGCCGTCTTTTCGTTTACCAACAACTAAACCGATACCGTTGCTTCGCTTCCAAGTGTTACCTTTGGACGATGTTGCCCATTCTGTGTCGTGTGTGGGGTAGTTCATACTGTGTCCCCCATCTTTTCGCTCAGCCAAGCATCAATTAGGTTGCTGGGCCATCCTGTACTTCTTGCTGTCAATTGGATTGGTTTTGGAAAAGATTTTTCCCTTACAAGTTTATAAATTGTTGATGGCCTTAGCCCGGTTCTTTCGCAAACTTCTCGGATACGATGAATTTTCAATGCATGCATTTTTATGCTCCATATAAATCAATAAAGCACTATTGCTTTACATAGAGTCATCCTAGAAACCTGTTTTCTCTTCAACCGGTAAAGAGAAATTATTATTTCAAATTACGTCTTTTGGTGATCAGGCTTTTGAGGCCAGAAATTGCATATTCACCGCCGTCTTTGAGGGTTATGAGGTTGTTTGGCTCGTCAATAGATCGAATTACCCCGTTTCCTATTTCCTTTTTAAGTTCTTTAAGTAATTTTCTATGCCCGATTAAAGGATCGCTAATGTAAATTCGATCGAGCAGGTCATGGAATTTTTTGTTCTTTGTCCTCTTAGATCGATGAATCGTTTGGATTTCCGATTTAATTTCTTTACCGCTTTGATCTGAAGCCAGTGCCTCTAACATTTTCTTGGCGATTTCGGGGTGCCCTTCATGCCATTTTTTTAATGCGGCATTAACTCTCGTTTGGACCGGAGCATGCACATACATCTCCATCCAAGGATTACCTGATCGTTTAAATACATCACTAAATGTAATTCCGGAGTTAGGCCAGTCAAGGTCTTCCGCTTTAAGTTGCCCAAGACAAAGTTCAATCAAAGTTTTTGTCCAACTCCGAACAAGGTGCCGAGGAGGATCGGTGGTTTCAATTTTGTTTAAGAAGTTTTCAAGGCGAACTTTTCGTTCGATCAATATGACCTCTCTCATGCGGCACTCCTAAGTGAAACCACATTTGAATTGTCAATACTTTCACACCAATCTGCAAACCATTGCATCATTTTCGTTCTTGTGTCCATGAAGTCTGATCGTAAATAAGATGCTCGGACTTGATTGGGTTCTTGATGATCTAGCTGCCTTTCAATTGCATCGCGATTAAACCCATTTTCATTGAGGACGTTTGTAATCAGGCTGCGCATGCCATGCACTGTGACCTTGAACCCAAGCCTGTGCAGTGCCAGACGTAAAGTGTTCTCTGCCATATAGCCATATTTACCAGAGCTAGGAAGAACATAACTTTCTGGCTTTCTGAATGTGAGCGGCTCCAATATCCTGAATACTTTCTCTGCTTGTGTAGGCAGGGGCAGCTTGAACTCCTTGCCTGATTTCATTCGCGAAGCTGGGACTGTCCATATTCTTTTTTCTAAGTCGATCTCAGACCATCTGGCGCCACGTATAGAGTTATCGCGCAGTCCTGTGTACAGGGCCAGCTTCAATGCACATACCGTTTTGATGTCAAGCTGCTGCTCTGCTTTGCTTTTATTTAATGCCGCCATCAGTTGTGGCACCCGCTCTTTGGGCAACGCATCAAAATGCTTGACTGGTGGTTTTTTGAAATATGGGTTGTCGCTCATGTCTCGGGCAGGGTTACTGGTTGCCCTATGCGTAGCCCTTGCATAGGAAAAAATCTGACTCGCAATTGTTCTGGTTCTTATTGCCGAGACCTTTGTGCCTTTGTCATAGATTTTTTTGATGACGGTGTACAAGTAGGGTTCGGTAATCGAATCAATGGGTAACTTGGCAAGATCGGGCAACAGAAAGCGCCTGAGTAGCCCTGCGTTGCGTTCATAGTGAGTGCCACTCCAGTCGGACTTATTGTGTTCAAGCCATTCATTTGCTATCAATCCAAAGGTGTTTCCTCCTTTGGTTATTTGCTTAGTTTTAGCTATCCGCTTGGAGGTAGAGGGGTTATTTCCTTTTGAGACCTCCTGCCTAGCTTCTAACGCCTTGGCTCTGGCAATTTGCAGACTAACGGTTGGATAGGCGCCAAGACCAGTAGACATTTCCTTACCGTCGAGTCTGTACCTGTATATCCATGTGCGACTTCCATCTGGTCTTATACGCATACGCAAGCCTGCGCCGTCATTCAAGTAATAGATGGCCGACTTAGCCTTTGCCGACTTGCAAGCTGCCTCGCTTAATAGTTTTTCCGCTGCCATAAGCATTCTCCTCAGTACCCGTTCTGGTACCCAATCTTAAGATGGCTTCTGGTAACTTGCAATAGACGATGGTGAAGTAAAGTGCCCGTATTTATTGGGTTTCAAGAGGGCAAATAGATTTCAGTAAACTTTGATAAACTATAGTTCGGCGCACTCCTTCTCCGCCAAATGTTAGTCAGAAAAAGGCGTAGCTAAGGAAAAAACTCTAAAGCTAAAACTTGTAACTCTTCTGCAGATCTCTCATTTTTGCTTGCTATTAACCACAGATCAAAAGCCTGCGGCCTACTTCCACCATAGTTGGTTTTAAATCCTGCTTCATAAAAAGCACCCACTAATGTTTGGTAGGTGAATCCACATTTATGTGCCATGTAAACATTCCCATTAGCAATAAATCCCCTATGTCCGTAAAGGATGTCAATGGGCGATATTGGGCCCGCTGGTGATACATATAAAGGTTCAAGTAATTTATCTTTTGCAACGGCATCACAAACACTTTGTAAATCTGGGCATGTGATAACAACTATCCCATCATCACGGAGTACTCTATTAAATTCCCTTAATGCGATTGAAACCTCGTGCGCGAATATGTGTTCAATATTATGAGAAGAAAAAATGGCATCCACGCTTGCAGTGCCAACCAAGCTCATATCCGTTAGGGTTCCTTGAATATCAGGATTAACATTTGCGTCTATATCAAATCGAATTTCTTTCCACTCATCAGAGTTAAAACCCTTTAATCCAGTTTTATTTTGGGGGCCGCACCCTACATGTAAAAAAGATTTCATATAAGTTGTATAGTTTTTAAAAAATTAAT
>Ga0209442_1002196_pt1 | contig 10665 bp, 10 predicted proteins | sample LauGreSBDMM110DD_2_FD_187565 | JGI IMG/M metagenome (GOLD analysis project Ga0209442, IMG submission 187565) | Freshwater lake microbial communities from Lake Michigan, USA - Sp13.BD.MM110.DD (SPAdes) (version 2) | ecosystem: Environmental > Aquatic > Freshwater > Lake | place: Lake Michigan...
TTTTTTGCGTTTTTTATACTATCCATTTATATCCGGGTCTGGTTATCATTTGCTAATAAAATATAATATTTTATTTGTTATATGTATTATAGTGACATAATTCACAAGAATATATTTGTGCGTTTTTTAACGTTTTTTATAGTAGCATTTTGTAGCCGCGAGTAGTTATCATTTGTCAAAAAAATATAATATATTATTGTTCGTATCTATTATAGTGACCTAATTCACAAGATTATATTTGTGCGTTTTTTAACGTTTTTTATTGTAGCATTTTATAGCCATCAAAAATGTCCATAATTTCTTTGTGATAAAAATATAAAAAAAATATGGTAACAACTATAAAATTATTTGAATGTTGCTCGCATCATATTTTTAATTATGGTAAGGCAAAATATTTTTTCCCAAAGTAGTTTTCATATTTCAAATTTGGACATTTATTTTTGTCCATTTTCAAAATCCTAATTTACTTTTTGAGTTTTTTATTTCAAATAATTGTTTATTCCAATTATTTAACTTAAAGAAAATAAAGATAGTGTGTAATTCTGGAAGAATAGGGTGCATCCGCGGATTAAATCCCGGTTTTCCTTATTCCCATCCTTTATGAGAGGGTAAATACCCTATAATGTGCCCATTTTCCGTAATCAAGAAATGACCGACAATTTGATAAATGACCGACAATTTGATAAATGACCGACAAAAATAAGACCATAAATGTAGCCAATATTTTGAAATTTGCGGCAAATATCATGACGGTTAATTTTGTCTATTGCGGGGTCGCAGGGTTTTCCAAAAAGGTCAAAAAAATGAATACAATGAAAAAAAGTTTATATATAATATATAACTATATATGAACTCTTTTTTTCTTCTTTTTTCTTTTTTTTTTCTTTTTTTTCCTTTTTTTATTTTTTATTTTATTTTGGGGATTTTTTACTTTTTATCTTTTTTGAATTTTTATTTTCTTATCACCCAAAAGTCGGGCAGTTAAATTAAAGCGCCATATTTTTCACCTTGGCTAGGTATGTCTATTTCTACTTATTATTTCAAAGTAGGTTTGCACTCGTTGTATAATGATACTTCACGTATAAAATTACGGTAAAAGTCATCATGTATATTAACCTGAATAGCACGTTTTGTTCTATCAACAACAAAATAGAAATATGGCTCCTCGTCAATTCGGTCAAATTGAACATTTGGAACAAACTGACGAACATAAAGATAAAACATTTTCTGTGTGTATCTTTCGTATTCTTTATCCTTATCATCTCTTCTTCTAGCTGGGTTAGAATCATGAAGAGCTAAAAGCCATTCATAATAATCTTCCAATTTGCCTTCAAGGCTTAGGTCATCAATAATAAAGCGTACTGCACTAGTTCGATCCATTTTTGTTGTTGTTTGTAATACATTTCATATAATGCGTAATTATCCATCATTTTTTTAATTTATTGCGTTAAAAAGAATAGACTAAAAATTATTGTCTTAAAGAAGAAAATAATGATAGTGTGTAATTTGAATCCCGCGGATGAATCCGCGGCTGGCGGGCGCGCAGTTTCTTTATTTTCCATCGTTTATGGAGAACAAATAATAGCCTATAATGTGACCATAATGCCGTAATCAAGAAATGAGCGACAAATTAAGATGCGACCGGCAAAAATAAACCCATTGATGCAGTCGCTGTTGCCGTAAAAGGAAAAAAAATATCTGGTAGATATTTTTTAGTTAATTAATTGTGTGTGGGTGTGTGGGTGTGGTCGTCTATAACTTATTTTCTGACAACTCGTCTTTTGATTTTAGGAACAGGTAATGCTCCCGAATAATCTATAACAAAACGATGGGTTTCGTCATTTAAATTATCAATGTCAAAATATCCGTTGCGGAAATTCGTCTTTTCTTGTGGTGGTGGAAATTCAGGTGTGGTTGGCCTCTCTGGTGGAGGGCAAACTGGTGATTGTGGTCTTATATATAATTGCGGCATCAAGTCGCAAAGATTATTTAAATCGGCATCTTCATCGCTGGATTCAACATCGGCCCAATTGATGGGCGTATGATTGTGGTCGTTGCGTTTTAAAATCTTTTTAAATATACAAACATCGTTACCTCTCATTAAGATCGGCTTTTTGACGTATCGTATAATATCTCTTCCAAATTCATCTGTATTTTCATTTATTTCAATTGTATCTCTTCCGCAAATTCGTTTGCGGTCTTGTGTTTGTTGTCTGTTGTTTGAAATTTTGACACTGTTTTTAATAGTGGTAATTTTATAAGCAACAACTTTCCAAAACCAAGGGTTGTCATACATAATGTTAATTTCGCGCCCGTTTAAGAGGGAGTTGCGAACATTAAGAGATGACGGGTCAGTATTCCATATAATATTAATAATAACGCTATTGTATAATTCTCCTGTGGGCGAAGTATGTTTGAGCATAACTACGCTTTCAATTCGCCCAAAGTTCATTTTCTTAAAGGTTTTAATGATAGCACGCTGTGTGATATTAATAAAAACTCTCGGAATAAACAAGGAGGGCATAAATAGGGGGATTGTTTCAAATTTGTTGTTTGTGTGTAACATTATTTCAATTAATTATTATGTGTTTAACTAGAGAGCAAATATGAAGTATCACTTTTTTACAATCTTGCCGTAAAACACAAACACTAAAAAATAGTAATTTGCGGCGGCAGCGGCGGCGGCGGCCATCATATTTTTAGTTATTTAAAAAATTCGTTTAATGAGTAAAAAATGATATAGTTTAAATACAAGTGTGTTCCTTATATAAATTTCTACAGTTGATAATGTTAGCAATAATGAATTATTTAAATCAACAACTAGCAAACATGATGCCTATAATAGTTATTATAAAAGTATTGTTTATTATAATACATACTGTATTTAATTTTGCGGTATCATTGTATTTAATAATATCTTTAATTTTGATGTTATGCATATTTACATACACGATTTTTATCTATTATGATAAAATTTTATACCTTCCAAAAGAAAGAATATTTGAATATTTGATACTTTTGTTTTGCGGAACTATTCTTAAAAAATACATCCTTTTCACAAAGTTTATATTGTTTTTAAATAAATTCAGCGAACAATTATTAATAATAATAATCAAAATACTTTTGTTTATTATGGAATTTGCAAAAAAAATTATAATTACGTTCAAACAACAAAATGTTTGCGATGTATTTATATTTATCGTAATTGTAAAGATTACGTATTTATTACTAAACGAGGCGATCCGATTTGCCATAAGAAATAATGTAAATGATTTATACGAGAAATTGTGTGATATCATTGACAATTTATGTTCTATTATTTCATACATTGTATATATAATTTTATTTATACTTGGTCTTGTGATGATATGTGTATTGTATAACTACATACTATATATTCAATATACCAGTATAATGAGATTACAAAATATAGACAATGAAACCTTAAACGAAATATTAGATAATCACTTATTTAAATAACACCCAGACCGTTAGAAATACCCCCAAAATAAAAAAGATTACACATCTTTTTTTCTTTTCAAATTAAAAGTAATAAAGTCGACTCAAAATATTATAATTATTATTTCTTGTTTATTCTTTGCAAATTTAAAGAAAGAAAAGTCGACTCAAAATATTATAATCATTATTTCTTGATTATTCTTTGCAAATTTAAAGAAAGAAAAGTCGACTCAAAATATTATAATTATTATTTCTTGTTTATTCTTTGCAAATTCAAAGTAAGAAAAAGTGACTCGTGTTTATTGTTTTATTATTTCTTGATTATTCTTTTCAAATTCAAAGTAAGAAAAGTCGACTCAAAATATTATAATTATTATTTCTTGTTTATTCTTTGCAAATTCAAAGTAAGAAAAAGCGACTCGTGTTTGTTTTTGTTTTATAAATGTTTATAAAACAAAAAATATAAACATTAATTAATAAATTTTATAATAATTGTCTTATCATTTTCATTTAATTATGTTTATTGTGGATCTTTTAGAAATCATTATAATATGGGTGGTTGAAATTTTTAATATAATATTTTTCCCGGTGATTCTTTTTGTGAATGTCACGCTTGACATTCTTGTTGAATTGTGCATTTAGAAACGCCGATTTTACAATTATTTTATTAATGAAGTGTGCGCGCGGGCGGAGGAAAAAATTAAAAAAGGGAGGGTATCTCTTTTTTAATTTAAATATTTTTATCTATATTACTCTACGCTACTCTATTATCTTACTTGCTATCTAGTTACTCTTAAATTCTTTTAATTGCTTCTTAAACATTCATAATACTCTATTTCATCTAGAAGATCACTGTTTGGCTTGCTCGCATGGCGGGCTGAACCTTTTTGTTCTTCTTCTTCTTCTTCTTCGTATTCTTCTTCTTCTTCCTCTGAATTGTCATCCTGGTCGGATTCTTCTTCTTCGGCTTCTTCTTCTTCTTCTACGTCGTCTTCGGTAATTGGAATAATTGTTTTTGTCGTCTCATCCCATAATCCTTGCGGATTTCCTGCCTTGTCATATAATATATTGTCTGTCGACTTATAATATCTGACACCATCGTGGGTAAATGGTTTTACGCTAACAGATGGCTCTGCGGCCTTCTTCTTAGGGGTTGGTGGGGTTTGGGGGGTTTGGGGGGTTACTTGTGGTTGTGATACCACTATACAAGGCTCCTTGCCTTTTTTACAAAAGACATCTGCTTTTGGCTTATTGTCCATTGATTTACTGCTTTGTTTGGAATTTGACGGTTTTGAATTCTTGGCGGCGGCGGCTAATACTTTCTTAGCATTTGCTTCGTCATCCTTTCTCTTCTTCTCCATCTCTTTCTCAAGTAACTTGGCTTGTTTATCAATTTCTTTTTGCTTCTGTTTTTCTGTTTTATCTAGTTTGTCAGTCTTCTTTACCTTGACCAATTTAGAATCCGCCTCTACAGGCTCTTCTATTACGGTGGTGGGTATTTCTTCTTCCAAAACCATTACATCAACTGGCATTTCCTGCTCGGCCGTAGGCTCAACAGGGGGTTCAGTGATTTGTAAAACAGGTTCGGTTTCTTGTTGCGCAACCTCATTAACACCCAATTTTAAAAATTGGGATGAAATCTCGTCATCATCTTCTAACGAAACGTTTTCCGTGGAATTATCTTCCGCTAAGCCGTTCGTTGTCTTGTCAATTATCGTATCAAAAATACCTTCCTCTGACGGTTCGTCATCCGTGTCATACGCTACTTGCGATCTGACCCTCGGTTTCCTTCCTCGTTTCTTGGTAGAATTTTCTTCTACAAAGTGAATTTCGTTAATTTCGATTGAATATTTTCTTGCTTCTTCTTGAACCTGTTCTAGGTCCCATTTCTTCTTCTTAATAAATTTCAAATATGACAAAGGCCCTTTGCCGGTCGGATCAATGTAGTCCATTATTCCGACCGAATTACGGTCCATTATTGTTCCGTAATTTGGGGTTCCATGAGAGTTTTGTTCGGCCTGCTTACTACACTTTCCACAATATAATTGTGTTTTCTTAGACATTTCACACTGGGTGAATAGTCCTCCGTTTAGTATCAGGCCTTGACACGTATCCTCGTTTCTCCCTCCGCTGTACGGAAAGATAAACTTGGGCTTGTCGACCACTCTCTTTTCTTTTTTCATTTTTGTTTTTACTGTTGGGTTTCGCAACCCAAGAAGTCGAACGGCCTCATCTCCATCAAATTTATATCTACGAGAACATTCCATAACACACGAATGCGCAAATTCAATTGCTACATCCTTAATGCTAATTAATGCTTTCTCATTCACAAATATTTCAGAGTTAAAGTTCATTTTCAAAGTTTTATATGCGTTTCTTATTTACAATTACAACATTTCAATTTTCTCGTTTTTTATTTGCTTTATACAAGACTAAAAATTTATTCACGCACAGCCGCACACAACTCTTAAAATGGTTACGTCATTTTTTTTAGTTACCACGTTTTCCCATCCAAAATATAAGTTTTTGAATTACTTTATCTCACATTAACATCATAACACAAGTTAAATAAAAATGGAAACGACAGATTTTACCAAGATTAAAAATATCAGCATTTACATACCATATGTTCATGCCAACATTACTGAAAAAGACATTGATATTTTATTTCGCATACACGACATTGGCCAAATAAAAAAAATTCAACTTTTTGGAAAAACACCATATTTAAATTCAGCGGTCATTCATTTTGACCATTGGTATTTAAACACGGATAATTATTATATTCAAAAATACATTGATGACCCCGACGTTAAAGAAGTTAGAATTCTTTACGACGCACAATTCACTAACAGTTTCTGGATATTACGAAAATACATTCCACAAGATTTAGATTCTCTCAGATTGCAAAACGGAGGACCTATGCTTGGTGATGGTGTTTGCCTCCATAAAAGACTAAGGATTAATATTCTATAAGTTTCACACTTTTATTCTTTAACAAAAAAATATTCACATATTTTTTTATCTACCCCCCGCACACGCACCGCCTAACATAACATATACTCTTCGTTCATCTTTGTATATTTACCCGTCTTCTTGGGATTCAATTTATTCATTAAGATATCTTCCGCTTGATACACATTCCCATCATTATCCAAATAATACATTATTCCCTTGATATTTTGAGCCCACACATCTATTTTTTTTACACTTTGCTTCTCATTCATATCCACGATGCCGTGAGGTACGCCTTTTATATGGGTACCGCAATACTCATACCCATCCTTCTTCTTACGAGTACATTGCTCTTCACACGCACGTTTCGCGCAACAACGTTCAAATATTGGAACCACGTTCTTTACTCGCTTGCGTTTTATAAAATCATCCTTGTTTAAAGAAAAACGGTCATAATCATAGATGTATTGCAACAACTTTGTGGTATCTTCCATCTCAGACAAACCCAATCTTGCTGTCTGTTCCTTTATATCGGATTTAAACGTACTGATGTAATCGCAAATCTTCTTATTTATTCGCTTCTCCATTTACTTTCTTTATATTATACTTTCTATTACTTTATTATCTTTACTTCAATTTTTTTATATTACTTTCAAATCACTTAAACAACACACACAGCCCCCCGCACGCCACGCCACGCCACGCCACGACCGACTAAGGGAAAAAAACGGCAACCAGCCGTTTCTTCTTTTCTTTCTTTTTTTATTTTGCTTTTTTTCTTTTTTTAATTTTTATTTCTTTTTAAATTTTCTACTTTTTGTTTTCTTTTTTAAATTTTTTTATGTTAAATCAAATCCTTTCTATTTACTATATATACAGTACCACCCGAAAGTGGGCAGTCAAATAAATCAGCCATTTTCTTTTTCTCCTTGGTCAGGGATAGTCCATTTCTCACGTTGGACAACGGCTTCCACTTTAACGCGTGGGGCGTGCACAGTAATCCCTATGAACAATCCGCATGATTACAAATACTGCACGTATTTCGCGTATCATGAGGAGTTTCCTCTCGGTAATATAGGGGCTGCGGGTCCGCTGAGCAACGTGCTCTATAATGCAGAACAAAGTTGTTCGCATCAATTTGCGGTGGGGGAGGGTTCTAATGCCGAACAAACTTGTTCGCATCAAATCGCGGTGGGCGAGGTGATCACCAATCTGTCTAATGCCGAACAAACTTGTTCGCTTCAGGTTAAACTGGTGGGTCAGCATCCTATTATACTGGTTGATGCGGCAGTTGTATCGATTGATACAGGTTTTTATTAGATTTTCATAGTCAATAAGACTTTTTGGTGAGGTAATCACACCAAATTCGAAAGAATCTCCACAATATACAATATCAAATTGACATTGTATCTTCAGGCTTCCTTTTTGTTTATCTAACAAGTTGTGAAATATTAAAAGAACATTATTAAAACAGAAATATTTTCTGAAAATTCCGTTCTTTTCACTTTTGCGAGTGGGGTTGAAACTTTTACGCGTCTCATCTATAAATCCATACGTTATCATTAACCTGAATGTATCATCATAACTATCTACGGTGTGCTCTTCACACGGTTTCGGATAATTTACATAACTTTTCTGGTGTTGCACGATGATTTTTAAAACTTTTACTCCAATTGTATGTAAATAATTTACTATATTAATAATAAAGTATTCATTATTCTGAAAAACATCTTCAAATAACCAGGTGGTTACAAGTCTATGTGTTTTTTCAGATATGAAGCATGTGTCATAAACCTCAGGTGCGGTTTGATATTGTAATCTCTTTAAATTACATAACCGAACCCATTCGTAGTCTATAACTACTTTGTGTTCGGATATGTCCTTTGATTCGGCGTTTTTCAATAATTCAGCATTGTAATCTATATAATAGGTTGCCATTGTCTTGTTTTGTCTTAATTCTTTTCTTTTTTAAATCTTTATACTTTCACTCATACATACAATTACTTTTCAATTTTCACGATTTTCACACATTTCACATAACACTAAATATTTTTTATCATATTTTTCTCGGAAATTTGACACACACACACACGCGCACACAACAAGTGCGCTGGTACGCACCTTCTTTTATTTAACAGTATGATTAATTTATTTGTTTATTTCAAAATTAAAGTATTACCATTTACGAGTTCCAAATTATTCATATTCGGATTTGTATAAGTTGTGCTTTGAGTCCCCCAAGTTTTTTTTCTGTTAATCCAGTTTCCCTTGCAAATTAAAGAATATATTTGACGTTGGGTCAGGTTAGAACTATTTTCAGGATAATTTAAAACATTTTGTTTATTAATTACGCTATTATCAACATAACTTGCCGAATATATGAAAGGATTGTCTATTCTGCTCCACGTTCTTTTTATTGTAGGGTTATAATTTGGACCTAAAACCGACATTATATATATTAGAATTAAAATTAATATTAAAGTATAAATAATGTAATTAGTAAGAAAATATAGAATGCTATATATATTAAATAATAACTTTTATCAATTCCGTAAAAGTCCATCACTTTCATCGTAAAATACACCGTCAAAATAGCCGTGCCTAGTAATGTAATTATATACTTTGTATCCATATATAAATAGAATGAAAATTTATTTACTCTACAACCTTTAATTTAATTTATAAAATGGAATTGTTTGTTTCGTGATATTTACAATAATGATAACTTAACGGATGTTGTTGTTCGTAATCCTTTATAATAGTTACATCAGAAAAAGTTCTATCCGCAATTTTTATATTGGATATAGTTAGACTGTCATACTGGTTTTCCCAATTATTAAATCCTGAAATTGTATTGTTTAAGGCGGCATATGAAACCTTTAAAAAAAGGGCAAACCTTATAATTCCAAAAATTGCCTCTAATTTATTTTGTTCAAGTGTTAAATTATGTGCATCAACCCCATTATTCTGAATTGAATTGGCATAATTTGTAAAAATATAATTATCGCCTAATGTAGTATTTGTTTTTATGACTCCAAAAGTATATGTGAAAATCACCTTTTCTTTCTTTGAATTGATGTAAGCAACAACAGGTAATTCGTAATTTTGACTTTTTTCATTTTGGATAAAGATAAAAGAGTCGTTATTTATAAAAAAATCGCAAATATTTTCATCTATTTGAAAATTACACAGTTTTTTATGATTGATCATTTCATCCATGATAGCAAACCATATTTTATTATCACTATACACATCATAAATATTTACTTTACACTTTGTAATATCAAAAAACAAATATAAATTATTTAAATATTCTATGCTTCCATTGTAAATGCAATTACTAAAATAATTATTTGTATCGGAATTATATTTGAACAAGAATTTATTTAATAAAATAGTTGAATAATTCACAGAGTGTTCTGGAGAAACATAAATAAAATTCGGAAACTCTAACAACTCTGCGTTTTTTTCTTTATAAAGCAAGTATTGAATAAATGGATGTATTCCATCGTCAATCACTTTATATGCGCATACAAATACGGTGTGGTAATTAATTTCATTATTAATGTTTATATCTAAACCTTCTATTGCATTATATTTGTAAGTATTTGTATATTGATTATCATTTTCATTAGGTGTATTTGATAATTCATCATTCATATATTTATAATATGAATAGGTTTCGTTTAAATCAATATTATTACATAAAGTTATTTCATTTGAAAAAAATGAATCGAAATCATTTTTACGTTCTTCAACTTTTATATTAGGAATAACTTTATATGTTGGTGTATTTCTTTTATTTCCAGGATACATAATATATACATAAAATTTATTAAGAGTTAATTTTACGCTTGATATTTTCTTTTATTTGTTCTTCTCTATTATCTAATATAAATTTGGCCAATTCTTCCGCCAAAGAACTGTCTTGTTCAAGATTAGAATAATATTTTTTTAATGACAATAATAAAGTTTTTGAATTAATAGACTTTTTAACAATGTTTTTTTTATATACGAGCGACCCGCCGGCAATATTAAAACAATCAATATTATCATTTTTCATTATTTTAATTAATTCTTCGCTAATTTTCTTTTTACCATCTGATTTTGTTTTTATTTCTTTTTTAAAACTCACAATTTCAGTGTCAAGTTTAATCCACTCCTTTACATTTTTTATCAAGTTTTCCTTAATTTCCATTAAATTATATTGATAAATGCTTTTATATTATAAGAAAATTATATAATAAATCA
>Ga0209442_1002197_pt1 | contig 10655 bp, 10 predicted proteins | sample LauGreSBDMM110DD_2_FD_187565 | JGI IMG/M metagenome (GOLD analysis project Ga0209442, IMG submission 187565) | Freshwater lake microbial communities from Lake Michigan, USA - Sp13.BD.MM110.DD (SPAdes) (version 2) | ecosystem: Environmental > Aquatic > Freshwater > Lake | place: Lake Michigan...
GCACGCGTGGCGCGCAATTTCGGCGCCGACGGCATCGGCCTTTGCCGCACCGAACACATGTTCTTTGAGGGCGACCGCATTATCGCCGTGCGCGAAATGATTCTTGCCAACAACGAAGAGGGCCGCCGCGCAGCGCTTGCAAAGCTGCTGCCGATGCAGCGTCAGGATTTTGCGGACCTGTTCGAGATCATGTCCGGCCTGCCCGTCACCATCCGCCTGCTCGATCCGCCCTTGCATGAATTCCTGCCGCACAGCGAGGAAGAGATCGCGGAAGTGGCCAAAGCCATGAATACGAGTCCCGAAAAGCTGAAGAGCCGCGCGGCTGAACTGCATGAGTTCAACCCGATGCTGGGCTTTCGCGGCGTGCGCATCGCCATAGCCTATCCCGAGATTGCAGAAATGCAGGCGCGCGCGATCTTTGAAGGCGCCGTGGAGGCTGGCCGCAAGACCGGCAAGCCGGTGACGGCTGAAATCATGGTGCCGCTGGTGATGACGAAGGCGGAGCTGGATCTCACCAAGGCGCGCATTGACGAGATGGCGCAAGCGGTGGCGGCCGAGACCGGCGTCAAAGTGCCCTATCATGTAGGCACGATGATCGAATTGCCGCGCGCCGCGCTTGTGGCGGGCGACATCGCCAGGACCGCCGAATTCTTCTCGTTTGGCACCAATGACCTGACGCAAACCGCGCTGGGCATTTCGCGCGACGACGCGGCCTCCTTCCTTGGCCCCTACACAGCCAAGGGCATTCTGGCCGCCGACCCGTTCGTGACGCTCGATCAGGAGGGCGTGGGCGAACTGGTGAAGATCGCGGCCGAGCGCGGGCGCAGCACGCGGCCCGACATCAAGCTCGGCATCTGCGGCGAGCATGGCGGCGATCCGGCCTCGATCCACTTCTGCGAAAGCGTGGGACTGGATTACGTCTCGTGCTCGCCCTTCCGCGTGCCGATCGCACGGCTGGCGGCGGCGCAGGCTGCTTTGGGCAAAGCTGCGGCGAGCACGGCATAACGCGCAAACTGGCGCCGACCCGATTTGGGACACTAGCGCTCAGGCCATGGTAACGCGACCGCAAGCATAATCGACGATAAAGAATGCGTGTGTTGCGGCAAGTCTCTTTTCAGGCTTGCAGCAGAGTTCGTGTTCCTGCGTCGCTGTTGCGCCGCGTTTTTGCGCAGGCTTGAGTATGAGTCGCTCGCGTATTGGTTGGGCTATGGGAACGGTCGCGCCCTGGTGCTTGGGGGTCGGCCTTGCTGCGACGACGCCGGTCAGCGCTGGCGTCGACATTGCGTCGGGCGGCACGATTGCGCCGCTCGGCTCCCTGCCCGCCTTTGCGCCGGGCATGATCCCGCTCGATCTGGCGCCGGGAATTGGTGCGTCTGCGCGCAAGGCGATCAGGCTGAAGGGCGTGCAGGGAAGCTTTGGCCAGCCCATTCGCGAAGCCCGCCTTAATCTGGGCGAGCAGGACGATTTCCGCGCCCTTCCGCCGGACGAAATGGAACCCCGCCTTGTGCTGAAGGAGAACGCCAGCCGTTTTCCAGAGCCGGACCGCGCCCGCAAAGGCGATCCCTTCATCGGCCTGCGCCCCACATTTGACGCGCGCATGCGCAGCAATGGCGGATTGGCGGCCTATCGCGCCTATGAAATGACGTCTGGCGCGAGCTATCTGGCTTTTGAGAGCCTGCAAGAAGCCGTCTCCCCGCAGGAGAGCCTTGAGGCTGCAAGCAGACTTACGCCGTTGGGCGAAAGCGCGCCGCCAACAGGCAAAAACGGGCGCACCGGCGCCTCTCCCGGTTCAGCCGCGCCCGCCTTGAATTTGCGCGCGGGAACCACCCACCGCCATCTCGACGGCTCCACGCCCCATGTGCCGCGCGCCATCGCGATGACGTCCACGACGCCGGCGCCATTTGATCGCCGGATCGAAGTGATCCATGCCCCAACGCTGGTGCGTTTGAATGATGAGCCTGCGCAAACCGCTGCGCCCCGGAGCGTCGCGCCTGTTGAAGCGCCCGCAAGCTCGGGCTTCATCGAGCCGCCCGCAGGCAAGCCCAATTATTCCGCGCTGATCGGCGCGAGCAGCGCCCAGCGCGAGCAAAAATGTCTGGCGGAAGCCATTTACTTTGAAGCCCGCAGCGAGCCGGAAGCCGGGCAAGCCGCCGTGGCGCAAGTGGTGCTGAACCGCGTGCGCAGCGGCCTTTATCCCGACAGCGTTTGCGGCGTGGTGTACCAGAACCGCCATCGCTATATGGGCTGCCAGTTCTCCTTTGCGTGCGAGGGCAAATCGCTGCGCATCACCGAGGGCGAGCCATGGCGCGTTGCCGTGCGCATCGCCAAAGAAGTGACCGAAGGGCGCACGTTCAACGCGGACGTCGGCGGCTCAACCCATTACCACGCGACTTATGTGCGCCCGCGCTGGGCCTCGCGGCTGAAGAAAATGGACAAGATCGGCACGCATATTTTCTACAAGCTGCGCCCGGGGCAAACCTGACAAGTCAGACTTGACTCGCCACAGGCGCAATCGCGCGCCGATACAGCCGCCACGTCGCATGGCCCAGAACGGGCAGCGCGACGAACAGGCCAAGAAACGCCGGCAGCGCAGCCGCAATTAAAATTATGACAATCGTCAGCGCCCACGCCAGCATCGGCGCCGGGCTTTGCAGCACGGTCTGAACGCTGGCGATCATCGCGGTTATGAAATCAATCTCCCGCTCCAGCAGAAGCGGAAACGAAATCACGGTGAGCGAGAAAACGATCGTCGCCATGATCGCGCCAATGAGATGCCCGACGGCCAGAAACATCAAGCCGTCGCTGGTGGTCAAAAGCACGTTGAGGAAGGCGCCCATGGATTCAAACGATTTGAACCCGAGGAACAAAGCCAGCAGCAGCCGCACCTGATACATCCAGACTATGAAGGCGAAGATCGCCACGAACGCCATCCACGCAAATTCGCGCCCGCTCTGGGCGAACATCACGCCCAGCATGCCGCGCCATGTCGGCGCCTGCCCGGCCTCCAGCCGCGCGCTGATGTCATAAAGACCGGCGGCGAAAAATGGCCCCAGCAGAACGAAGCCCGCCGCCAGCGGATAGGCCAGATAAGCCTTGCCCAGCCAGACGACGCTGGCGACAATGCCAAGGCCGCCCAGAGCGAAGAACCCGCCCAGCGCCAGCCCCATCAGCGGCGCGCGCAAAAAATCGCGCCAGCCTTCAGCCAGCGCGCCAAAAACATCGGCGAAGGTCAGCGTGCGCACAATGGGGAAGGCGGGCGCGGCGGCAGCGGGAGATTGCGAGGCGGGAGGCTGCGGAAATTGGGACATGGCGCTTCCCCTGTTGATTTGCACTTTTTATAACGCGCCGTCCAAACCAGCGCCGTGCGCAAGATCAAAGCGCGCCGTGTCGTCGGGCGCGCATAATGGCAAGAGGAATGGCTGCCAATACGCCGAGCGCCGCGCTCGCAATGGTGACCAGCGCAATCGGCCAGATGGAGCCGTCCGCCAGCAATCCGTAGAGCTGAGCGAACAGGGCGCCCACGACATTTTGCACAAATACCCCAACGCCCGCAGCCGTTCCCGCAATGCGCGGAATGATGGCCATGGCGCCAGCCTGCCCATAGGGCAGCGACAGGCCCTGCGCGCAGGTGATGAAAAAACAGGGAAGGAAAATCGCCGACGGCGTAATATAGCCCGATACAAGAATGGCCGATTGCGCCAGCACCGCCACCAGCGCGAGCGAGGAGCCCAGCAGCACCATCGTCTCGTTCGCTACGCGCCCGCCGATGCGGCTTGAGATGAAATTACCGGCGAAATAACCCAGCGGAAACGTCAGGAACCAGAGCCCGAACTCTGAGGCTGGCCGATCAAGAGTCTCTTTCATCAGAAATGAGGCGGCGCTGGCCGCAACCAGAAAGGCGCCAGTGTTGAAGCCCGTCTGTAATACAAAACAAGTGAAGCGCAGGTGCGAGAACAGCTCGACAAAATTGCGCGCCATGCCCTGTTGCGGCGGCGCGCCCGCGCCTGCAGGAGGCTTTGTCTCATAGATCACGCGCCATGCGCCAAACGCGATCAGCGCGCCTGCGGCGACAGAGAACGCAAAAACGCTGCGCCAGCCAAAACCATCGACCAGAAACCCGCCGGCGATGGGCGCGATCATCGGCCCCAACGTGTAAAACATCGTGAGATAGGCGATGGCCTTCACCATCTGGTCAGGCCCGTAGGCGTCGCGCGCAATGGGGCGCACCAGCGCCGCGCCCGCTCCGGCGCCAATCGCCTGCACCAGCCGCCCCAAAACCAGCAGCTCGACATTGGGCGCAAACGCGCAGGCGATACCGCCAACCAGAAACAGGCAGAGCCCGGACAGAAGAACAGGGCGCCGCCCGTGCCGATCCGACAGCGCGCCCCAGACCAGCGTGGAAAAGCCAAGCCCGAAAATCGAAACGCTGAAGGTGAGCTGCGCCATCGCGTCGCTCAGCTCAAGTCCGGCCTTCACGGCGGGAATCATCGGCAAATAAATATGGATCGCCAACGGGCCAATCAGCGCGATGGAGGCGAGGCAAAGAGCAAATAAACGACCGGGCTGGCGGGACATGATTGCAGGCATACCAGAGCGCCGTAGCACGTCCAATGGAGAGCGCACAATCTGGACCGCGCGAGGCCGCGCGGTCCATGGGGTGCGTTTCCTTCCAGCCAATCAGGGATTATGTTGTGGCCATGACAGATTCAAACGCCCCGCTTCTTGCCGCGCTCAAGACCATCGTCGGCGAGCGCTATGTATTAGCCGAGCCGCTCGACGCCGCGCCCTATCTGGCAGAGCCGCGCGAATTGTTTCATGGCAAGGCGGCCTGCGTCGTGCGCCCGGGCTCAACGGCGGAGGTCGCCGCTATTTTGAAACTGTGCAACGAGCGCGGCGTTTGCGTCGTCCCGCAAGGCGGCAATACCGGGCTGGTTGGCGGGCAGATCCCCGGCCAGAGCGGGAACGAGGTGCTGATCTCGCTCAAGCGCATGGACAGCGTGCGGGAGGTCGACCGCGAGTCCATGACCATGATCGTCGAGGCCGGGCTGACGCTGGCGCGCGTGCAGGAGGAGGCGGAGAAAGCTGGCGCGCTGTTTCCATTGTCGCTGGCGGCGGAGGGCTCCTGCACCATCGGCGGCAATCTGGCCACCAATGCGGGCGGCACTGCGGTGCTCGCCTACGGCAATGCGCGCGATCTTGTGACGGGGCTCGAAGTGGTGCTGGCCGACGGGCGCATCTTGTCAAATTTGTCGAAGCTCAAGAAAGACAATACCGGCTATGATTTGAAGCATCTCTTCATGGGCTCGGAAGGCACGTTGGGAATTATCACTGCGGCAGTGGTGAAACTCTTCCCCCGCCCGCACGCGATGGAGACCGCGTTCATCGGTGTGAAATCGCCGCGCGAGGCTTTGGCGCTTTTGAATTTAGCGCAAGAGCTGGCAGGCGGCGCCGTGAAGACGTTCGAAATCATGCCGCGCTTTGGGCTGGAGATCGTGCTGCGCCACGGCTCCAACGTGCGCGATCCGCTGGGCGCGCCGCACCCCTGGTATGTGCTGCTGGAAATCGGCGCGCAGGACGACAGCGGCCAGACCATCATGAGCGTGCTTGAGGCTGCGATGGAGCGCGAACTCGTCGACGACGCCACCATCGCCGCCACTCTGGAGCAGCGCAAGGATTTCTGGCGGCTGCGCGAACTGATGTCGGAAATGCAGAAGATGGAAGGCGGCTCGATCAAGCACGACGTATCTGTGCCGGTGGCCAAAGTGCCGGAGTTTCTGGCGGAAGTGGTTGTCGCTATTGAAGCCTTCATGCCCGGCGCCCGCCCCGTGCCGTTCGGCCATCTGGGCGACGGCAACATTCATTGCAACGTCACGCAGCCCGTGGGCATGGACAAGCAGGCGTTTCTGGATCGCTGGTATGAAATGAACGACGTCGTGCATTCCATCGTCACGCGCATGAACGGCTCGATATCGGCCGAACACGGCATAGGGACCTTAAAGCGCGACCTGCTGCCAGGCGTGAAAGACGCAGTCGCCATGGACGTGATGCGCGCGATCAAAAAAGCGCTGGACCCCAAGGGGATCTTGAATCCGGGGAAGGTGCTTTAGGAGAGAGTTGGGAGCGGCTTGCTCCGCCCCCTATTGCGTCGCCCACATCACGCGCGCCATCCATGCGATCTGGTCGAGATCGAAGCTGCGGTCGGGGTGTTCGGCGTTCAGCGATTTCAGCTCCAGCGTGCGCGCGGTTTTGCGCTTCAGCTCTTTGGCCAGCACTTCGCCTTCTTTCGTTTTCACCACCACCCGGTCGCCCCGGCGTACGGAGCTGGCTGGGGAAACGATGATGACGTCGCCGTCGCGATAAAGCGGCTGCATGGAATCGCCGGAAATCTCCAGCGCATAGGCGTTCTCGTCCACCACATTGGGAAACGCGATCTCCTCCCAGCCGCCGCCGACGGGAAACCCCGCGTCGTCGAAAAAGCCGCCGCTGCCAGCTTGCGCCAGTCCGATCAGCGGAATCCGCTGCGCCCGCTCCGTGCCGCCGCCCATCAAAGCCACAAATTCGTCCAGCCCGGCGCCGGTGGCCTCCAGAATTTTGGCGATTGATTCGGTTGAGGGCCAGCGGAGCCTGCCATCGCCGCCGCGCCGCTTGGAGCGGTTGAACGTCGTGGCGTCGAGCCCGGCTTTGCGCGCCAGCCCGGAGGCGGACATGCCGTGGCGCTCGGCCAGCGCATCAACGGCGGACCACACCTGATCGTGAGACAGCATGCGCCCTCCGCAGCAGAAAATGAAACATGTCCTGTGATTAGGTTTTTATACCTTGTGCCAATTTAACGCAAGCCAGAGCGTGCAGCTCATCAATTGCCGCATGGCGCGCGCCCCTGTACGGTCGCGCAAACGGAGATTCACGTGACTTTGATTTACAAAATCGCCTCGCAGGACGAATGGGCCGCAGCGCTCGCCAGCGGACAATTCGACGGCGCGCCCATTGATCTGGCTGACGGCTACATACATTTCTCAACGGCCGAGCAGGCGCAGGAAACGGCGGCAAAGCATTTTGCCGGGCGCGACGGGCTGCTGCTGATCGCGCTTGAAGAAGCCCTTCTGGGAGAGGCGCTGAAATGGGAGCCCTCGCGCGGCGGGCAATTATTTCCTCATCTCTACCGGCCGTTTCTCACGGACGAAATATTGTGGGCAAGGCCCCTGCCGCTTCGCGCAGACGGCTCGCATGATTTTGAAGGCCTGACGTCATGATGCGTTTTCTTGGCGCGCTGTCGCGCCCGTTCCTGTTCGCGATGGACCCGGAGGACGCGCACGCGGCCACCATCAAGGCGCTGCGTTTGACGCCCCTGCCCGCAGCCGCGCCCGCCGACGAGCGGCTCGCCTCAAATGTGTTTGGCCTGCGGTTTCCCAATCCCGTCGGCATGGCGGCTGGCTTTGACAAAGGCGCAGACGTGCCTGGCGCCCTGCTGCGACTTGGATTCGGCTTTGTGGAAATCGGCACCGTGACGCCGGCGCCCCAACCGGGCAATCCGCGTCCGCGCCTGTTCCGGCTGGTGGAGGACGAGGCGGTCGTCAACCGCTTCGGCTTCAACAGCGAGGGGCACGAGGTGGTGCATGACCGCTTGCGCAAACGTGCTGGCCCAAAGGGCATTATTGGCGTCAACGTCGGCGCCAACAAGGACGCGTTTGATCGCGGCGCCGATTACGTATCGGGCATCGCTGCGTTTGCGGATGTGGCGAGCTATTTCGCGATCAACATTTCCTCGCCCAACACGCCGGGCCTGCGGGATCTGCAACAGGCGGCGGCGCTCGACGATTTGCTGGCGCGCGTGCTCGACGCCCGCGATCGTTCGCACGAACGCTATGGCCGCAAGCCGGTGCTCCTGAAAATCGCGCCCGATCTTGACGAGGCTGAACTTGACGACATCGTGGCCGTATCCCGCGCGCGCGGCATTGACGGCATGATCGTCTCCAACACCACAATCGCACGCTCGCCGCTGTTGATCTCGCCGCAAGCGCGCGAGAGCGGCGGGCTGTCGGGCAAGCCTTTGTTTGCAGCCTCAACCCGCGTTCTGGCGCAAACGTATCAGCGCGTGGAAGGACAATTCCCGCTCGTTGGAGTCGGCGGCGTGCAGGATGCGGAGACCGCGTTCTCGAAGCTTGAGGCGGGCGCCTCGCTGATCCAGCTTTATTCGGCGCTTGTTTATCATGGTCCGAACCTTGTGGCCGAGATCAACAAGGGATTGGCGCAGCGGCTGGAGGCCGAAGGCCTGGCCGATTTGTCGGCGGTGATCGGACGCAAAGCGGGCCAATGGGCGGCATGATTGGCCCGTCCTGAGCCGCCCACATCCGCCCTATTTACGAAAGTTCAACAGCCGCAGCGCGAACCAGATCGGCAGCACGATCACGGCGCCAGCCAATATATAGGCCAGCACTTCGCGAACCGCGTCAAAACCCATCATCCAGATGCGATGGAAGAAGCGCTCGACGGATCGGAAAATATCCGCCGGGTGAATATCAAGCCACATCAGCAAAGCGCCAACGATCAACGAAATCACGATCAGCCGCACCATCACCGCCAGCGGCGAGCCGCCGAGAAAGCGCTCCAGTGCAGGCTCTCCGGGCGTCGCCTGAGCGCGCGCGCTCTGGCTGGATTCTTGCCAGCGCGCATCCTCCCAACCCTTCGGACGCGAGTCTTGCGGGCCATTTGCATCAAGTCGTTCAGTCATGACCGCTGCTTTCTGATTTGTTGAACGCGGCTGCTAGAGCCGCTCGCCCGGCGGAGTCTCGTCCCGCATCACGCGCATCATCCGCCGCATGAAGGATTCCATCCAGCCGATAGCGCGGTTGACCTCCTCGTCGGTGGGCAACGCATTGCGGAGCCGTGCGGACGGCGCCTGACCGGTAGCCGCCGCCAGCTTTGCACGCAAGTCCGAGTTGTCTTTGGCCAGCCGCTCGATCTCAGCGTCGAGCGCCGCGCGTTCGTCGGCTCCCGCCCTGCATTGCACGCCCTGTTTTGAGGCGGTGCAATGGGATACGACGCCGGTGCGCGTATCCAGCCGGACAAAGCCATCCGCCGTGGGCTGCATGGAGAATCGCCCGTCGCGCGGCGGCTCCTGTACGCTCTCTTGCGCATGCAAACGCGCAGCGCCGGTTTGCAAGGCGAGCGCCAGCGTGAAAAAGGCGAGCGCCAGCGTGAAAATCGCGAAAGAGTTTGCAAGCCGCTTCATATCCGCCTCCACAAGGTGCGACACAACCTCAATGCGCCGCAGACACGGCGAAAACACGGCGGAGGTTTAAGTTCCCTTTTAGCCCGGCGCAGACTCGCCGGCGTTTGCGCCCTTCCACTGCCCGGCCTCAATCTTGGAGGCGGCGATCACCGCCTGCGTGCGGCTGTCGACGCCAAGTTTCTGCAAGATCGCCGACACATGCGCCTTTACGGTTGCTTCCGAAACGGTGAGCTCATAGGCGATCTGCTTGTTGAGCAGTCCCTCGGACAGCATCATCAGCACCCGCACCTGCTGGGGCGTGAGGGAGGCGAGACGGCGCACGATATCCACAGTTTCTTTATCGGCGGGCGCCGCAAGATCGACGTCGGGCGGCGTCCAGGTGCGCCCTTCGAGCACGGCGCGAATGCCGGTGCGCATGTCCTCGATGTCGGTGGTTTTCGGGATATATCCCGATGCGCCAAAATCAATGCAGCGCCGAATGACCGTGCGATCCTCATTGCCCGAGACGACAACCACGGGAACGTCGGGATGCTGCGCGCGCAAATACATCAGCCCCGAAAAGCCACGCACGCCAGGCATGGACAGATCCAGCAAAACAAGATCGGCGTCAGGCGCTTGCGAAAGCGTTGCGCTCAATTGCTCAAGGTCGCCGCATTCCAGAATGCGCGCCCCCTCAACAGCCCCAGCCACGGCCTCACGCAACGCGCCGCGCACCAGCGGATGATCGTCTGCGATCACAATAGTTGTTGATTGGCTCAAAACACGCCCCTCCAACGTCGAAAGGCCGCCTCAGAATATGGGCTCGCCTTTGCTTTTATCGACGCATTGCTATTCTTGTCGTTCCGGGCGGCCTGCGCAAGGCGTCCTGTAGTCAGGGCGTCCTGTAGCGAGGCGTCCTGTGACAATTGCCGACATGCGGCAGGAGAATCCTTTGAGCGCATCGCAAGGGCCAGACTCGCAAAACAGCGCGCCGCTGGAAGGACGAGCAGCGTTCGCCATGGCGGCGTTTGCGCTCGCTATCGGGCTCGTGGCTCTTGTGGACGTCATCGGCGGGCCAGGTCCCGTGGTCGAATTGCTCGTCCCAATCGTGACGTTTGCGGGACTGGCGACCATTGGCCTGATGACGCAAACCATGCGCATGTCGCGCTTCTACGTTGGCCAAAGAGCAATCCCGTCGCAATATTCAGCGCTTGCCGTCGCCGCCCTCGGCGTCGCGCTGCTGCTCCCGTTTCTGCCGCCGCAAGTTGCGCTCTCTTCTGCGCAGGCGGCGCCGATGGCGATCCTGGTCGGCTTTGGCGCCGGATTCGCGCTCGCCGCTGGCGCCAGCGGGCCATTGATGCGCAAAACCGGCGCCTATTCCATTGCAGATCTTATCGCCGGACGATTCGCCAATTCCGGCGTGCGCCAGATAGCGGCCCTTCTGTGC
>Ga0209442_1002203_pt1 | contig 10638 bp, 9 predicted proteins | sample LauGreSBDMM110DD_2_FD_187565 | JGI IMG/M metagenome (GOLD analysis project Ga0209442, IMG submission 187565) | Freshwater lake microbial communities from Lake Michigan, USA - Sp13.BD.MM110.DD (SPAdes) (version 2) | ecosystem: Environmental > Aquatic > Freshwater > Lake | place: Lake Michigan, USA...
GTGACTTTCGAGTGCGTGGTGTTAATCCCTCTTTTTGCAGGGATGCATTAATTCTATCTATTAAATAAGCCATGCCGTATTTATACTAGATGCCTAGTTCTTTTTCAGTTATGATTTGAAATTGCCACCCATGTTCTCGGCAAAAGATATCAGCTGCCCGCCACTTCTCTTGATTTACCGCATATGTTGCCGCCTCTTGGATAAATCGGTGAGTTTTACGTTTTTGAACTGGCATTTTCGTTTGTGAGTATGGCTTAACCTCCCACAAATACGTCATCACCAGGCCGTCTTTCCGCCTGACCTTGACGATGAAATCTGGAAAGTAACGATGCATTTTTTGGTCAATTGGACTTCTGTAGGGAATGGGCAACTCCTCAGAACCCCACCAAATTACACCCGGATTATCATCAAGATATTTCATTACCATCTTTTCCCAACTTGAACGATAAATAATGTTGCTTGGATCACCTTTATATTTCTGTGGGTTTTTAGGTTTGAATACACCTTTGTAGGTTTGTCTGGTCATGTGGTATAAATAATAAGTAATAACTTGAGGTATATATGGCACTATTCACGCTTACGGACATACGATTTAATTCGGATAAAAATCGAACCTCCAATAAAATAATTGGAGAGAAATATAAGATTAACACCTTGCGCTATCCTATTGATTTGGGTGAAGTGGATAAAGGTCACTATATGGTAATTCATATAAACCAACAAAGACGCACTCAGTTTCCTGGATTACCAAGCAATGATGAAACTACTGCAGTACAGAATAGACTCGGTTTAAATCGTTTTAACGGCGGAGGATCTGATTTTATTTCAATTACACAAGGTGCTGTAACTGCTGCTTCACAACTAAATCTTACACAAATTTCCGAAAACATACAAAAGAAATATAAGTTGTCGGCTGGTAGTCCAGAATTGCAAAGACTTTTGCAAAAAACTCAAGACGTATATAATGCATCAGGATTGAAAGGTGTATCAGAATATTTTGCAGATAATGCTGCAACATATGCTAAAACCGGTATCAGAACAACAAAACGTACAACAGATACAATTGCATTATACATGCCTGATACATTGGCGTTTTCTCAGAACCAAAGCTTTGCTGGACTTGAACTTGGTGGTGGACTGGCAGCAACCTTAGGCGCAGGTTTTTCTGGAATACAAAACATCGTTAATAGTGATGTGAGCAATACTGAAAAAGCAAACTACGCATTTAAAAATGCAACACCATTTGTTTTGAATGCTTTAGCTAACATGACAGGACAGGCTGGTCGTGCTGTATTTGCTGGATTCACTGGAACAACTGTTAACCCAATGATGGAAGTTATATATTCTGCTCCTGAATTTAGAAGTTTTCGTTTTGATTTTATGTTTTATCCAAGAAGTCGCATTGAAGCAAAAGAGGTGCAAAATATTATACAAAGAATTAGATTCCATCAAGCACCAGAAGTATTAGGTAACAATTCAGCTGGTGGATTGGGTGGATATTTCTTGGTGCCACCTTCAGAATTTGATATTAAATTCTACTATAATGGGGGTGAAAATCCAAATATACCATCAATTTCTACTTGCGTTTTACAAACAGTTGATGTGGATTATGCACCAAGTGGATTTGCAGCATATGAAGTACTAGAAGACAAAGGTATACCAGAATTAGGTTCAACTGGTATGCCAGTTGGTATTAGGCTTGGATTGGTGTTTAAAGAAACTCAAATTATTACTAAGTTTGATTTGAGTGAAGAAGCTTCCAGATCCGGAGGTAGAAATTTCTTCTCTCAAGCCGAAAGAGATTCACCTGAGTTACAATAAACTAAACAACCATGGCAAAATATTTTAACTACTTTCCACAAACGGCATACTATTTGTCAGACGATAACTCATCTTTAGATGTTGTTACAAATATAATGTCTCGTTTTTCGTTCAATGCAACATCAAAAGATAAATTGGTGATGTATTACAAATATGATATTTCTGATGGCGAAACTCCAGAAATAATTGCAGATAAATTGTATGGATCACCAGAGAAACATTGGATCATTCTTTCTGTAAATAATATTAAGAATCCACAGTTTGATTGGCCTTTGCGTTATAGTGACTTAACAAAATATATTGATATTAAATATCGTGGTGCCACATACGCAAACACTGCAAACACAGGAACAGGATTGTCTTGGTCAAAATCTCACACGCACTCATATTATATAACTGAAAAGCGTGTAATGCCATCTGGCAGTGACACGACCGAAACCATCATAATTGATGCTGCAACATTTGCAAATACAAATACAACATCGACTGTTGTATATACGTTATATGATTCTTCTAATGTTACAATAACTACAACAAAATCTTCAATATCTTATTATGAATATGAGATAGAAGCAAATGAAGAAAAAAGAACAATAGATATTCTTCGACCAGAATTTGTAAAAACAATTGAACAAGAATTTAGAAACGTTATTACATAATGTCAGAATTAAATATACAAGAAACAACGCAATACAGAATTACTGAATTGGTGTTGGTTACTAAGATTGGTTACATTGATATCACAGACAAATTTGAAGAGTTGAATATATTTGACTCAATGTTGAATCAATCAATGAGTGGAAATATTTTAATTCGTGATGCGATAGGTTTGTCGGAACAATTAATATTTGATGGTTCTGAAGTTTTGATTGTTAAGATTGGCAAAGATGAAGATGAGTTGATGATAAAGAAATCATTTCGAATATACAAACAATCTAATCGAGTTCCAGTAAATCAATCCAGTGAAGTCTATGTTTTGCATTTTGTTTCTGATGAGTATATTTTTTCACTGCAACAAAAAGTACAACACTATTATAACTTGACATATTCTGAAGCTGCTGTTAAAATTATGAATGATTATTTGGGCATCAAAAAAATTGGAATATATTCATCTTCTTTTGGTGTTCGAAATATTCTTGTTCCTTCTCTAGAACCTTTGGTTGCTTTACAGTGGCTTGCAACTAGAGCTGTAGACGAAAACCAATCACCTGGATTTATATTTTTTGAAAATAGGATGGGATTCAATTTCACAAATTTGAGTACATTGTTTTCTTTTCCGAGCTTAACTAGAGTAAATTTTAGTGCAAAAAACATTTCGGATAATCTAGGTGAAGAATTTACTGGTGCTAGAAGTTTTGAGGTTATTACACAAAATGATTTTGTTCGTAATACCAAATCTGGTGTTTACGCTGGCAAACTTATAGCATTTGATCCTTTGACGAAAACAATACAGGAACAACAACATACATATAAAGAGATGTATGATACTGGTGAACATGCAAATAAAAATCCAAACGTTTCTCTAATAAAAAATAGAGGCGGTTTATTTCAAACACAGATGTATGATTCAAGAATTGTGACGTATCCATTTTTTGGAAATAGAACAAATAGTGCTTTTATTAAAGAAAACAATCCAACATCGATATCATTAGAAGAAGATACGGAAAATTATAAATTTCAACGTGAAGCTATTTTTCAAAATTTATTCTCGAAGCGTGTTAAATTAGTTTTACCAGGAAATTTTAAGTTATCTTCTGGTTTTTGCATAGATTTAGATGTACCAAAAAGAAGTGTTTTAGCAGATGGTGAAAATCCATTCGATTCTTCATTGTATGGCAAATATTTAATTGTTGCCACACGACATATAATAAGACCAAATATGCATGAAGTTGTCATTGAAGCTGTGACCGATTCATCAAATTATAGAGAAAAGAATAATAATACTGTATTTACAAGTACTGTTGACCAGGAGAAAGCGGCAAATTATAATGAATAACGATTACTATCAAAATTGGGTTGGGATTGTTGAAGATAGAAACGATCCACTAAAGTTACGTTGCAGGGTGCGTATTATTGGTGTGCATCCAATCAGCAAAGCGCAAGTTCCGACTGAAGCTTTACCTTGGGCATCAATTTCTTGTCCACCATCTTCAATGTTGTCTCTGATGATGCCGAAAGAAGGTGATACTGTTGACGGTTACTTTATGCATGGTAATCCTGATTTTCCAGTGATTACTGGAGTTATTCACGGAATTAGATTGGAAGAACAAAATAACCAACTTGGTTTTAATGACCCACGAATACCAGAAATCATTGTTACAGCACCAAAACCTGCAAAAGGTATTGTGTATGAACAAATTGGTGCGCCGTCATTACCTTACACTTCTTTGGAAAATTTAACGTTGTTAAAGCAAACAACAATATATAAAGCAAATCAAAATAGACAACACGTTTGTGATGTTGCTGGACTAATGAAACGCAATGCAGCTTTAGAAAGATTAAAATTTTCAGAACTTGTAACAAAAATTCGTGAAGGCATTAAAGCTTTATTGAAAGCTTTAGGACTTACACCTAGTGGTGAAACAGTTTATTGGATTGAACAAGCAAAAATACTTGCTCGAGAGCTGAGCAATATTGCTAAATCTATATCTGAATTGGCAGACCTTGCGACCGTAATTGTTGATTTTGCAAAAAGAGTTAGAGCAATGATTGATTATATTAATGCTTTGCCTTCAAAGTTGTATGCTTTGTTGAAACAATGTTTGTCTGAATTGGTAGCATCACTGACTTCAGGTTTGTCAGATTTATTTTCATTGGGTGGTACAACAGATTTCACAGAAGCTATTGCAGCCTTCAATGATGTAAAGAAATCGGCTGGAGAAATTTATACGGCTGGTTTAAAAGTTGTTGCAGCACCCGTTGCTGTAATTCAAGCATTGACTACTCCAGGTAGTTCAACTGATATTGCAGCTGCTGGAGAAACGTTGAATACATACCTATCCAGTGTGAACCCAACATCAACGACAACTAATATAACTAAACTCACAACTAATTAATATGGCAACAAAACCATCTGATGATTATTCGTGGACAGAACCCGAATCTCAGGCAAACGATGAAACGTTGCCGAAATACCCATACAACCACGCAACCATAACCGAATCTGGCCACAGTTTTGAGTTGGATGATACTCCAGGACGTGAGAGGATACGCCTCCAACACGGCGGCGCCCAAACAGATGGTGATGGTACTTTCTTTGAAATTCAATCTGATGGAACGAGAATCAACAAGATTGTCGGTGATAATTATGAGATTGTTGCCAAAGATAACAATGTTATTATTTCTGGTGTATGTAATATTACTATAGAAGGCAATTCAGTTGTACACGTTAAGGGTGACAAATATGAAAAAATTGATGGTGACTATTACCTAGAAGTTGGTGGTAAATTGTCACAAACTGTTGCTGACACATCTTCAATATTATCTAATGGTGATATGACTGTTGGTTGTGGAAACCCAATCACGGGTCGAATGAAATTAGCAGCTGGCGACCATTTGTATTTGGATGCAGATTTGGTTGTATCTGGTAGTTTGGCGGCGAATATGATTACTTCAGAAAATAAAGTTAATGCTGGAACAGGTGTGTTTGCTGGTCCTTTAGGATTCGTAACATTACTTGGTGGTGTTGCGGTTGGACTTGATGTTGCTGTGCCGTTACAAGTTAATGTGACAACTGCTGTTAATGCTGGTGTTTCAGTTAATTCACCATTAATTAATGGTGTTATTGTTAAAGATGTTCGTGGCACAATGGAAATGATGCGAATGGTGTATAATTCACATGCACATCCATCACCAAAGGGACCAACCGGTACACCCTTTGCACTAATGTAATGAGGTATTATGGCAAGCGTATATGAGAGATTAAATTTTAGTTTTGATACAGGTAAATTTGGAGATTCAATTAATCTTTCCGAAGGTACAAAAAGTTATCTGAACACTGCGCCAGTTAAGCTGGAAACATGGCAAAAAAGTGATTTGGCCAATGGTAGCATTGTCAAAACAGATTATTTTAAAAATCCAATGATTAATGTTACCGCAAGATTGAGTGATAACGTTAATGTGATGAATCAGATTGTTCAAACCATCGACACCTTTGACAATGGTTCTGGTACAGCTATGAAAGCCAATCTAACAAATCTGATTATTGAGATTAGAAACTATTTGAGTCACACATCAAATATCTCTGGTGTCACAGAAGCGAGAGCTAATGTTTCCGAAACTTCTAATGTAATTACTCATTTTCCAGACTACGATAAGGCAGTTAGTGCTGGCGAACAAATTTTAATGTTGACTAATGCAACTGATGGTGTTGCCAATACAGTTCCACTTCTAGGTAACTTTACCAGCCTGTTTATCTCTGATGATATCACGGCGAATGCCAACAATATCATTAACGACCTTGTTACAGTTAGAAATAGCATTCGAATTGAGGTAATCGGTGGAGAAACTCCAACATCATCAAACATATCAAACTTATCTGCAAACCTTATCACAACAATAACTTCAAATGTTGTTGCAGCTAACACGTTATTGTCTACTAGAAGATTGCATGACTGGAACTTTTACAGAAATTCACTAAACATTTTGGACGATTACAACAAAATTAATTCTCTTGGCCGAGTCGGTAATACACAAAAATACTTGATAAACAATCTGGTTGGCACAGACAAATACAAAAATAACGTTGGGTAACATAGATAAATAAGATATGGCCACAGTAATTTCATCTTCATCCAGACAATATAAAGATTTGGACCTTAACTTTTTGATACATCCAGTAAGGAAAGATATCAATAAACACAAGGACGAAATGGCAGTTATCAATTCAATTAAGAATTTGATGATGACCAATCATTACGAAAGACCGTTTCAACCTGATTTGGGTTCTAACGTAAGACGCTTGCTTTTTGAAAACCTCGATAAGATTACCGCAATATCGATGGAAAGAGAGATTAGACAGGTTGTTGAGAATTACGAACCAAGAGCACAGATTAAAACTTTAGATATCTTACCTGATGTTGACAATAATGGTTTCAGTGTTCGTATGGAATTTTACATTATGAATATGACAGACCCCGTAACAATTAATTTTTTCCTAGAACGAGTACGATAAATGGCAAATCGTTTAAGAGTAACCGAACTTGATTTTGATACAATCAAGACCAATTTAAAAACATTCCTCAAACAACAAACGGAGTTTTCCGATTATGATTTTGAGGGTGCTGGCTTAAGTGTTCTTTTGGACATTTTGGCATATAACACGCACTATAATGCATACTATCTCAATATGGTTGCAAATGAGGGTTTCTTAGATACCGCATTGTTAAGAAACTCAGTTGTGTCTCATGCCAAAAAACTTGGTTATACACCACGTTCAAACAGAGCATCTAAGGCTGTTATTGATGTAACAATTAATGGCAGTACTTCTGCAGAAGATTACTTGACTATACCACGTGGATATACATTTATTAGTGGTCCGGTTGAAGGTAAAATTTATACTTTCATTACTTTGCAAGACTATACCGTTTCAAAAACTGGAACAAACTTTTTCTATAACGATATTGAAATCTTTGAAGGTAAATTACTTTCATATTCATACAATCATTCGGAAATTAGTAATCCTAAACAAATTTATGAAATACCTGATGCTAAAGTTGATACAACAACATTGCGTGTTACAGTTCAACAAAGTTCTTCAAACACGGAAACTGTCGTTTATAATCCTGTAGATGATTCAATTTCATTGACTTCGGATTCTAAAACGTATTTCCTACAAGAAGGACAAAGCGGCAAGTACCAAATCTATTTTGGTGATAACATTGTTGGTAAAAAATTACCAGATGGTGCGGTTTTAACAATCAGTTATCTAATAAGTAATGGTGAAGATGCAAACAAGGCTGCAAACTTTACTGGTTCCGCATCAATTAATTATTTAACAGGATTTACAATCAATACTGTTACTGTTGCCGCTGGTGGTCGAACACGTGAGACTGTTGATGAGATTAGATTTGCTGCACCACTACAATACATTTCGCAAAATCGTGCTGTCACTAAAAACGATTATATCAAATTAATTCAACAAAAATATCCACAGTTTGAAGCAGTTAATGTTTGGGGTGGAGAAGAAAATGATCCACCTGTTTATGGTAAAGTCTTTATCTCGGCCAAACCTAAAGATGGCTTTGAGATTACAGATACCGAAAAAGATTTCTTCTTACAGAATGTTCTAAAACCAATTAGTGTGATGACTGTTACACCACAAATTGTTGACGTTGACTATAATTACTTAAAAATGATTTCTACAGTATATTATGACCCAACTAAAACAATTTTGGATTTGAATACATTAAGAACTAAGGTTAGAACATCGATTTTAGATTTTTGTAATACTAATCTAAACTCCTTTAATGCATACTTTAGGTCTTCTGCTTTAAAAACGGCAATTGACTCTTGTGACATTTCTGTCATTTCAAACGAGTTGGAAGTTTTTATTGCCAAGAAATTTAGACCAGACCTTATAACAACATCAAATTATATTTTAGATTTTGGTGTTGAACTGCAACGTGGTACAACAAACGATAACTTCTATACAAGTCCAAACTTCACAGTATTGGATGAAAACGGAATTACAAGGTCAGCGTTTATTGAAGAAGTTCCATCATCATTTACTGGTGTTGAATCAATTACTGTTACGAATCCAGGTATTAATTACTCATCAACACCAACCGTTGCAATTCTAGGTGACGGTCAAGGCGCCAAGGCAGAAGCCACAATTATAAATGGTCGTTTGTCATATATTACAGTTACAAATCCAGGTGTTGGTTACACGACTGCTGCAATTGTAATTACTGGAGGTGGCGGAACATTAGCCACTGGATCTGCTGTGCTTGAGAATAGATATGGTCAAATACGTATTGCTTACTTTAGACCAGATGAAACATCGAATCAAAGTGTTAAATCAATTCTTAATTACCAAAACAACAATGGTGTGATGGGTCAAATTGACTACACCAAAGGTAAAATTTACATTAACAATTTTAATCCTCTATCTGTAGCCAACGATTTTGATGAGTTGTCTGTACACATTCGTCCATCTAAATCAGTTATTCACTCAGAGAAAAATAAATTATTAACGTTTGATGTTAATGATTCTACTACAATTGTTATCAACATAGTACCAATAAAATAATGTCAGACGTAATTCTATCAAGTATAGTAGAAAGTCAACTTCCCGAATTTATTAGGGAAGAACACCAACTTTTTGCAACATTTATTAAACGATACTATGAGTGGTTGGAGAAGAACGGCAACATTGTTTTGGAGTCCAAAAAATTGGATGATGCCAAAGATGTTGACTTGGCTGACAACGTTTATATTGAACAAATTAGAAAAGAGATTGCACCATTCTTTCCAAAAGAACTGTTGCTCGACAAGGCTAAGTTTTTAAAGATCGTTGGTGAATTTTATCGTTCAAAAGGTACACCAGAGTCTGTTAAGTTTCTTTTCCGTGTATTATACAATGAAGAAATAACAATCAGTTATCCAAAAGAACAGGTGTTGCGTACATCTGATGGTAAATGGGTTCTTCCACTAGCCTTGCGTGTAACCGACAATGATGTAAATATTTTAGAAATTGAAAAAACAAAAATTATAGGTCAAACATCTAAAGCATCTGCAATCGTTGAGAAGGCAATAAAATCTGTTGACCGACAGTTGGGCATTGAATATGTTGAGTTATATATCTCCAACATCACAAAATTATTCACTACTGGTGAAACGATTAGAACACACGTTACTGGGAATACACAAATTGAAGTTACTGCAACTTTGATTGGTTCTTTATCGGAAATTAAAATTGATCCAATAAATCGTGGACTGTATTACAATGGATATGATCCAGATTTAGGTTACGATGGTGATCCTGTTACAATTATTGGTGGTTTAAATCCACAATCTGCCAATCCGGTTGGTGCCTTAGCTACAGTTGGTACTGTTCTAAAAGGTTCTGTTAAAAACATTATTACTAGAAATGGTGGTTTTGGTTTTAGATATGATTCGGTTGCACCAAACTCAACGATTATTGACTTCAAAGGTGGTTTTGCCGGTGGACTTTTGGGTTCAGAAGCCAAGGCATTCATTTCGTTACTTGATGAAAATTATACACGAAATGTTAATGTTTCTGATGTTACAATTGAAACTGTTTATTCACAGTCAATTAATCAATGGGATAATACATCTAATACAAAAACAATTGGCCAAGTTACAACATATCAAGATTTAGGTTTGTATAGTATTGCTTATGTTGACATTCTGTCATCTGGCGGTGGTTACAGACAAAAACCTGAAGTTGATATTTCCAGTATGTATTTGGAAGACGTTGATGATTTATTGGTTATCACATCATGTACTGCCGTTCAAGGCAGTCGCATACTTAGAGATTCTTCACAAGATTTAACAGACACTTTTGAAGTTGGTGAAAGAGTCAAATTGTTTTTAAAGAATCGTTTTGAAGAAATACGAACAGTTACTGCAGTAACATCCGAAACAATTACGTTAGATGTTCCATTTGAAAACAACATTGATAACTTGATGGTTTATAAACTATTGAGAAAAAATCTTGATGCGTTAGGTTCTTTAGGTCGTATTGAAATTTTAAGTGGTGGACAAAATTACAACGTAGGTGAATATTTAATATTCTCATCGACTGGTGGCCGTGGACTTGGTGCAAACGCACAAATTATCGAAGTTCACACCGCA
>Ga0209442_1002207_pt1 | contig 10621 bp, 7 predicted proteins | sample LauGreSBDMM110DD_2_FD_187565 | JGI IMG/M metagenome (GOLD analysis project Ga0209442, IMG submission 187565) | Freshwater lake microbial communities from Lake Michigan, USA - Sp13.BD.MM110.DD (SPAdes) (version 2) | ecosystem: Environmental > Aquatic > Freshwater > Lake | place: Lake Michigan, USA...
GATCCTCGACAACATGTCCACAGGATCTGCAGCCAATATCGCCCACATCAAAGACCAGATCGAAATCCACCAAGGCGATATCCGCGACGTCGCCCTCGTTGAAAAGGCGATGGCCCCTGCCGACCTAGTTCTTCATATGGCAGCAGCTCTTGGAGTTAACACAATCCTTGAAAACCCAATTGAATCCGTTTCAACTAACTTCACCGGTTCAGAAGTAGTACTAAATGCAGCTACCAAATTGAATAAGCGAATCATCATCGCAAGTACTTCAGAGATTTACGGAAAAAATCCAAAGCAACCATTATCTGAAACCGATGATCGCGTAGTCGGAGCCCCACAAAAGATTCGATGGACTTACTCGGATGCCAAGGCTCTCGAAGAAGCCATTGCGCATGCACTATTTCTAACTAAGCAGTTAAAGGTGACCACCATTCGCCTCTTTAACACCGTCGGCCCTCGTCAAACCGGGCGCTACGGAATGGTTCTTCCCCGCTTCGTGCAATCAGCGCTAAAGAACGAACCAATCACAATCTATGGAGACGGCACCCAATCCCGAGTCTTCTGTCACGTCGCAGACGCAGTAAGAGCAATTCTGACAATCGCCGAAACAGATTCAACAATTGGCGAGGTTTACAACATCGGCGGAGTTGGCGAAACCACAATCAAGCAACTTGCTGAAAAGATCATTGAAAGCACCAAATCAACTTCGGCTATTACCTACACCCCATATGACCAGGCTTACACCGCAGGCTATGAAGATATGCAGCGCCGTGTTCCAGATATCACCAAGATTAATAGCGCGATCGGCTGGTCTCCAGAGAATACTCTGGATTCGATTATTGCCGATGTCGCTTCTGCTATGAAGAAATAAAACTACAAACCTTTAGCGCCAGTTAATTTTCCTGTCGTATCAAATACATAAGGAGCGCTTGCAAGAACAGCTCTCTTATCAACTGCATCATGCAAAGTGACAACTATTGCTATCTCTGAGCCACCCAAAGCACTTGATTCTTCTCCTTGCCAAGAACCAACAACGGCATCATGCCAAGTAACTTTCGCACCTTGACGCTTCAACTCCTCAATTACCAATTCCGCTGGAGTTTCGCGAGTATCAGCAACGTTTGGCTTATAGGAAACACCTACAACCTGCACGTTCTTTCCTGACAAAGTTCCACCGTTATCTGCAGCAACGCGAGAGACAACATATTTAGGCATCTCTAGATTCACTTCATTTGCACGTTCAATAAATGTCGCAGGTACCCCTAAACCTTCAGCCACATAAGCAAGGTAAGAAGGATCCACTGGGATGCAATGCCCACCAACACCTGCACTTGGATTAAATTTCATAAAACCGTACGGCTTGGTGTTAGCAGCCTCCAAAGTCTCATGAACAGAAATACCAATAGCATGTGCGATCTGAGCGAATTCATTTACAAGAGCAATATTTACTTGCCTAAAAGTATTTTCAAAGAGCTTGGCGGCTTCTGCAACTTCAGGAGATGAAACTTCAACTAAGTTGTCACAGAATGTTGAGTAAAAATCACGCGTCTCCCGTGATGCTTCAGGTGTTAAACCTGCATATAAACGGGGAGTGTTTTTCTGATCCCAGTCCACGCGGCCTGGATCTACACGCTCGGGTGATATCGCATACATGTGCTCAATATTTTTAGAACTCAATTTCTCTATTAGCGGCTTTATGAAATTGCGGATCGTGCCTGGAAAAGAAGTTGACTCGTTAATCACCAGAACGGGGTGGGTTACGTTTTCAGCAATTGTTTTGCACGCAGACTCAATAAAGGCCAAGTCCGGCTTACGGTCTGAGTTAAGAGGCGTAGGAACAGCAATCACAACTATTTCGGCATCTGAAATGTCAGAACCTCTCGTTGACGCACGATAATTTCCAGAAGCAATAGCTGCTTTAATCGAGGCGCTATCTACGCCTTCGATATGCGAAATACCTTTGTTTAAGTTATCAACCACGCGCTGATTATTATCAAATCCAACAACTTCGTAGAATCTAGAAGCAAATGCCGAGATTGTTAAACCTACATATCCCTGCCCAATAATCGCTACTTTTTTCATTTAAGGTAGATTCTGTAGAGCTTTATTCAGAGGGTCTAAGGCAATCATTTTGAGTTTCGCCTGCTTCTTTTCTTCGACCGTCGACTTGCTTATATAATAAAAAATCTTCCAAGCGTCGAAGCTCTCAGGGTTAAACTCCACAGCTTTTTTAGAGTATTTATACGAGAGATCAAATAGCTTGTTTTGTTCAAGAATTTGAACTGCGTTTAGAAATCTAAAGGTGTCTGTTGGTGTTAAATAACTTGAAGTTAAAACTTCCTCTATTTTTGCAATTTGTGAGGAGTTCAGCGCACTCCGGAATTTAGCGTCGGCGCTGACTGGTGGAGAGGCGATTAGCAATCCTAGGACCATCATTAATCCACCGATTAATTGAGGCGAAAAGACTTCATTTTTATTTCTTTTGGAAATTCTTTGATTTTTCTCTTTACCTTCGTTAGGCGATGCTGACTTATAATTATTTGTATAAGCCAGTAAAGCCCCACCTAGCAACCATCCCCAAATTGCCAACCCAATTTGATTGATACTGATTATTGACTGAATCTGATACCCAACCCAAGCGGTTGTTAAGGCAACAAAAAGCCCATCGTATTCTCGGTATTTCAGAGTGTGTTTAACAATTGCAATTGCTACTAATGCGATTAGCGCTAAATAAGGAATTAACAGCGGTAGTCCACCAAATGCAAAGACATCAATTGGTACATTATGTGCTGCATTAGTGACCGTATCTGGACCCGGCAGAACTAGTGCTTGATCATCTCGTGAACGGCGATACCAATCGCCATACGAATCGTAGCCAATACCAGTTAACAAGTGAGTTTTAGCCATGTTTATTCCCGCTTGCCAATACTCACCACGTAATGACACGGATGTCTTGTAAATGAACTGTGTCAGAGGGCCAATTTGTAGTGCACCTAACATAGCGATGAAGCCTGCCGAAGTAACACCTGCGGAGTAAAGGAATAAAACTATTCGGCTCTTGAACTTTGAGCGAATGAGGTAGAAGCCAACTATTGCAAGGCCGCTGGCGAAAACTACTCTGCCTTGAATTGCTTTTGACTCAACAATTTCATAGAGAATAATTGCTGCAGTAACAAAGGTAAGAATTCTAATCTTTATCGAAACGTTTTTGGTTAGTGAATACGCCACAAGCGCAGATGCGAAAAATCCCAGGAACGCCCCAATAAAATTGGGATTTCCAAAAGTTCCTAGAATGTTTCCATAGGGATTGTTCCAGCCAACGAAGTCGCCGAATATTAAGACATAAAGACAGTAAATAACATTGACCATTCCAGACACAATCAGTGAAACAATAATCAGGTCAAAGCTTCGCTTGCTTCGCAATGATGTGGCCGCGATGAAAATCAAAAGTAAAAATAGATAGGTTAGAAATCCGGTGTTTCTTCCGTATGTGCCATAAAAGTTTTGCTGTACTGGAGACGAACTATTTACAATCGCGTTGAATGAGGCCAGGACAAAAACAAGTGAAATGCCTAGAACGATTCTCTGGTCCTTAATTAAGGACCAACCGCCTGAGCAGAAGATGCCGAATGAGGCAAAAGCTACCCCTCCCAACAATAGAAACTTGGTCGCGTTTACGGGATCAGAAACTGACCCAGTCAGGATAAAGATTGTTATTCCCGCAGAGCCAATCGCTAAAAACTTGCTTAGCGATCTTTCGGCAACGTTATTCAACATAACCCGAATCTTACGTTCTGCCCACCTACTAATTACCCACAAACTTGCCTAGAAAGGCCGAAACCCGGCCCCCTCGTGAGAGGAGACCGGGAATCGGTTCTAGATCTTTAGAAGATCAAGGCTAATTAAGCCTTTACCTTCTTCTGGATCTTTACTACGAGGTTAGTCAATGTAGTGATCTGTGCACGAAGTGCTGAGATCAACTTAGTGACTGATGCTGAAAGCTCAGCAACTGCATCTACGGCCTCTTGTGCCATAGCTGTTGCTGCCTCTGCTGCTTCTGCTGCTGAAAGAGCTGCATCAGTAGCATCGTTCGCTGCTGCTGTTGCTTCTTCTGCGGCAGCTGATGCTGCGTCAACGCCTGGGTTAACAACTGCAGCTGTGGCTGTGATTGTTCCCTTAGTTGTTGAATCTGTAGCTGTACCTTCTGTAGCAGTGATTGTTAGATCTCCTGCTGAAGCTGGTGCATACAGTGTGTATGTTGCTGATCCGCTGACTAGGTCAACTGATGCTGCTGGAAGTGTTCCGTTAGGAAGGATGTTTGCAGTTGCTGAAGCAGCGAATAGTGCGCGAGCACCATCTGCTACTGGGCGACCGTTTACATCTACAGCAGACACTGTAAGAGTCATCTTCTCACCTGGAGCATATGACGCCTTGTCGAATGACATTTTCACTGTAGTAGCTGTCTTAGCTGTAACTTCAACTGAGACACCTGCTGAGATGAGCGTTGCATCAGCCTTAGCTGCTGCATCTGCTGCGTAAACGGTTGTCTTACCAACCTTCACGCCAGTGATTGTTACAACGTTAGTTGCAACAGCAACTGTTGCAACTGTTGGTGTATCACTGATGCCGTAAGCAACGGTAGGCACAAGGCTTGAGACCTTGCCTGACGCGTCAAGTCCTGAGAACTTAACTGATGCTGTTTCGCCTACACCGAGGTACAGCTTAGATAGTGCAGAACCTGTGGCTGTAGCAACTGCGTATGAAGCAGATGCACCGTAGAAAGTAACTGTCTTAGTAGCAACGAGTACGCCGCCTACCTTAACTGTTACAACGCCTGTACCAGTACGTCCATCTGAGAATACCCAGTACTCAGTACCGTTTCCGCCACCTGTCGAAGCAGCAGCAGTAGTTATAACTGATCCTGTTGCAGAGTTGGCAGCTGAACCAAGTGAACCTGCACCAGTGATTTCAACAATTACTTCTTTACCCTTGCCAGCGGCAAGGTTTGAAACAGTTGATGTATCTCCGGTAGCAAACTGCTTAACCCAGATGCGAGCACGTGAAACGGTTGTGCTTAGTGTTGCATCGTAGTTGTGCAGTGCAGTTGATGCAGAAGCTGCAGTTGTTGTATCTGCAGTTAGGTTTGTTGAAGCAGCTGATGCTGTTTCACCTGAGATGTATGCATATGAGTGATCATATGTATTCTTTGTGAGTGCAGTTACCCATGTAAGAGTCTTTGTCACTGCTGTTCCAAGTGAGCCTGACGATGTGTAAGGGGTCATTGTGATTGTCTGAGTTCCAGCAGCTGCTGAAGTCAAAGTAATTGTTACTGTGCTTGTGTCAGTTGCAGCATCTGCATCGTTGATTGAGAATGTTCCACCTGAGATTGTGCTTACTGTGGCGTCTCCACTTGCAACTACTGCAGAAACTATTGAGCCAACTCCTGAAGTTGAAACAGTTGTAATTGTTTCATTTGCAGTAATTGTCATTGTTGCCAAGCCGTTTACTTCCTGCTGACCGGCAGTTGAATCACCGATAAGCGTTCCGTATGCAGCTGATGGAGCCGCGCTTGAAGGTGTTGACGCAAGAACGCCAAGACCCAAAGACGCTACAGCTACAAGCGCAATGCGCTTGAAAGTTGTCTTTGTAGACATTTGTTTCCTTTCGATAGTCGAACCACGGACGATCCGTAGTTCGGCTCGGAGTGAACTAGTCACTCCTTCTCGATACATCGCACGTGCTGATGTATCAAATTCCCCGCCGTGTATCCGGACGCGACGGAGAAATCTATTTAGGTGAAATTTCACGTGCTTCACCGTTTTACCTTTTACTTCTTGTCTTCAGTCACAAATACTGACTGAGCCAAAATTTGTGTCTTGCCTGAATTAAGAACAAGTCGAGTTGTAATCGACTTGATAGGACCTGCTAGGTCGAAGCCGCGGTTACCCACGGGGATAAAGAACTCTGAAGTTGGGGTTGAGACTACGAGAATTCTAACGGTCACAAGGTACTGCCCGTTGGACATCCGCTCAAAATCGGCCGTTGTGGCGCCGAAGTTAAGTGGGGTCCAGCTTCCTGCAACACCAGCTGAAACCCCATTTACGAGGTAAGTGGTGCCGTTGCCATCCACTGTGATGCTCTGAGAGATCATCACATTTGGGCCACCGACCGCTGTTATGGCCTGGGTGGTCAACTCTGTTCCGGCTTCAGTGGCTACCGGCGTGTTTTTATTTACGCGGATGGTGCCTACGGAGCCGTCCTGGGCCGCAACAGTAAATCCTGTTGGGATGCCCTTTTCATCCAAGCCTGGGAAGACCAGCTTGGCTGATTTGATTGCCACGCCAGAAACCATCGTGCTGGACTTCTTGGCTGGCATTGAAATAGAAGGTGTCGGGGTGCTTGCCTCAACAGGAGCAACCGCATCAGATGAACCAGCAACTGGGCCAGATGCGATCTCTGATGGAGCAGAAGGAGTAATTGTTACTCCTTCGCGACCGGTCATTGAATTAAAGCCAAGGAACGCGGTTACAACTAATAGGAGTGAAAGAGCAACCTTGGAAGATTTCTGAGCAAGCTCTGCTGCCTTCTTATAAGTAGTAGAAAGCATGTCGAGGGCTGTTAGGCCACGCTCTTCGTCAATAACGAGTTCTGAAAGAACGCGGCGAAGTGATGTGCGAGCGCGTGAAACAGTGTGGCGCACTGCAGATTCCTTGATTCCAAGTTCTGCTGCGATTTCCTCTGTTGAACGACCTTCCATTTCCCACATAACAAGCGCTGCGCGCTCTGCAGGAGAAAGTAACGCCAAAGCTTGGCGAATGATTGCTGCATCTTCAGCAGCAGAAAGTGCTTGTGAGTGATCGCCATCTACCTGCCATGCAGCTTCAACTTCAGCCTGAGCATCATCAATAACCACAAGGTTAGGGCGACGGCCTTCAAGGCGGAACAAGTCGATGCAGAGGTTTTCAATCGTGCGGTGTAGATAAGAAAGAGCGTGATCATTTGATTCAAGCTCTGGTGCTGCAAGCATGAACTTAATCAAGGCATCTTGGGTGATTTCTTCAGCCTTAGCGGAATCCTTGAGAACGCGATTGGCGTGGGCGAGAAGCTCTGAACGGTGCTCTGTGTAGAAAGCACCGAGCTCTGCGACGGTCCACACGCGAGGACCTGCAGAGGCTGCAGACTTCTTAAATGCCACTTTGGGACTTCCTTCTTAACCGGTTTTGTACTTCAGCGACACCCGTCGGTGCCTCTATAACCTTCTACGAATCCTAGCCCCAGATGTAGCGGGGAAGGGACAAAACGGACATTTCACTTTAAGAGAGGGGATGTCGAGCGCAGCTTAGATACTCAGTGAGGGATCCGGAAATCTGAAACCTGATCAACTTAGCAATCTTGGCCTTACAGGCTTCAATCTTTGCCTCGGATTCAATTATATTGATCTCAACCTGACGGACCAAACTTTCTTGCGACTCAGGAGTTAAGAAGTCGATTCGCACAATTTCAAATACATTGTTAAACGTGACCACTTGAACATTGTCTTGCGCCCTCGAAACACTTAGGAAACGTGAGAGCGAATCTTCCGTATCTCCAGTGACAAATACATTTTCAAATCCAAGTCCTTTGTTGACAAGGGCGCCTCGCGCGTCCCATGACGTACAGAAAATTTCCGTCCGAAAACTATATGTGGGTAGTAAACAGGGAAGATCCAAAATGATTGTTGAAGAGCTGCCGTTAACCAACGACTCTTTATCGAGAATTTGAGCGACTACCGTCTTCCGAACTTCACCCGCTTGAACTGAGTCTCCAATTTTTCCTACGAAAAGTACATAGTTAACAGACACCACAAACAAGATCAGAATCATTATCAAATTCTTGCGTTGATTTAAAAAACTTATAAGAAGTAGTGAAAAAAGGATCCAGGAAGAAGTCAATCCTCTGTTCTGGTAACCGTCAATGAGTGAATATCTACCTGAGAGTAAAAACAGCGAACCACTCGAAAGGAATCCAAAAAATAGAACAGTTTTGGTCTGTCGGTTTACAGAAAAATTTGCTTTACGAATGTTAAAACTACGAAATACCATGACAATCAAAACCAAGAACACTGGAACTAAATAAGGCTTATCGAATACACCTTCGATTAGGGTCATAGGAATGGAAACTAAATATGTCAAAATAAATGAGACAAACGGAATTACACTCAAATTATCTAGTCTAGAATTGTCAGAATTAAAAAGATTAACCGCAATGATTTTTTGCCAAAATACAACAAGGAATACTACAACCGGAAGCACTGAAATTCTCAAAAAGCTTCTTGGTTTGGCAAGAACGATAAAAAGATAGTGAGTAAAAATAAGTGGCAATGAAATCTCATAGCTAAGCAACGACAATAAGAAGAAGAAATACGGTATGAAGAGTGTTTTGCGAGTTTTCTTGCTTGTCCTTTCGCACATTAAACCTAAGGCAAAAAAGAAAAGAGATAGGCTGGCAGAGAGTTGGTTAACTGGAGAAAGAATAAATGTGCTTGCGAACACTGGAGATAATAGAAGAATTGATGCAAAATATTTCTGCGCCAGATTAAAATTTAGTGTTTTCCACGATACTAATTGAATCACTGAGAAGATATACAGGGCTAAATGAAAAGTTGCCAGCAACATAAAATTGTCGTTAAACAAATTTAAAATTGTTGGAAGCACGATCCAAGAAACTGGCCTATAGGCCCAAAGTGACTGCCAGGAAACAATTTGGTTAATTAACGAAACTCCATTTGAGAGTTGGCCCCAATCGTCTACTAGAAAATTTCCATTAACAATAAAAAAGAGTAAAGGCGATAAGGTAAGGCCGCAAAAAATTATTTTCCGAAGTGAAAAACCTTGCCTAAGCGATAGAAACAATTTTTATCCAATTATCTTGTCAAGCACTGGAATATCAACAAAAGTAAACATAAGGAAGGCAGCAAGCACTAGGAGAGCCAGTAGCTGTAATTTGGCTTTAGCCATGAGTTTTTCAGGTGCGAATGATGCGGGGTCCAGTTTAAGCGATATTTTTAGATACTCTACAAAAATCCAAATGAACGACGGTAAAACTAAGATATATTCTATTCGGTATCGAACTAGCAATACGCCTATGAACGAAGTTGCAATCATTCCTCCAAAAAATGTGAAAACAATTAATTTTTCTGGAGTCCATTTTAAGAATGATTTCCTATATTGCCCAAGCAGTGCAGAATTATCAATTACCACCATTTCTGAATATCTCTTTAGGGACATTAGAAAAATTCCGATGCCCCAAAAACTAAGGAAAGCGCTAGCCGGCACTGACTTATCAGGCATTATTGAATGCCACCCAATCGCTAGCCTAATCGGGTTATTGATAGATTCCGAAATTACATCCATGTAGATTTTGTCCTTTAATCTTATTGGACGTACGTTGTATAGGATTCCCATAATCAATAGGAATCCAAGGAATATGCTGGTAGTTCTTGATTGATAAAGAAAAGAAATTAAAACTAAAAGTACCAATCCGGAATATTGTGCATATACTCCAGCAGCTGCAAATTTATAATTATTTGCAATTCTGTGACTCTTAAATGGATGAATTTGATCAAAGTTGCGATCTAGCCATTCGTTTATGGTGTAGTTAGCAGAACTAGCAATGCAAAGTGCAATAAATCCAATAGTCACACTTCTTAAAGTTTGAATACTGAACACATCGTCTAGTGTTAAAGAATTGAACGATATTGCAATTGCAACTCCAGGGAACATAAAAACATTTTTATCCAATGGTCAATTCTAAGCAATTTAATGTATGGCGGGATTTTCAATCTACGCCCACATCTCTAGATTAAAAGTCTTCAAATTTTGGAGCTTTGGAATCCTATATACGTATTTTCCCAAGAGAAATGGAATTTTTCCACCGACGAAAAGTGACGATTTTGAATGCTTCATTATCTTTAAATCAACATAAGAGTCACCAATGTAGAAAAAATCAAAAAGCTCATTTCCGCTTAAACTGCTTTTAATTGCTTCAAGTTTTTTAGTCCCTTTAAGGTTTATATCTTCATCAGATGAGATTAACTCTCGGAACACGACTGGTGACTGATTCAAAACGCGTTTGGTGGAAGAGGTTGGGGAGGCAGTCGCTAAAGTCAATATGATTCCCTTACCTTGCAGTTTCTTGAGGATTTCGACCACCTCTTGGTTAAACTCGTACTCTATTTGATCAAATTCTTGATTAGATAGCCATGTCTTCAGTTTCAATCGGCTAAATAACTGGTACGTAATTATGCTAAAGCCTAAGCGAAATGGGCCATTTTTCTTTATGAATGAATGGATCTCCAGCGACGATGTAGAACCTTTAATTAATGTTCCGTCCATATCGACAAATACGGTTATCACCTCGTGATGCTATAACAATGCCCATTCATATCTTCGAACGACAGTCTTTTGATTTTTTTTATCTTCAGAGGTACTCTTGTAACATCGACGCACCGCGCATCGATGAATTCCCCCCAAAGTGAGCCAAGTGGCCACTTACTTGCGAGTCTTATCACCGCCCTGGCCCATTCGAGGCCATACCCGAGACGCGCTTGTCGTCTCGATTGGTATGCATTTCTATGTCTCTA
>Ga0209442_1002210_pt1 | contig 10614 bp, 10 predicted proteins | sample LauGreSBDMM110DD_2_FD_187565 | JGI IMG/M metagenome (GOLD analysis project Ga0209442, IMG submission 187565) | Freshwater lake microbial communities from Lake Michigan, USA - Sp13.BD.MM110.DD (SPAdes) (version 2) | ecosystem: Environmental > Aquatic > Freshwater > Lake | place: Lake Michigan...
CGGTCGCTTCGTTATCGGCGGTCCGATGGGTGATGCTGGTTTAACTGGTCGCAAGATCATCGTAGATACTTACGGCGGAATGGCTCGCCATGGTGGAGGAGCGTTCTCCGGTAAAGATCCTTCAAAGGTTGACCGTTCTGCTGCATATGCAATGCGTTGGGTGGCCAAGAACGTCGTTGCCGCCGGACTTGCGCGTCGCTGTGAAGTTCAAGTCGCTTACGCGATTGGTAAAGCACAGCCAGTCGGTGTCTTCGTTGAAACTTTCGGAACCGAAACCGTTCCAGTACAGAAGATTCAAGATGCTGTGACCACGGTCTTTGATCTACGTCCTGCTGCGATTATTCGTGATCTTAATCTGCTACGTCCGATCTATTCACAAACCGCTGCGTACGGCCACTTCGGTCGCGAACTCCCAAATTTCACATGGGAAACAACTTCGCGAGTCGATGCGCTACGCGCTGCTGTTAACTAAAGAGAAGTAACGCCGTGGCTACGGCGCGTCCACTTCGCTTAAAGCGAGAAGAAGCAAAGCGAGTAGATAGCGCTCAAGCCGAGCAAGCCGCCTTCGTAAAGGTGTGGGTGGATACTTCCGTAAGCCATTTAGATGGCACTTACGATTACTTAGTTCCCGAGCGGCTAACGAATTCGGTGCACCCCGGAATCCGCATCGGTGTGCCATTTGCGGGACGTGATGTAGAGGCGCTGGTTTTGGAGCGCACAGATAAGAGCGAGATCACAAACTTAAAATTCATCTCATCAGTAATATCAGAGGAGGTGGTTGCAACTCCGACCCTTATCAAACTGGTTTCCTTGATGGCTAAACGTTGGATCTGTAATCCCTACGATCTCATTAAGAGCGCAATTCCGGCGCGCGTGGCCAGCGTTGATAAAGCCTTTGCTACCGAGGCTAGAAGTTCAAAGGCTCAAGGCTTGGTCAAGAAAGCGCAGGGGGAGGCGACCTATCTCCATCTCGCTCCTTACGAAGATCCTTTAAAGCGGTTAAGCGAGTTTGCAGTGAAGGCTCAAGCGAAGGGAACTGTATTAATAGTCGTTCCAGAAGACCGCGAATTAGAACTTCTTAAGCAAGCTCTGCCAGCTGCGCTAATTTTGACTTCATCGTTATCCCGCACTCAGCGATATGCAAATTACCTTACTGCGATTAATAGTTCGAATCAGATTGTTATCGGTACCCGAAGTGCGATCTTTTTAACTCCACCTGATTTAACTACGCTGATCATCTACCGTGAAAATTCACAGAGCTATTATGAACCGCGCCACCCTGGATGGAATGTGCGAGATGTCGCCCTTCTGCGTCAGAGCGAAGAGGAATTAAACCTTTATTTTGTTGGCTATTCACCTTCACTTGAAATGGCTCGGGCCATCGAATCCAGTTCGGTGGAATTCTTAAGTAAGAAAGCGCGTCTGCAGGTATTAACATTTCCGCAGGGTAATTCAGAGTTGTTACCAGAGCGGATCTTTTCTCCGATCCGCAGCGCGCTAAAGTCGGGATCAGTTCTCTTTCTCGTTCCCAAGAAAGGTTATGCCAGCGCTCTGATGTGCAAGAAATGTCGAAATCTAGCGATCTGCTCTTGCGGTGGAAAACTTTCCCGCTCGAGTCAGAGCTCTTCACCTGCCTGTGTTCATTGTTCAAATGTCTTTTCTAATTGGAAATGCAAGTGGTGCAACGAAGATAAGTTGGTTCTTCTCGGCAGGGGAGCGATCCGACATGCAGAAGAGATAGGTAGAGCGTTTCCAGGTTTTCAGGTGATTAACTCCGATGCTGATACACCGGTCAAAGAGATCACAGGTAAAAAATCGGTAGTAATTTCAACTCAGGGCATGGCGCCAATCTGCGAAGGCGGATATTCAGCAGTAGTACTTCTAGAAGGTGGTTCATTCTTTTCCTACTCTGATCTACGTGGTCAGGAAAGATCCCGAGAAGCTTTTTTTGAGGCAGCAGGACAAGTAAAAGCCGGAGGTTCGGTGCTCGTCGCTATCGATACCAGCCACCCAATCAGCGCCGCGCTAGCTAGTTGGAATCCGGCTCATATGTATAAACGCGAACTAGCCGACCTTGAATCGCTGGACCTTCCACCGTTTACAAGATCGCTAACCATCGATTTAGTAACGCGTGAAGCAAGCGCGGTTGCAGATGGATTTAAGAAGGCGCTTCTTGATTCTCGTATCCCTGCCTCAACAAAAATACTAGGGCCTTCGATTCGAGGTGGAGATAAGGCAAGAATTATTTTGACCGCTTCACTAAATGATTTTTCGCAGCTAACGCAATTCGTTGGTGAATTTGTAAAGCATCGTGCGATTGCCAAAAAAGAGACGATACAAGTGCGAATCGACCCATATTCACTCTCTTGAGTTCGAGTATCGGAGGCGGATAACTTATTTATTTCCGCACTGAGATAGACTTCTCACATGTCTATTCAACCGATCCGCCTCTTTGGCGATCCAGTGCTGACCACGCCGGCAGCTGCGGTTATGGATTTCGATAAGGAGTTACGAACTCTGGTTCAAGATTTAACCGAGACCATGCTGGAAGCACCTGGCGCTGGACTAGCGGCGCCACAAATTGGTGTGCCGCTTCGAGTATTTGTCTGGGATGTCGATGAAGCGATCGGCCATCTCATAAATCCCACGCTGGATTTAAGTGCCGAACTACAAGATGGTGAGGAAGGTTGCCTCTCTTTCCCGGCACTTAGCTATGAAACTCCGCGCGCTTTTCGCGCCGTTGCTAAGGGCTTTAATATGTATGGCGAACCAATTACCGTTGAAGGTACTGAGTTATTAGCCCGATGCCTGCAACATGAGACCGATCATCTAGATGGGATCGTCTTTATCGATCGTCTATCTGTTGAAGATCGAAAGTTAGCGATGAAAGAGATTCGCGAATCAGAATGGTTCGGTACCGCTTTAGATGGCGGAAATAGCCCTGTGATAAAGACTTCACCGCATAACATGTTCGGGAAGAGCATTTAGTGCAGATCGCAGTTGCTGCAACACCGGAAGTCGCTCTACCAACTCTTGACGCACTTTTAGTTAGTGCACACGATCTTGTTGCAGTGATCACCCAGCCAGATCGACCTGCGGGTCGTGGGCTAGCGCTCAAGGAATCACCAGTTGCTATCTGGGCCAAGAGCCATGGGATTACAGTTCGTAAGCCGGTCGACCAAGAAGAGCTCAAACTAGCGGTCGCAGATGTAGATCTAGTTATCACCATTGGCTTTGGTGTGATCATTAAAGAGGAAGTTCTCAACGTACCTAGACACGGTTTTTTAAATCTTCATTTTTCACTTCTTCCGAAGTGGCAAGGCGCTGCTCCAGTACAACGCGCTATTGAAGCGGGAGATCTAACTACGGGAGTTACCGTCTTTCAACTCGATAAGGGTATGGATACTGGACCGATCTATCGCCAGCAAGAGATAGCGATGCCAGATAAGGCAACTACCTCATCGCTGCTGCAAGATTTAGCAGCAATTGGTGCGCCAGTAGTTTTAGATGCGATTAAGGCAATCGAAGCGAACGAGATCCCAGTGATCCAATCAGAGATTGGGAGATCATATGCGGAGAAGTTGTCAAAAGATGAAGGCCGAATTGATTGGCAACTGCCAGCAACGAAGATCGAGCGAAAGATTCGCGCTTTCTATCCAGCACCAGGAGCATGGACAACCTTTCGCGATGAAGCGATAAAAATTGAATCTGCTCAAACAAACGAAGCGAAGTCCGGTCAACTTGGTGAGCTCTTGCTCGAAGGTAAAGAATTATTTGTCTGCACTGCTGAAGGTTCGTTACAAATCTTCACGGTAAAGCCTGCAGGTAAAGCATCTATGCCGGCTATGGACTGGGTTAATGGCGCCCGTATTGAGCCAGAAGCGCGCTTTAAATGAACGAAAAGTCAACGCCAGCTCGTCGCAACACCTTCAAATCACCTAAGCCAGATCCTATTCGCTTATTAGTCTTCGACATCTTGCAAGAGGTTAATCAGCGTGGCGGATATTCAAATTTATTACTCCCAAGTGCGTTAAATGATACTAAGTATGAGCAACGGGATAAGGGATTTGCTACTGAACTTCTCTACGGAACTGTGCGCATGCAGGGGCGACACGATTACATTGCTGCGCAGATTTCCGATAGACCCTGGAGTGAAGTTGATAACGGAATTGTCGATGTAATTCGTCTGGGAGCGCACCAGCTCTTCGAGATGAGAGTCGCAACTCACGCGGCGGTATCTGAGACGGTGGAACTTGCCCGTAAAGTGCTGGGGGAGTCGAAAGCCTCATTCGTAAATGCCATGTTGCGAAAGATGAGTGCTCAGACGCTGGATCAGTGGATGGAGCCGGTTAACGATATTAAAGATGAGGTCGAACGGTTAGCGATTATTCACTCGCACCCAGAGTGGATAGTTTCGGCTTACTTTGACTTGCTTAAGGATTTCTCCGAGGTTGAATCTGCGCTAATTGCTAACAATATTCCAGCATCTCCCACTTTAGTTTGGTGGCCAGGGCGTTCCTCGCAGGCAGAGTTAGTTGAGTTGGGCGGAGTACCCACTGAATTTTCAGAGTATGGAATTAAGTTTGATGGTATTCCGAATTCACTAGAGCCGGTGCGACGTAGAAGAGCGGGTGTGCAGGATGAAGGATCTCAGCTCGTGGCGCAGATTTTTTCTAACGTTGCTGCGCAATCACAACGATGGCTAGATCTGTGTGCTGGGCCTGGCGGAAAAGCGGCGCTTCTTTCTTCAATCGCGCAAGAAAATGGGAAAGAATTTACGGCAAATGAAGTTAGCCAACCAAGAGCAGAGTTGGTGAGACAAGTAGTTGGAAGTGCGAGAGTTTGGGTAGGAGATGGGCGCGAAATCGCTTCACACGGTGAACTCTTCGATGCCATTCTTGCTGATGTTCCTTGCACTGGACTCGGTGCGCTACGTCGCCGTCCCGAAGTTCGTTGGCGCAGAACCGTTACCGATCTACGCGCTTTAACAGCGCTGCAACGCGAGTTATCCGATAGCGCAGTATCCGTGTTGGCAGGTGGTGGGCTCTTTGCTTATGCAACTTGCTCGCCGCACTTTGCCGAAACCACCGTTGCGGTTGCTGATATTTTGAAGGCTCATCCAGAGTTAGAACAGATCGATTTGGCGCCGTTTCTTCCAGAAGGACTTAACAGCGCGATGCGCGGTAAATCCCTTTCGCTATGGACCCATCGCCATCAGAGCGATTCCATGTTCATGGCGGTATTTCGCAAGAAAGGCGAATAAGGTATTTCTATGAGCGATCAACACATTCGAATCACGCCAAGCATTCTTAGCGCCGATCGCGAGAATATTGTCAGCGAGATTGCCAAGATCGCCGAGGTTTCAGATCTCATCCATCTAGATATTATGGATAATCGCTTTGTTCCGAACGAAACTTGGAACTTAGCGGAGGCGCAGGCGATTATCGCCGCATCACCAACCCTCATCGATGCTCATTTAATGGTTGAAGATGTAGATACCTTAGCGATTGAATATGCAATTGCTGGTTCGGGAAGCGTCACGATCCACGCAGAAGCGGCTGTTGATATCAATAAGACGTTGCGGGGGATTAGATCACATGGCGCCAGAGCTGGCCTTGGAGTAAAACCCGGAACTCCAATTGAAAATTACTTAGAATATTCTGATCTCGTCGACATGTTTCTCATCATGACGGTGGAACCAGGATTCGGGGGCCAGAAATTCATGGCAGAGATGATGGATAAGGTTCGCCTTACCCGTAAGTCGATAGGCGATCGTCCAATCTGGTTGCAAGTAGATGGTGGAATCTCTATCGAAACCATCGCGATGGCCCGTGAAGCAGGGGCAGATACCTTTGTTGCTGGATCTGCTGTTTTCAACTCTCCAGAACCTGCGGCTATGGTTGAAATGCTCCGCCATCGCGCAAGCGCACTCTAGTAAACTCTGAGCATGAAGACTTTCGATCAACTCTTTGAAGAGCTTGCTGCAAAGGTGGCTACACGTGAATCGGGTTCGGGCACTGTGGCCGCGATAGATGCCGGAGTTCATTCGATCGGAAAGAAGGTTCTTGAAGAAGCGGGTGAAGTCTGGCTGGCTGCAGAACATGAGAGCGATCAAGCACTGGCCGAGGAGATAAGCCAACTTATCTATCACCTGCAAACTTTGATGTTAGCGCGCGGGTTACAACCTTCAGATATATACAAGTTTCTCTAGAGATAGGTAGTAAATGTTAAAGATCGCAATTCCAAATAAGGGTTCGTTGGCTGACGCCTCAATCGAAATTTTCAAAGAGGCAGGCTACCGACAGAGAAGTGACTCTCGAGATCTAGTCTTAATCGATCCCGAAAATAACGTTGAGTTCTATTATCTTCGTCCGCGAGATATTGCTCTGTATGTTGGCTCTGGCGAACTAGAAGCGGGCGTAACTGGGCGAGATTTACTTATAGATTCTGGAGCCGCCGCTACTGAAGTTCTATCACTTGGTTTTGGTGGTTCAACATTTAGATTTGCAGGACCTGCGTCTGAGAAACTTTCGATCTCGGATTTAAATGGAAAGCGGGTCGCAACCGCATACCCAGGACTTGTTCAAAATTACCTTGCTCAGAAGTCAATCAAGGCCGAGGTTGTTCGCTTAGATGGAGCAGTTGAAAGTAGCGTTCGTCTTGGCGTTGCTGATGTAATCGCAGATGTTGTGAGTACCGGAAACACTCTTCGACAAGCTGGACTTGCAATATTCGGAGATCCGATCTTGGTGAGCGAGGCCGTTCTTATTACACGTAGCGGTGCTGCTGTACCAGCTGGACTAGAAGTTCTGCAACGACGCCTGCAAGGAGTCGTAACTGCTCGCGAGTATGTTCTTCTAGATTATGACATTCCGAAGGTGAGCGTTGATAAAGCTTGCGCAATCACACCTGGCCTTGAATCACCAACTATCTCACCTCTACAGAAAGAGGATTGGGTCGCAGTTCGCGCGATGGTGCTTCGTAAAGATACAAATCGTTTAATGGATGAGTTGTGGTCTTTAGGTGCACGTGGAATCTTGGTTACAGATATCCACGCGTGCCGGCTTTAAATTAAGCCTCTTCAACCTCTTCACGAGAAATTCCCATTAGGTAGAGAACGGAATCTAGATATGGCGCAGAAACAGAGCTGTCTGCCGCTGCTTTAACGGCGGGTTTAGCGTTAAATGCTATTCCCATTCCCGCTATGGCGATCATATCTAAATCATTTGCGCCATCACCGATAGCAATAGTTTGCTCTAAATCAATGTTATGTTCGGCGGCGAAATGACGCAGGGCAGTTGCTTTTCCTGCGCGATCAATAACTGGACCGACAAGTGCGCCGGTTAGCTTTCCATCTGCAATTTCTAGATTATTGGCGCGCATATGGTCGATACCTAATTCAGCGGCCAAGGGTGCAATAACAGGTTCAAAGCCACCAGAAACCAGAGCGATATGGTGTCCGAGTTTCTTTAAGGTACGAACCAAAGTACGTGCGCCAGGCGTCAAAGTGATCTCAGATTGCACATCAACTAGAACCGTTTCAGGTAGACCTTTGAGAAGTGCAACACGTGCGCGCAGGCTTGCTTCAAAGTCGAGTTCGCCTCTCATCGCTGCCTCGGTGATCTTTGCAATCTCACTCTGAACGCCTGCCTTGGCACCGAGAAGTTCAATCACTTCTTGCTTAATCAGCGTTGAATCCACATCCATTACTACCAACTTCGTTGCAAGTCGCATCAGTCCACCAGGGGAGACTGCGATATCAACACCGAGTTCGCTTCCGGTCGTAGCCAGCGCGCTGCGCAGCGTTGCCAAATCAGCGCCAGAGACGGTTAATTCGATTGCAGTTACTGGGTAACTAGCGGTTCGGTTTATGCGTTCAATATTTCCGCCATCTTGAGCAATTACGGCAGCGATCGCATTTATGGCTTGCGGCTTTAGAGATTGTGAAAGCACGACGACGTGCAGAAGTGATTTCTTTGCAGCAATCGAGCTCTGGTCGCTGCTTTCAAAGGAGGTTGCGATATCTACGCCTAATTTTGCGGCGCATTCTTCTAGGTCGGCCTCAATCGATTTAGCGTGTGCTGGTGAAAGAGAGATTAAAACTGTCAAAATCAATCGACCACGTATTACGACTTGCTGGATATCGAGAATTGTTACAGCAAAAGGGGAGAGCGTTTCGAAGAGAGCCTCAGTTATGCCTGGACTATCAACTCCGGAGACCAAGATTAGGCCGGTGAATTGTTGCTCTGAAACACCGTTTTTTGACTCCATAATGGAGAAGATTATCGTGAATCACATCAGCGCATGGCGCAATTGCAACTGATTCATCCCCTTTACCGCTATCTTTTTCATCTATGAACGCCGCACCGAGCCAAGTTGTCCTAGCAATGCAAGGGGTGAGCGTTACCCGCGGCGATAAACGTATTCTCGGACCGATAGATTTTCGTATTCAAAGTGGAGAGCGCTGGGTCATTCTCGGACCAAACGGCGCTGGTAAATCCACACTTCTCAATATCTTAGCCACGCGCATCTTTCCGACTTCTGGAACAGTTTCGATACTCGATAAACAAATGGGAAAGGTAGATCTCTCTGAACTGCGAACCCGTATCGGAATTTGCGCATCGTTACTCGCTGAAGATATTCCAGATGATGAATTCGTTCGCGATGTTGTCTTGACAGCCGCCTACGCAGTGATCGGCAGATGGAATGAAGTTTATGATCTCTGGGATGAGTCACGTGCTGTAGCGCTGTTAACCACCTTCGGAGTTCGCGAGTTCGCTGATCGCCGTTACTACACACTTAGTGATGGAGAAAAGAAGAGAGTACAGATCGCTCGTGCGCTTATGGCAGATCCAGAGCTATTACTTTTAGATGAACCTACTGCCGGTCTTGATCTCGGTGGCCGCGAAGATTTACTTCGCCGTTTTTCGGAATTTTCATTAGATCCGTTAGCGCCATCTAGCATCATCGTTACTCATCACATTGAAGAAATTCCAGCAGGCACGACACATGCACTGATTATCAAAGATGGTGTTATCGCTATATCTGGACCGATCGCTGAAGTAATCACCTCAGAACATATGAGCGCTGTCTTTGGCATCTCAATCGATGTCACAACAGATGGTTCGCGCTTTTTCGCTAGAAGTAGATGACTAGTTTTAGAGATCAGTTACACCCTGGATGGCGGGATCTACTAAAGGGATCACTCGATCTACTAGATCAGATTGAGCTTGAACTTAAAGAATCTTCCTTTCTGCCTCAACATCAAGATGTGATGAAGTGCTTATCCTTTAATCCTTCCGAGGCTAAGGTTTTAATCCTTGGGCAAGATCCTTATCCAAACTCAGATGATGCGATGGGCCTCGCCTTCTCAACAGCGCGAAGAGACGGAAAACTGCCGGCTTCACTAAAGAACATATATCGTGAATTAGTTGATGACTTAGATATTCCTTACCCAACTTCAGGAGATCTTTCTCCTTGGTGCAAACAGGGTGTTGTTCTTTTAAATCGAACCCTTACATGTGCAGAAGGCGAGAGCAATTCACATAGAGATATAGGTTGGAGAGAATTTACGGATCAAGTTGTTTCTGTTCTCGCCCAACAAGGAGTTGTTGCAATTCTTTGGGGCGCCAACGCGCAAGAGGTGGAACACCACTTTCCTAAATCGGATTGCATTTCATCCGTTCATCCCAGTCCGCTATCTGCCTACCGTGGATTTTTCGGTTCCAAACCTTTTAGCCGAGCTAATCAAGTATTGGTTAGCAAGGGGCGCCAACCCATCGACTGGTCTATTTAAAGTAGAAAGCCCCCGGTTAACAACAACCGGGGGCTTTCTACTTACTAATTACTTACTTATCCAACCCAGGCATTGATTGGTGAAGATAAGAAGTAGATCATAAAGAGGCCAGAGACCAAGAGAAGTAGTGGATGTACTTCCTTGCGACGGCCTTGGATGTAGCGGATTACTACGTGAGTAACGAATCCAGCGCCGATACCAACTGAGATGTTGTAGGTAAATGGCATCAAGATGATTGTGAGGAATGCTGGAATTGCGATTCCGTAATCATCCCAATCAATGGCTTTGATCTGAGTCATCATCAAGAAACCAACGATGATGAGGGCAGGAGTTGCAGCCTCGTAAGGAATGATCGCAACTAACGGGGCAAGGAATGTTGTAAGCAAGAAGCAAGCTCCGGTTACAACAGATGCCAGACCAGTTCGTGCGCCTTCGCCAACTCCTGATGCAGATTCGATGTAACTGGTGTTGGAAGAGATGCTTCCAGCGCCACCTGCAACTGCAGCCAATGAGTCGACGAGAAGGATGCGATCGTTATTTGGAACGTTTCCATCTTTATCGATCAAGCCTGACTCGTGTCCGATTGCTGTAACCGTTCCGACAGTGTCGAAGAAGTCTGAGAGCAGCAAGGTGAAGATCAAGAGGATAACTGTGACCAAAGGAAGACGGTCAAATGAGCCAAGAAGATTGAAATCTCCAAAGAGGCTGAAATCTGGGGTAGCGGCGATCTTTTCAGGTACCGCAGGAACGTTTAGGTTCCATCCCTTTGGATTTACTTCACCGGTTGCGCCGTTAAATAGCGGCCCAACTTTCAGAGT
>Ga0209442_1002218_pt1 | contig 10587 bp, 8 predicted proteins | sample LauGreSBDMM110DD_2_FD_187565 | JGI IMG/M metagenome (GOLD analysis project Ga0209442, IMG submission 187565) | Freshwater lake microbial communities from Lake Michigan, USA - Sp13.BD.MM110.DD (SPAdes) (version 2) | ecosystem: Environmental > Aquatic > Freshwater > Lake | place: Lake Michigan, USA...
CCCTGCATCTCCCATTCATTACCAGCACGATCCGGTGCAGACTACCAAGACCAGCGTGCATGGGGCGATCAACATGCTTGGGCTGGCTAAGCGTGTGAAGGCGCGCATATTCCAGGCATCCACCTCTGAAGTCTATGGCGATCCGGAAGAGCACCCACAGCCTGAAAGTTACTGGGGGCGCGTTAACCCCATCGGCACGCGCTCCTGCTATGACGAGGGCAAGCGATGTGCCGAAACTCTGTTTTTCGATTACCAGCGGCAGCACAATCTGGATATCAAGGTTGTGCGCATCTTTAATACTTATGGGCCGCGTATGCACCCGAATGATGGCAGGGTGGTGTCCAACTTTATCGTCCAGGCATTGAGAGGCAACAACATCACCATCTTCGGTGGCGGATCGCAAACCCGCAGCTTTTGCTATGTAGATGACATGATCGAAGGTTTCGTTCGCATGATGGATAGCGAACAGGGTTTTACCGGCCCGGTCAATCTCGGCAATCCGGGTGAATTCACTATGCTCGAGCTGGCCGAGCAGATCTTACGGTTAACGGGCAGCAAATCAACTATGGACTTTAAGCCACTGCCTTCAGACGACCCGAAGCAGCGCCAACCCAATATCGCCTTGGCCAAAGAAAAACTGGATTGGGAACCGAGGATTTCCCTTGAAGAGGGTTTGAAAAAAACCATTGCCTATTTTCGCCACTTTCTTGCCGAAGCCTGACATTGAACAAGAGTAAAAGTAACAATCTGAAATGAAAAAAGCTCTCATTTGCGGAATATCTGGTCAGGACGGTGCCTATCTGGCTCGATTGCTGGTCGGCAAAGGATACGAGGTGCATGGAACGGCCCGTGAAGCACAGATGTCGAGCTTCAGCAACCTGCACCAGCTTGGCATTAGAGAGCAGATCACAGTCCACTCCATGACAATCAAAGACTTTCGCAGTGTGCTGCAGGTACTGGCCAAGGTCCAGCCAGATGAGATATATAACCTGGCCGGACAAAGTTCAGTTGGACTCTCTTTTGAACAGCCGGTGGAAACGCTGGAGAGCATCAGTGTTGGCACCCTTAATTTGCTGGAGGCTATCCGTTTTATTGGTCAGCCGATGAAACTGTACAGCGCCGGCTCCAGCGAGTGTTTTGGCAACACAGGCGGTGATCCGGCTAACGAAAACACCCCGTTCCGTCCGCACAGCCCGTATGCTATAGCCAAGGCAACCGCTTTCTGGGAAGTGGTCAACTATCGAGAGGCTTACAACATCTTCGCCTGTACCGGCATACTTTTTAACCACGATTCTCCGCTTCGACAAGAGCGCTTTGTGACTCGCAAAATCGTCAAGACTGCCTGCCGCATTGCCGCCGGCAGCGGTGAGAAACTTCATCTGGGCAATATCTCTATCGCCCGCGATTGGGGTTGGGCTCCTGAATATGTTGAGGCCATGTGGCATATGCTACAGCAGAGCAACCCGGATGATTATGTTGTTGCCACCGGCGAGACACACATGCTGCAGGATTTTGTGGTGGAGACATTCCGTTGTCTGGATATTGACTGGCGTGAACACATCGTTAGTGACCAGACTCTGTTACGCCCGTTAGAAATCATGGTCAACCGAGGCAATCCGGAAAAGGCGAGCAGAGTGCTTAACTGGGAAGCAGTTTACCGAATGCAAGACGTAGTCAGAATGATGGTCAGTGAAGAACGCCGATTGATTACTGGAGTAATTTGACTAGAATAACGTTCAATGGATTGATGATACTAACTATGGAATTGCAGTATTAATTTTATGTTCTTTGTGTAAAATATGAGATTTATTAGAAAAATCGCTAAATATTTGATGTTTTACTTATCCGATATAAGGAATTTTTTCGCAACAGAAAAGGTTGGAGTAACCAACGATAGCTTAAAACTTTGGTGCAGACGCGAAAATTATATTGAACGATCAATATTGAATACGGGCTTCTGGGAGCCGCTTGAAACAAAAGCAGTCAAAAAGCTATTGAAAGTTGACGATGTAGTTTTTGATATCGGGGCGAATATTGGATATTTCACGCTTCTGATGTCAAGGCTGGTGGGTGAAAATGGACAAGTGCACTGCTTTGAGCCAACCACTTATGCATATAATCGCTTACAACAGAATATTGCTATAAATCCAACACTTCCTTTTCATAATTTGCATCTAAATAACAAGGGACTGTCTTCAAGGAGTGAAAACAAAATAGAGTCTTTTGAGTCAAGATTCAGTCAAAGACTATTGGCGCATGATGAAAAAGAATTGATTGAATTCATTACATTAGATGACTATTTTTATTCCTTAAAACTGGATAGAGTCAACTTTATCAAAATCGATGTTGATGGTTATGATTATGAAGTTATCAAAGGAGGAGGAAGAGTTCTTAAGAAGTATAGGCCAGCCATTATGGCAGAGATTTGTAACCGTGTACTCAAGGAGCGGGGCGTGGATGTGACTAGTTATCTGGAGTTGTACTTAGAATATGGATATAGCACTTGTGAGTTATTGGAAACCACCGAGGTCGTTACCCTTGATGCTTTGATCAAAGATTCAAAAATTCAAGGCGGGACATGGAATATATTAATCCGCGTATGAATGAGGCTGCATTAAGTTAAATTATCTTGAGCAGAAACGAAAATTTCCTAGTTGTGGTGCCGTTGGCTATATGGCGATATCCGTCCCAACTGATAAATTTATATTGGCTCGACTTCGCAGAATTTAATTTACCAACTATATTTTTCAAAAGAAATGTTCGAAAGTGGATGGAATAATTTGAATGCTAGAAATATTTTTTAGATGTCAATACATAAAAAATTCTTCATTTCAGTAGCTTCAACACTGGCTGCGAGCATGATAATAATGGCATCCGGTCTGGTGACAGGCAGCCTCTTAGCCAGACTTCTCGGTGCAGCCGGAAGGGGGGAGTTCGCCTCCATCCAACTCTACGGTGCTTTGTTTGCCAGCATCTGTACTTCTGGGCTTCCTGCCGCAGTCACCTACTACACCGGGGTTGATAATAATAAGGCTGGAGAATATTATCTCACGGGTATGGCTGCGGCTTTTCTGATTGCAGTACCTGTTATGTTAGCCGGACTTATAGCAATGCCCTATCTGCAGTTCAGTCAGCGGCCTGAGGTTGTGTCGGCTGCTCGCTTCTACCTGCTCTTCATCCCTTTGGGGATCGTTACCGCGTTCACACTCGCCAGTCTCCAGGGGCAGATGAAAATGCTGTTATGGAACCTTATGCGAATAATTGCAACGGTTTTCTGGTTGATACCAGTGACTTTGATGTTTTATTTCGGTGTGAACGATTCGATTGTGATCAGCAAAATATATCTGCTATTCATTTTTTTGTTCGGATGTATGATTTTAATCATTCTTTACAATAATCTGAATGGGCACATCAGGTTCCAAAAGAAGTTGTTTCTACCACTGTGGTCATATGGACTCCCGACTAGTTTTGCCACATTCTCACAACAATCCAATTTAAGGCTTGATCAAGTTTTTATCGCTACGATGCTCCCTCCGCAACTCCTCGGAATATACGTTGTTTCTATTGCTTGGAGTGCAGCACATTCACCTCTTATTGGTGCCGTTTCATACGTGATAGTTCCTCACATGACGCGGCTTAATTCTCTCGTTGATCAAACTACAGCAATATGCAGGATAACTAGAACGATGGTCGTAATTAATTTTGCCCTTACAGCTTGCTTGCTGGCCGTTACACCAGCGTCGATCCAAATCTTGTTCGGCACTCAGTTTATGGGAGCCGTTCCCATTGCATACATTCTGATAGCAGGGTCGGTGTTTTCTAACGTCAAAGGTATTTTAGCTGAAGGGTTACGCGGAATGGGAAGACCTAAAGTTGTAATGAAAGGTGAGCTTCTTGGACTTGTGACCTCATTGATCCTTTTCCCACTGCTTATTTCTTGGAATGGTCTTTCAGGTGTTGCCATGGCCTCAATAATTGGTCACGCGGTAACATTCGGATTTTTATTGATTATGCTACGAAAGCATTCGGGAGTATTGATTAAAGATTTACTGTTTCCCCGGCGCGAAGATATTTCTTATTTGCTTTCCCGTATGAGAGATATGTTAAAGTATATAAAGATATTTATTTATCCTAAATCAGGAACTACAGATGCGTGAAATAATTGCCTGTAAGTTGTGTGCCAACACTGGACTTTTCACTCTTTACCGTAAAACTATTCCATATTCCAAACCATGGTCGAATTTTATTACTTCGGAGCGTTTCCCTGTCCGTGTACGAGGAGATATCTGCTCAGCATGTGGTTGGATATTTAAAAATCCAACCTATGAAAGCGACGAACTAAATCGTTTGTACAATTTAGCTTCGCCAACAATTTCAGAAGAAGCAGAGCAAGTGGCTGCACAGAATTCAGAGCTGCGTGGCGAAGAGTTGTTCCTGTCGCTTCAGCCATGGCTTAATTCAATATCAGGGAGTATTTTGGATGTTGGTGGCAGGAACGGTGAGCTTATGGGAGCATTTGTTCGGAATAGATACAGTGTATCTGTGTTGGACATGGACGGCGGAGAGCCAACTGTTCCTAGCATACGAAAGATTCGTTTGCCATTTCTCAATTATTGCGGAGAGCAATATGACGTAGTCTGCATGCTGCATGTGTTGGAGCATACAGAGTCGCCGCGAGAATTTTTGACACACGCTCACAACATTTTAAAGGAAAATGGTTTGCTGTTTATTGAGGTGCCATCGGAACTCTTGACGCCACTGGTGCTGAGGCATGTGGGGGACCATAGACACTTAGGCTATTTTACTAGGCAGACTCTGCGGGGTTTTCTTGAATCCAGCGGATTCAAATGCCTCTCATGTAACCTGCAAATCGGATTTGTAGGCTCTTCGCTTCCAGTACTGAAAGCCGTTGCGCGGAAATCCTTGATCACGGGCACCTGGAAGCCTCGCCGTTTCATGGCGTTGAGGAGCCTAGCGGAGGCGTTTCACCCGATGCCGCTTTTCGTAAGAGCGATCAACCGTCTAAAAAATATAATAAAAAGAAATTAGGTGCTTTAATATGAAAATATTGATGGTATACAATTTCACGGATGAGGAGGCCCATGTTGAATCTCCCAATTTCTACAGAGCTTGTGCGGAACAGGTTTTTCCAGAGCTTGGAGTAGAGACGACTTTCCTTCCAAATCTGCGAAAGAGTCTGCTGTTCAGGTTCCTGACTTTTGCCCGCTTCGGGAAAGTTACCGCACTAGCGATAGCTGTCACTTGGTGGATTTTTAGATATGGCAATAAGTTTGATGTCATTGTAGGGTGGGTGAGCAATGGAATCATTGCGGCGGTGCTCAGGCATCTTTTGCGCTGGCCCAGCACACGTGTCTGCATCATTTTGTATAAATTACCAGACGAAAACAGGCGTGGGCTCATCCCAGCGTTTAAGCGCCTACTGATAAATACGGCTTCGCGAGGTGCAGACCTACTATTGGCATTAGACACCTATCAGGCTGAGTCTTTCGCCATAATACTCAAGCGAAAAGCGGGGACCACCCATCGGCTTATTTACGGAGTTGATACCGACTGGTACGACTCAAGAGTTAAGCATTTACCGCAGCGTAATGTACCAATGTCGCTCTTTTTCCCCGGCAGTGCACATCGTGACGATGTTACCTTCAAAAGGGCGATCAGTGACATTAACGTTCATGCAAAAAAGTTTCAGATGGATGGAACGAGAGTTTTTTCCGTTATTTCATCAACGGTTGGTAGGGCTAGTCTGGAAATAAACTCCAATGCGAATTATTCCCATTATATGGCGGAGTCTCGCGCTGCCACTGTGGTTGTTATCTCTGTCGCCAACGCTGATAAGCCGGTCGGTTTGACGTCTCTACTAGAATGTATGGCTCTTGGCTGTACAGTAATAATCACTAGGGGAGCTTCAAGTCGCGATTTTGTCCGTGATGGTGTTACTGCTCTGCTCTTTGAAGAAGGGAACTGGCAGGAGCTACAGGAAAAAATAATTTATCTTCTCGAACATCCGGAGGTTGCGAAAAAGATTGGAGCTGCAGCACGCGAATCTGTGAGAACAGAGTTCGGACTCAAGACATGCGGGCAATATTTTTTCAAGCAACTCAACGAAATGAAGAATGCGCGAGATGAATAAATTGAAAGCCCGCTGGTTAATTCTGGCTGTCTTTCCGGTTGGCTGGTATATTTCACTTGACCTGCTGGCCGCTGAAAAACTATATTTCACAATGTTGACGGTTTTTGCCATTATTTCAGCGTCACTCGTTCTAAAAGTGTTGCGTGGCCCAGTGAAGCGAGAAATACACCTTTGGATAATATTCAATCTATTTGTTATTGGATATTACTTAAAATTTTATGTTCTTTGCAATTTTAAAATTGATACAAATAGCGAATATATTGATCTAGTGTATCCGTTTGAATCAATTCTGTTAGAACGTGCGGATCTGCTCATTAAATACTATGAGGTAATAAACATTGTTTTTTTTGTTTTTGCGGTGCTGGTTGCTGCTTTGTCATTCATAAAAAAATCTTCAAAAATAAATAGTATTGCCAATGAATTAGTCGTACCGAGTTTAATCATACGGAAATCCACCGTAAAACGAGTGCTTGGTTTTTCGATAGTCTGCTTCATTATTCTCACATACATACAAGTAGCTCTTGGGCTCGGGTTTGTCTCCGGTGCTGAACGTCAAGTAACTCAGCTACCATATCATATTGCTGGTATTATCATGGCAATCTACAATGGAATTATTCCGTTGCTGTTCTTGATATCAGTGTGGCTTTCCGGTTTCATCCGATCTAATTATTTAACAAAAATAACTGTAAGCGCATACCTACTCTTTGGTGTCGTGGCTGGTTTGATCAGCACCAGCAAGGCCCCGCTTATAACCGTGGTCGTAACATTATTTATTCTATGGGTGGTTACGGAAGCAATTACCAGAAAAAGATTGCTGATGCTGCTGTTGATGGTTCCGTTCATGGGGTTTTTTAATACTTTTCTTAGTATCAATAGGACAGCTAGAGTTTCCTATCCTGATTTAGGAATTTTTGAAATAATGTGGAGGTCGGGAGGTTCTTTATTTTCAACTAATGCTAACCTTACAGGGTATGATCAGCCGATTCAGCATGTTGCAAATTATGTTGAATTGATATTGCGTATTAATGGTGCGAATTCGCTAATGAACATTGTAAATTACGCGCCCGCACATTCATTGGAGCGTGCCTGGCATCTGATGTTTGTATCTCCTGAAACTATCGCCACATTGTATGCGCAGGATGTATTTGGGATTAATGTTGACTTTGGAGTGGCTTTTTCACCTTCACTTCTAGGATATTTTTACTTCATATTTGGCAGTGTAGTTCTGGTCTGCTTCGGAATGATTCTGTATACCTTGATCTGGCATCTGCTGTTCCGGGCATTACTTAGATCCAAACTCTTGATCGAGCCGATTGTGTTTTCTATGTTAATCGTCATTGTAGGGCTTTACACGAGTGAGGGGACATTGGAATCCATGCCGCAATCAATTGCTTTGATCGTAGTATTTGCGATTTTTGGTGAGTTTTTCACTCGAAGGCTTGTCAAGAATAGTACCTCCATGAATGCCTATTCCCAGCCAAGCGTGCGTTCATGATGGAGTGTTACTTTTGAAAGTTCTTTTTGTCATCCCATCTGACTTCATCCCGCCTAATTCCGGGAATAAAAATTTGCTTTTTTCTTTGCTCAAAGGGGTGTCTCCGCACATCGAGTGCGATCTTGTCATACTTGCTGAATTTGTTGGATGTGCGGTCAAAAGTCGCATCCTGAACGAATTTCCTCATGTCAAAGAAGTTTATATTTTCCCAAAGCCTTCCGGGTTAAGTCTCTTTCTTTCACGGTTGAGATTTATGCTTGCCGGTTTTCATCCGGCTTTGGGACGTTATCGAAATGATAAACTGGAAAAGTGGCTGCAAAGTCATGCCATTAACTATGAACTGATTCATTTTGATATGATCCATGTGGCTCCCTATCGCGCATTCTGCTGTTCGGTGCCAACACTACTGGTAGCTTCAGATGCATATTCAATGGCAGCACAAAAGGCTCGTCACGCTGGGAATATGGGAGCGATTTATGCAGGATATGTGCTTATTCAGGAATGGTGGTTTAAAAATTTTGAAAGAAAAAATTATCCACTGTTTGATATGGTTTGCACCGTTTCTGATATTGATGCCGAATGGCTAAAAACAATTTGCCCTGAGGCAACTATACGAACTATCGGCATTGGTCTTGCTTCTGAATATGTAGAGAGGCCCATCATGCATTTTACTCATCAGGGTATAGCAAAGAAAAAAATTCTTTGTACTGGAAATCTCAACCACAGCGTAATCGCTGATAGCGTGATTAAATTTTTGCGAAACACTTTTCCGGTTTTATTACGTGAACATCCTGATTTGACCGTGACAATTCTCGGACAGGATCCAGTTCGAGAACTTAAACTTTGCATGGAGGAATTCGCAAGTGTTGTTAGCCATATAAATTTTGTAGATGATTATGCAAACTTTCTTGATGATGATTGGATATACGTATATCCACAGAAGTCTGCATCAGGATTGCAAACTAAGGTTCAGCAGGCTATGGCATTGGGTTTGCCGGTAGTTGGTTTTACAGTTTCATTTGGTGGTTTGGAGGTTGAGTCTGGAAAACATTGTTATATATGTAAGGATATGAATGAAGTGGCTTGTAACATTTTGCTCCTTTTGGCATCAACTGAACTCAGGGTAAAGATGGGTTCGGACGTATCAAATCACGTTCGAAATCGATTTTCAATACCACACATAGGTGAGGAGATGCTTACTCTATATAATGATGTCATTAGTAAACAAGGGTCATATGTCCTCGCACAAAAAATGATCAAACGCGGGGATGGAATCTCTGAAAAACATGTTTAAGGGGCAATCCATTTGTCGATAGTGCTGATCACATAGCGTGGTTTGATGCCGGTACACTTTGAGAATTTTCTGCGAGTAATGTACTTTATCGTTATGCCGGGATAATGTCAAAAAAATCTTCAACTGCGTGCCGGGCATTTTTTTATTTAAATTGGTGCTTCAAGTTCGAAGCGCAACGCGCTTGAGTGATTGTTGAAACACTTTTGCGGGTGTTTTGAACCCCAATATCTTTCCAGGTCTGTTTTTCAATCTCTTTTGAATCATTTTAATTTCCTCATCAGTTACCGTGGACATGGATCTTTTCTTTGGAATGTATTGGCGCAGCAAACCATTTAAGTTTTCATTGCTGCCACCCTCTCAGCTTGCAAATGGTCTGGCAAAGTGGGTGCTGCTTTGAAGCTGTTCATCAATATGTGCATGCGCTGCAAACTCTTTGCCGTTGTCAAAGGTCAGCGTTTTGACCCTGGCAGCCATAGGTTTGAGCTTGTCCACAATGGCTGAGCTGACTAACTCTGATGTTTTGTTGGTTACCTTGGATATGACGCCATACCCACTCTTGCGCTCGACCATCGTCACAACAGCACCTTTGTGGTTGGTACCAATCACGGTATCGCATTCCCAGTGATCCACTCGTTTACTCGCTTCAATCTGCAAGGGCCGTTCACTCAAAGGCCGTCTGTTGGAGATTTGTCCTCGGCAATCTCGTCCACCTGCATAGCGCTTCTTCTTTTGCTTCTGACAGCGCAATTTCTTCCAAAGAACCCCACCCTGAGCCTTGTCTGCATAAACATGCTTGTAAAGCGTCTCATGACTGATGAGCAACTTTGCCGCAATCTGCTCGGGGCTCTACTGAATGCACAGCAAAGCATTGGCTTCTTTCCGTACCCATGGCTCAATAGTTGGAGCATTGCGACTTTTCTGCGATCGATGGGTCGACATCTCGCAAGCCTGCTTGGGGCGGTAACCCCGAGAGCCAGTGTTACGGCTCAACTCCCGAATGATGGTGGACTTGTGCCGGTCCAGCAGTTTGGCTATTTGAGACTGATCGTGTCTGGCTTTCATAAGGGCGTGAATCTGATATCTTTCAGCTTGGCTGAGGTGTATTTAGGTCATGGGCAACTTCGACTGGCAGGTCAAGAAGCCTTGGATGCTAAACATCCTCAGCCACCTAACCATCAGTTAATCAACGTTGCACTTCGTACTTGAATCCGCCTTTTCCACCATTCTTTATAAAATGATGTATTCGTCCTGAGTTTTTCGCAAAGACTATGATTTGCGAGTTCGTTTTGTTCACTCCGGATTAGGAAATAAATTGTCGGCGTTAAAGATCTTATTGATAAGCTCAAATTCGAGTGGTCGGGGTGGTGGTGAACGCTATCTCGTTTTTTTGACTAAGGGTCTTCGCGAGTTGGGCTGCGAGGTGCATGTACTTTTCTCTGATGCGGACTATATGAGTGGCTGGGCTCATGATGTATCCGTCGAAGGAGGAATTGTTCATCGTCGCCACCTCAAGTCGTTGGCGCAGCGCCCCCTCCGATTTATCCAATCGATCTACGACAGTTTTCAGATTGAAACAGTTGCTGCTTTTTGCCGTGAACTTGCACCAAATGCAATTCTTATAAATCAACAATATGACGAGGACGGGCT
>Ga0209442_1002221_pt1 | contig 10577 bp, 9 predicted proteins | sample LauGreSBDMM110DD_2_FD_187565 | JGI IMG/M metagenome (GOLD analysis project Ga0209442, IMG submission 187565) | Freshwater lake microbial communities from Lake Michigan, USA - Sp13.BD.MM110.DD (SPAdes) (version 2) | ecosystem: Environmental > Aquatic > Freshwater > Lake | place: Lake Michigan, USA...
GGAGTGGATCAAGAAGTAGACATCTCTTCTTCTAGGCGCGTTAGCTAATGCCAGATATTTGTGTGGTTCATTTGGTTAGAAAAAAAAACGGAACAGAGCTTTTTCGTATTTTTCTTGAATCGTATTTAAACCATCAAGCAGGCACTGAACATACGCTGCTCATTATTTACAAGGGCTTTTCTGGAAAATCGGATGTGGCTGCTTATGAAAATTTACTAGAAGGCATCCCTCACACCTGTCTTTTTCTGTCTGATATTGGGTTTGATTTGCGACCCTACTTTATTGCCGCTAGGAAGTCTGAATCTAAATATTTGTGTTTTTTAAACTCGTTTTGCGTCATCTTGGATGACAACTGGCTACTGAAGCTGTACACACATATTGAAAAACCGGGTGTGGGGCTTGTAGGGGCTACGGGGTCGTGGGGAAGCGTTGGGCCAGGACCTGTGACTACCCAAAAAACACTCCCACTTTGGAAGAAAGTTCTTCGCCCATTAGCTTGGAGGCTGGTGGCTCGTTACCTCAAACTTTATTTTTCACCATTTCCAAATCCTCACATCAGAACAAATGGGTTCATGATTTCAAACGACAACATGCGCAATATTCGTCACGGATTTATATTTGCAAAGATGCATGCTTTTCGTCTTGAAAGTGGAAAGAACAGCATCACTAATCAGATAAAAAAAATGGGGCTGAATGTGATCTTGGTGGGTAAAGACGGTCTGGGCTTTGAAGAAAACCAATGGCATTTGAGCAATACCTTTTGGACCCAAACACAGTCCAACCTTTTGATTGCAGACAACCAAACCAGAAGATTTGAAGCGGCAGATTCACCGACGCGATCTTTTTTAGAAAATTTCGCTTGGGGCAGGGCAGCTAGCATGTTGCGTAGCAATGAGCCTAGTGGCTCATGAACTCACTCCCTTTGGTTCGCCACAACATCTTTGCCAACTTCGCCGGCAAAGCGTGGATAGCCATTTTGAGTTTGGCTTTTGTGCCTCTGTATATCAAGTTGATGGGTGTGGAGGTTTATGGTCTTTTGGGAATTTTCATGTCTGTGGGGGTGCTGCTGTCCCTATTGGATATGGGTCTGAGCGCCACCTTAAGCCGCGAACTTTCTAGATTGTCTTGCGTGGACAACTCCGCGCAAGAGACCAGTAACCTGGTTCGTACATTCGAGTTGGTCTTTTGGGGCGTGGGTGCATTGATTGGCTGTCTCATCATGCTTATGGCCCCTTTCATAGCAAGATACTGGATTAACGCCGGCGACTTGGGATTTGAGACAGTTGAATATGCATTGATGCTCATGGGGATGTCGATCGCCTTGCAGTGGCCAAGTGGCATTTATTCTGGTGGCTTATCAGGACTTCAAAATCAGGTTGCACTTAACCTGCTTAGGTCTATCGTGGTGACTGTTCAGCACGCAGGTGCTGTTGGTGTGCTGTTATTTGTATCGCCTTCAATTCTCACATTCTTCGCTTGGCACACACTGATGAGTCTCGTCTCCACCCTCGCACTGCGCTGGTGGCTTTGGAAAAGCCTACCCAAAAAGGTTGGAGCTGAACTCTTATCAAGGCCTGAATTCAGCACGGCTTTGCTTTTAAAAAATTGGCGTTTTGCAAGCGGTGTAAGTGGAATTGCTTTAACGACTTTGCTGTTAACGCAAGTCGACAAAATCATCTTAAGCAAGATGCTGACATTGGAGCATTTTGGGTATTACATGCTTGCATTTAACGTTGCAAACACACTTAACAATCTGGTGTCCCCCATCTCAAGTGCATTGCAACCCCGATTGACGCAATTGATTTCCGCTAACGATCAAGTCAACCTGATTGCCTTGTTTCGCAAGGGTACGCAACTGCTCTCTGTTGTGTTGTTTCCGATTGCAATAACCATCGCACTTTTTTCTAAGCATATTCTCATTTTATGGTTGGGTGACAACGAAGTCTCTGATAGCTCTTACTTGCTTTTGACACTTCTGGTCACTGGTACGGCAATAAACGCCCTGGTGGCTCTTCCTTACTCACTTCAACTTGCTTTTGGTTATACAAAGCTTGTTTTTCATGCCAATATAGTTGCTGTCATGGTCTTGGTTCCTTTGATGGTTTTGATGACCGCCGTTTTCCAAGGCTTAGGCGCAACTTCTACTTGGATTGTTCTCAATTTGGGCTACCTTGTGATACTCCTTCCCCTGATGTATCGACAATGGGGGCTTCTCAACCTTGGAAGCTGGTACAAAACGGACATACTTTTACCAGGGCTGGTTACATTTTTGATTGTGTTGACCGTACGCATGCTAATGCCTGAAGACGCTTCCAATGGCGTTGTCCTGTTGTTACTGCTCGCAGCGCTGACACTTTCTTTAGGTGGAGCTTTATTGGTTTCCAATCAACTAAATAAGAATATATTGAAAAATTGGAAGACGATGAGTGATGAATAAACATAATAAAGATCTAGAAGTTACAGAATTTTTAGCTTTAGAACAGATGACTCACGACCATTTGCTAGGCCCAGATATATACCGTGCATCTAAGCACTGGGAAAAACTCAATGATTTAAATACCCAATGGTTGAGGGAAGATGGCTTAGACAACTTCAAGCGCACCGTCAACAACAATTATTTCAACTGGATGGTCACGCCAAGGTCTCAATATTTTCAGCGCATGGCCAAGCAATTTATCAGGGCCATCATTCAAAAACCATCAAAATTGCTATTGATCTTTTCTGTCAATATTGAAGAAATGTTTCGCAGAACTTACGCATTGACAACTGACAGAGCGGGGTTCCTCAATAGGAAGGTGTATGCCCTGTATCTTTTGTTTCTCTTCGATTTTGTTAAAAAAAATGACAAGTTTGAATTGTTTGCTCACCTGAGCGAGCCGGCAATTGGCAATCCTATATGTATCGATGTAAGTGGGAAAAAAGTCAGTCAAGATCTTTCAAATTCCTATATGGAATATTCTTTTGTGAGAGAGGTTCTTGGCAATGAATTTTCCAAGGTCAAGGTTTTAGCGGAAATTGGTGGTGGCTACGGAAGATTGAGTTACTTGTTCCATCGATTTCATCATCATGAGGGTTTGAAGATCATCATGATTGACCTGCCGCCTGCTTTGTTTATTGCGCAATGGTATTTGAAAAGTGCATTCACTGATTCTCAAATGATGCTGTACCGTGATTTTTCCAGCTTTGATGAAATAAAAGACGATTTTGAAAAGGCTTCTATATGCTTTTTATTGCCGCATCAGCTAGCAATGCTGCCTGCTAATTTGATTGATCTGCTCATCAACGTCAGCAGCCTGCATGAAATGTCAAGAGCACAAATCAACCATTATTACGAGCTGATAGATGAAAAATGCCGAATCTTTTATACCAAGCAATACGCGTTTTGGGAAAACCCAGATGACAAAATATCTGTGCCGGCAGTTATTTATCCAACCAGACCGAGTTGGGACCTGATGAATGCCAGATTAAATCCTGTGCATGTAGAATTTTTCGAGGCGATTTTCAGAGTTAAAAAATCATGAGCTTTATCAGTTGCCCAAGTTGTGGTTCCCATTCCCCTTTTTTCTTCACTTCAAAAGACTTTAACCGTCGGGTCTCTGAAGAAACATTTAGTCATTACAAATGCCCAGATTGCAAACTTATCTTTGTAGCTCCTATACCCTCGGATCTTGGCAAATACTATTCAGACAGCTATCACTTTGTGCCTGATTCTTTTGATTACATGGAGAAGGCCGCTGGGCATGAGCGCTACAAAATTGAAATCATCCAACAATTTGCAAAGACGGGCAGCTTGCTGGAGATAGGACCGTCTTATGGTTGCTTCACCTATCTTGCAAAGAAGGCGGGTTTCAGCGTCGATGCGATTGAAATGAATGCAAGGTGTTGCGAATTCTTGGAAAAGGTTTTGGGCGTGAATGCAATCAACAGTGACAATCCTGTGGAAGCTTTGCTGCAAGGTGGTTCTTACGATGTGATTGCGCTCTGGCATGTCATCGAGCATTTACCGAATGCCTTTGCAGCCTTAGAGGCTATTTGCTCACGCGTCAAACCTGGCGGTTATGTTGTTCTGGCGGCCCCCAATCCAGAGGCATTTCAGTTTCATCTCATGGGGCGTTATTGGCCCCATGTCGATGCGCCACGGCATGTGATGCTCATCCCTATGAAGCTGTTGGCAGAAAGAATGGAGCATCTTGGCATGAAGACTGAATGGGTGACCACACGTGACAAAGGAAGCCTGGGCTGGAATACCTTTGGCTGGGAATTTCTCTTCAGTAACTTAAGCTCGTACCGTCACCTTAAGCGGGTGTTGCATCGCTTTGGTCGCTTGGTGGCTTGGTTGCTTTCCCCGATTGAGCGAATAGAAGGCAATGGAAGTGCCTACACCATGGTTTTCAAGAAGGTCTCCTGATATGAAGTTTTCGGTTCTTCTGCCAACACGCAATCGCCTTGATTTACTTGCCTACGCTATTGAAACAGTGAGAAAGCAAGACTTTGATGATTGGGAATTGATTGTTTCTGACAATGACTCGGAAGAGGATGTTGCCGGCTATGTGAATTCGTTACTGGACGCCCGCATTCAATATTTCCGCACCGACAAGTTCATTCCTGTAACTGACAACTGGAACAATGCACTTGAAAAGTGCATCGGCGACTATGTCATCATGCTTGGTGACGACGATGGCCTAATGAAGGGTTACTTTTCAACACTTCAAAACATCATCGAGAAATACGACGAACCTGACCTCATTTATACAAGTGCATTTCTTTATGCCTATCCTGGCGTGATACCTGATTTTCCCAAAGGCTTCTTGCGAACATACACCCAAGGCAAAATCTTTAATTCAGCTCAGGAACCTTTTTGGTTGGACCAGACGCAAGCCAGGGGACTGGCCGACTCCTCCTTAGACTTTAAAATTCGTTTCGATTACAACATGCAGTTTTCCCTGGTGAGTAGAAAAATCATCAAAGAAATGGCGCAATATGGAAGTTTCTATCAGTCACCTTACCCAGACTATTACGCCTCGAATGCAATGATGCTTAAAGCCTCGCGTATTTTAATAGCCCCGCTCCCGCTCGTGACAATTGGCATCAGTCCTAAGTCTTTTGGTTTTTTCTATTTTAATGACGCTGAAGCTTTAGGGAATCAGTTTTTACAGAACATACCTGATTCAGAAATGGCTAGCCGCTTGCAACCAGTGCTGTTGCCTGGAACCGACATGAACACTTCTTGGTTGCTGTCAATGGAAACTTTGGCTCAGAATTTTGGCCCTGATACATCTGTACACGTCAACTATCGTCGCTATAGGTTGCTTCAGATTTGCGCTGTCTATTCCAAATCGATTTTGAGCGGGTCCTTAGCAAATGATTCCTTGGCAGAACTACGACGAAAAATGACTGTTGGGGAGAGAGTTGTTTACGATCTGCCCTTGTTCCTTGTGTTGTTAGCGGTTTCGATTTTCCCCATACGCTATCGGCGTAGGTTATCAAATTTGATCATTCGCGCAACAGGGTCTCATCCTGTGAATGCTTCGCAAAACATAGAGGGTGAGTTCAAAACAATTCTTGATGTTTTTGAAAAAGTTAATCCCAAGACTTACAGTAGTTATCTGAAAATTTAAGAATAGACAGATTCGTTTTGAGCATACCTAAAGTCAGTGTCTGTATTCCCACCTTCAATGCTGCAAGCTATGTCGGGGCCACGATTGATTCAGTCCTTAAACAAAAATTTCAAGATTTTGAAATCGTCATTGTTGATAACTGTTCTACCGATCACACCGAAGCTATCGTTGCAGAACTGATGTTGTTATCTGAAAAGATTATTTTTTATAAAAATGAACAAAACATCGGTATGGCAGAGAACTTCAATAAATGTCTTGAATACGCAAGAGGTGAATACATCAAATATCTCTGCGCGGATGATTTGCTACTGCCAGGTTGCCTTGAACAAATGGTGAACGGACTTGATGCTCACCCAGAGGTAAGTTTGGTGTGTGGCGGACGCTTAAGCATTAACAAAAATGGAAAGTCATTTGGACTGCAACGCTATTCATCTGAAACCCAAATTGTCCAAGGACACGCGGCAATCACAAGATGCCTCTTCGGAGGGAATTTCATTGGTGAACCTTCGGCGGTATTGTTCAGAAAGTCTGAATTGCTGAGTTGTTTTCGTGCTGCATTACCCCAATTGATGGACATGGATGTGTGGTTTAGATTGCTTGAGAACGGTCATTTGCTAAGCATCGAAATGCCCTTATGTTCTATTCGTTTTCATAAAACTCAAATGACTCGAGAGAACATCAAGTCGGGCAAACTTATTGAGGACAACATTCTTATCTTCAACGAGTTTACTCACAAACCTTATGTGAGATTTACGGTAGGTATGGTGCTTTGGAATAAGTTCCTTATGACCTACAGAGTATGGCTGTCTAGGAAATTTATTTCGCATGATATGAGGCGTGAAACGCTCACAAATTATGGAATGTTGATTGCATATCCTTTTATGCCAATTATTTTTTCTGTGCTTGATTTGAGTCGAAGATTTGTCTACCGATTAAAGTCTTTTCATCATGCTTTGTTTAAGGCAAAAGATGTTTTTTAAGAGGGCAAACCCCATTCCTTTTTTGTTGCTTGATCGTTCAAGACCAGTCAAACGAGTTATTGTCTTTTGCCTTGATGTTTTTCTGTGTGTGCTCACCGTCTGGCTGTCCTTGTACTTGCGCTTAAATGAATTCGTCGCCTTATCCGGCCCAGTCCTTTTGCCCGTATTCGCTTCCATATGTATAGCGATACCCATCTTCATTTTTTCAGGCCTTTACCGCGCCATTTTCCGCTACAGCGGCTTACCGGCCATGGCCGCCATGGCGCGTGCCATGTTGTTATACGGCTTGCTGTTTGCCTCCTTGTTTACCTTTTATGGCTTTCAGGGTGTACCCAGAACCATAGGCCTGATTCAGCCACTGCTGATGCTAATTTTGGTGGGAGCCTCACGCGCTTTTGCACGGGTCTGGCTGGGTGGCTTGTACCTCAGCCAAATTAACAAAAGCAAGCTGCCTCAAGTGCTGATTTATGGTGCAGGAAGTGCAGGGCGGCAATTGGCCTCGGCCATGGAAAACAGCTTTGAGATGCGCGTGGTGGGGTTTTTGGATGACGACGATAGATTGCAAGGCAATATGCTCAATGGCTTACCCATCTTGAACCCTTCCGACTTGGATGAGGTCTTGGTGGAAATGCCTGTCACCGATGTATTGCTGGCGTTGCCTTCGGTCTCGCGCCAGCGACGCAATGAAATTTTAAAAAGTTTAAGCGCACACAAGTTGTCGGTGCGTACCTTGCCTCACCTCAGTGACATTGCATCCGGTCGCATCACGGTGAATGATTTGCGCGAACTTGACATCGACGACTTGCTGGGCCGAGAGCCTGTTAAACCCAACGGCTTGCTGCTCAACCGCAATACCCATGGCAAAACCGTGTTGGTCACAGGTGCGGGTGGCAGCATTGGCAGCGAGTTGTGTCGCCAAATACTCAGCACCCTGCCGCAGAAACTGCTTTTGGTGGACATGAGCGAATTCGCGCTCTACCAAATACACCAAGAGCTGCAAACACAGTTGGAAACCCATACTGCTGAAGTGGAATCTCCCGAGCTGATTCCTTTGTTGGCCTCTGTCTGTGACGCTGCTCGAATGCAAGACATCATGGCCACGTGGAAGCCGCAAACGGTTTACCACGCAGCGGCCTACAAGCACGTGCCGTTGGTGGAGCACAACCCCAGCGAGGGTGTGCGTAACAACGTGCTGGGCACCCGCGTATGTGCTGAAGCCGCCGCTGCCAATGGCGTTCACAACTTTGTCCTGATCAGCACCGATAAAGCGGTTCGACCCACCAACGTCATGGGGGCCTCCAAGCGCTTGTCAGAGATGGTGTTACAAGCTTTGGCCCAGCATCATTCAACACAAGCCACCACCACTTTTTCTATGGTTAGGTTTGGTAATGTCTTGGGTTCGAGCGGTTCAGTGGTGCCGCTCTTTCGTGACCAAATCAAGTCGGGTGGCCCCATCACTTTGACGCATGCAGACATCACCCGTTATTTCATGACCATTCCCGAGGCCGCTCAGCTGGTGATTCAAGCGGGTGCCATGGGAACTGGGGGCGATGTATTTGTGCTGGACATGGGTCAACCGGTTCGCATTCTTGACTTGGCCAAACGCATGGTGGAGCTGTCCGGCTTGGTTTTGAAGGATGAGCTGCATCCTGATGGAGACATTGACATTGCCATCATCGGCTTGCGCCCAGGTGAAAAGCTCTTCGAGGAATTGTTGATTGGTGACAACCCCCAACCCACACAGCATCCTCGCATCATGAAGGCGAATGAAGACTTTATGCCTTGGCAAAAGTTGCAACTGCAACTGGACGAAATCAATACAGCTGTGCAAACCAATGATGTGCCCAAGACTCGAGGCTTGCTGCAAAGCTTGGTGCCTGGCTACCAACCCAGTGACGAGGTGGTGGACTGGGTGCACATGGCTGAAAAGCTTAAAGCAACCTAGCCCTATGAGTTTGCTGTTAACTGGGGCAACGGGTTTTGTAGGACAGCACCTTGTGTCAGAGCTTAAAAGACGTAACTTGCCCTACCAAACAGCAGCCCGAACCCAAGCTGGAAATTCTGCTCACCCTAAATGCATCAGCGTTGGTGACATCAACGCCCACACAGCTTGGTCCCAAGCCTTGGAAGGTGTGACTGATGTTGTTCACCTCGCTGCGCGGGTGCACATCACCCAAGAAACCTCAACAGATGCCTATGCTGCATTTCGCGCAGTTAATACAGCAGGTACCTTAAATCTAGCACGCCAAGCCGCTGCTGCAGGTGTGCGACGGTTTGTTTTCCTAAGCTCTGTCAAGGTGAATGGCGAGGGAAGCCCTCACGCTTATCTAGAGACCGATACGCCCGCCCCTGAAGATGCCTATGCTGTGTCCAAGTGGGAAGCCGAGCAAGGCTTGTGGGAAATCTCTGCCGAAACCGGCATGCAGATTATCATCTTGCGCATCCCCTTGGTGTACGGCCCAGGCGTAGGTGCCAACTTCCTGCAACTTCTTCAAACTGTCAACAAGGGTTGGCCACTGCCCTTGAGAGGCATAGCCAACCGAAGAAGCTTGCTCTATAGCGGTAATTTGGTGGATGCAATTCGGGTTGTGCTTGAACACCCCGACGCTGCCAACAAGCTGTATCTGTTGTCGGATGGACAAGATGTATCCACCAGCCAGTTGGTTGAACTCATTTCAAAGGCCCTGAATAAACCCCCGCGTTTGTTTGCAGTGCCGCAAGGCTTAATTCGCGTTGCTGCGGGGGTGCTGGGAAAATCCAGCGCTGTGGATCGCTTGTTTGGTTCTTTGTATCTCGATAGCGCCAAGTTTCGAAAAGAGCTTGGTTGGGTGCCGCCTTTCTCTTTGCAAGAGGGATTGAATGAGACGGCTAGTTGGTATCAAAGCTCCTTGCGCAATGGATAATCAGAAAGAAGAGAAAGTTGTTGGATATTTAACCATTCTGTTTTCTTATTTTTTGCATGATTTCTTCTTTACCTGATACATCCTTTAAACGAGCGGTTTGTCTTTTTGACTGCCTAATTCGCATAGCTTCATCAGGCTCATAGATTCCCGCCAACCCAAAAGACAATCTGGCGCACTGAACCAAGGCTTTGTGTCTGAGCATTCTTCTGGGGTGAGTGATCCAGACCATTTGGTCGTTTCTTGCCTCGGCAAAATACTCTTTGATAGAGAGTGCGATTTTTCTGTCTTTCCTAAAAATGGTGCACTCTATCCAGCTTGGAACTTCACCGATTAACTCTTGGCTTTCAAGAAACGCTATCCCATCAAACTGGGGGTGAGCGTTCATTATTTTGGCCCACCCGTCCACTCCCACGACCAATAGAAGTTCTGGGGGTTCAGCAGGCCCGACTTCAAACATCATGATCTCTCGGTTTAAGGGATCGAGCTCATAGCGGTATGCTGCAACCAAAAGTCTTTCAAGGTCTGACTCACGCCAGAACTTGACTCCTTGAAAGGCGGTTTGAGTAAGAGTGTCAACAAAAGCTTGGTAGCTTAGGCCCGACTTTTCTACTGCTCTCAAAATGATATTGGCCTCAGTTGACTTCACCTTACTGGCTCTAATTCTTTTTGAACTAATGCTTCGACCAGCAGGCGATTGAGTTTCACCCATATTCGGAGTTGCGTTCATGCGATTTCCTTGATGCAAAACCTGCGGCTCACAACGCCTTCCACCATAAACTGTTCTGCAACCTCTGGGTGGCAAGCTTTGAGGGCTTGAGTGTCGAGTCGTTTGGCCGGTTTAGTGTTCTTCCAGGTAGCGAGTACTTTGCCTTCAAATATGAGCTCTTGCGCTGGGCCCATGGCCTTCATGATGTGAGACTTGATGGCCTCTAACTCGTCTGAGATGTGGGTGAGTTCAGCACTTAGTTTGTGATATTTTTGGTGGGCAACATAAAGCTTTTGGCAAGCATCAGCCTTTTGTCCAGGCTTATCGTAGGGATAGAGAATACGCAAATCATTAATGCTATGTGCAGGCG
>Ga0209442_1002227_pt1 | contig 10569 bp, 8 predicted proteins | sample LauGreSBDMM110DD_2_FD_187565 | JGI IMG/M metagenome (GOLD analysis project Ga0209442, IMG submission 187565) | Freshwater lake microbial communities from Lake Michigan, USA - Sp13.BD.MM110.DD (SPAdes) (version 2) | ecosystem: Environmental > Aquatic > Freshwater > Lake | place: Lake Michigan, USA...
CGAGCCTCACCACTTCTGTGCGGACGTTTTTTATGACCCGATCTATGGGTAAATCTACTTTCTTCATTTCTTGAAGAAAGACTCTGGTAAATAGGCCATTTTTTAAAGTGTCGCTTTCACCTAGTCTATCTAGCGCTGTTTGTCCTGAACCCGCTGAATAAACAATTAGTTGACCTGTTGCTGGGGTTGTTGGAGCCAGTCCCTTAGAACCACCCATAACTGACCTCGTTGAAGAAGTTTTTAAAAACGGGTTGTTTCTACATGCGTCAATTAAAGCCAAAGTAAGCTTGGCTTTTTTCCGTGTGAACGGATCTAAGACCGACGACTTCAGATCAATTGAGTCATCTGCGAGTTGATTTTGATTCATGCCAACCGTGTCGATTGGTGTTAAATAGTTTTTGCCATCAATCTCAACTGCATGACCAGAGAAATAAAACAATACTTCGTCGCCTTCTTTGATACTTTCACGAAAGTCTCTGAGCGTTGCCTGCATCTCTTTTTGATTTTGATCTAAGCGCAGAGTGACTTCGTATCCAAAGCCTTTCAACTCATTTGCCATTGCCCTTGCATCTTCCCGTGCGTTCTTCAATACATCAGCGTATTTGTAAGTGTCATTTCCAATCAATAGTGCCCGACGCATTGCAAATACAGTTGGCGGAGCATTCTTTTTACGCTCTGCTTCTTCCCGCTCTGCGCGTTCTTTCATGGCAATGAGTCGGTCATCCTCACGTTTCTTAGCTTCTGCTTGGCGCTTAGCCTCTGCCTCGCGATCAGCTTGCTCTTTCATTTGAGCTTCTACAACCTGAATGGGCTTGAGTCCAAGTGCAATTTGTCGTTCGTATTGCCTAGTTCGTTGGTCAAACTCTGTTCTAGAAAACTTGGTTTTCCCGTTGTCAATGAGAATTTCACATTTACAACTTTGAACACTCCCAGACTTGCCAAGTGTCTGTATCGCAGCCGTCATTTTTGATTCGCAAGAACTAACAGCCCGTCTTCCATCATCCCCATTCCAATCCCATTGCATGCTTTGCTCAAAAGGGCAGAGCATGGGTTCTGCGGTAACTGCAATTGCGTATGAACTGTGAGATTTGGATTTTGAAGAGTAGCTTTCGTTAGGAATCGACTTCATCAAGCCTTTTACATTCAAGAAGCTAAATTCATTTAGGCAGGCTGATGTGCCATCAGAAAATGAAACTTTTTTGTCCATTAGCCCGCAAGCTGCATTACTCGCAAGCGGTATGGCTAAGGCAAATGCCATCAATATTTTTAGAAAATGAAATGCCATTAGCTTCTTAATTAGTTTCATGTCACTTAACCTCAAATTCAATAGACTTATTGCCTCTTCGCCCGGAGGTATCTTCTACAACCATTAATAACTTGTGTTTGCCTTTTGGGAGACTTGCTTCTTGAACAAGAACGCCGGACTCAGTAACCTTCGCTACATTCAAGATCCGCTTGGTTATATCAATTTCAAATGAGCCATAAAGAACTTTGAACGTGTCCGGTTTAACTGCGCTTGGAGGAGTAGGTTGAAACTTCAATTCAATGGGCGTAGGGCTACTGACCGGCGCAGATAACTTGGGCGCAGAAAGTTCAATTAACGGCGCGTCTTTTGGCGCTACGGATTTCGCTGTAAAAGGCGGCTTTGCACTGTTGGATGCGTTCATTTCATCAACAGACACAAGAAGTTGACCAGCAAATGCTGAAGCACTTAGCCCTAAGACTAAAAGAGTGATTATTTTTTTCATGGCTGAGTAGTTATCCTTACGCGGCGATTTTCTGCTGCCTTAGGTTTTTCCGGCAAAAGCAACTCTGAGAAACCTTTACCTTCTCCTGTAAGGCGTTCTTTATCTACGCCCTGTGATGTTAGGTATGCCATAACTGAGTCGGCACGGCTTTGACTTAACTTAAGGTTGTGCTGTTCTGAACCTTGAGCATCTGTGTGACCCTCTATCTTGAACTTGATTGTGGCTAAGCGGTCATTCTTCATTGCTTCAACCAAACTGTCCAGCAGTGGTTTACTTGGTTCCTTTAGCTTTGCTGAATCCAAATCAAACTGAATGACTAGGTCAATGCTCTTGGGTTGAGGAATGATATTTCGGCTACCAAGGCTACGAGTCTTAGGTTGATCGTCTATCGCAGGGGCAAGTTTTTCCACTAAATCATTAGCAGTCGCCTTTTTGATGGGCGCAGGAACTTGGCTGAAGGCGGTGGTGCATATGAGTAGGAGAGCTAGTAACGTTTTCATTTCACCTCCTTGATAGCCACTAGTTTTGCGCCAAAGCTCTCAGACTTGCCGTCTGAGCTAGTTAAGAAGTTGATCAATGCAGATCTACCACCAATGTCATTCAAGGCATAGGTAAAAGGTTCTGCAGCGGTAGGTTCAGCCATCGTTAAAGTATTTAACTTGCGAGGGCTATCGGAGACCATGACTAAGAGGTTGTTAGTGCCAACAGGCCCTACGGCCTTGACTTCCCAATCTGGTTTTGGAATACGAACAGTCTGACCAGCTTTGATGGCATTGTTTTTATCAAGACCGTTTGGATACAAAACGTAGAAGCTCTTAGCATCACTTCCAAGAAGGATCATGTAAATAAATCCGTCGTGGCTTGATTTAATACTCAGATCTAAGCTGTCCTTGCCGATCTTCATTACCGGCTTAGATAACTTCACATCTACAACCCTGCGTGGATTGCGCTGCTGCTCAATGTCTTTGAGCGTAGCCAAAGAGGCTAACAAAGGCTCTTGAGGAGGAATCTTCTCTGGCGCTTGTATGGCTATTGGCGGTGAAGAAGTTACAGGTGGTTGTAGAGCAGGAGAAGCCACAATAACCGGAGGAGTAGGTTGTGCAACTACAGGCTTTGGTGGCTCAACAGGAGGAGTTGCAACTGCAACAACCGTTGGTGGGCGCTGAACAGGAATTAGATTCCTGTTGCCTGTGACAGTGATGTGATGGGGCTTTATTCCCGGTACGTTCTTTAAGCGCCCATCTACAAATCTTTGAGCGCATTGCTGCACTTCTTCCAAGGTCACTGCGCCAGATTGGTTTGTATCTTTCGCTTGACCTAGTAGGCAGTCTCTAATGCCTTGAGTTGCTAGGCCACCTTTGCCGGGCTCATCAAAGCTTACTTCATCTGGTCTTGAGGATGAGATTTGTACAAAGTTTTCTTTTAATGCGCCAAGCTTTGTCACTTCCGGTAGCAAGCTGCGTGTTTTGTAGTTTGCAATAACGCTGCACGCATCTCCTGCAGTTCCCGACTTCATGTAAAACTTTGGAGTTAGCTGATCTTGAAGTAATGCACGTGTTTTTGGAGGAACAACTCCCTCGGAGTGGCAGGCATCTACAAGAGTAATGAACTTGTCTGAGGATTGCGCTATTTTATGCGTAGCGCCAGCAAATTCCTGATTTGTAATGGTTGAGCCTTCGTAGGTAAGTAGGCCCTCGACGCATTCGTTACCAGCCTGCTGTCTTGTACCGTGGCCAGAAAAATAAACAAATGTTCTGGAGCCTTCGCCAGATGTTTCACCCAATTGTCTCAATGCATTAAGGATATTTGTCTTCGTGGCTTGAGAATTCTGGAGGTACTTGACCTTATCTTCAGGTATACCCATTGCAGATGCAATCTTCGCTGCACTTACCATGTCGTATTTAACGCCGCCAAGAGGCGTTGCACCTGAGTAGCCATATTCTCCGACCCCTATGATCAAAGCGGCTCGGTTGAAGGACTGCTGAGCCACCACTACTTGAGTGGTGAATAGCATCAGGATCAGAAATATGGTGGGCAATTTCATGGCGCTCTTTTGATGAATTTAATGGCGTTGATGACGACTTCGCCTTTGTTATTTCTTTCAAGGGTGATGACTGCATCTCGGCCCTTAGCCGACTCATAAATTCTCTCGGAATTGAATTTAGCAAATCCTTTGATGCTTGTTATCAAGGTTCCCACGAGGCTAAGTACTGCCATAGGACTTCTTGCAATTAACTCATTAGGAGGCGGTTCAACCAAAACTTTTCCTCCATCAGCCTCAACAATAGAGATCCATTTTTGCAATCTATCAGGCACATTGTTCGGACTAACCTTGTCATAAAAAGTAACTTCAACTGAAGCATTTTTATCTTGTAGAGATCCAGACAAATCACGGTCAAACTTAGAAATGTCTAAGAAGCTCAATTTAGCTCCGGTTGGAGTTGTCTCGACGGCGGAGGAAAGTGGAACATTGGAGGCGCAGGAGGCCAATGCCAATGAAAAAACCACAACAGTTGTTCTAAAAAACATGATCTACCGCTTTATTGAAAATTTCAGAGTTTGTAAATTTAATTGTTACTAATTAAGTACTAAAAATACTTTAAAAAAGAACATGCTTGCAAGGATAGACTTTACTATTCAATTGTCAAACTAAGAACAGTTAACTCAGTGCGTATTTTCCGAATCTTTTTAGTCATTATTTCGGTGCTATTTACCCTGCCCCTGCAGGCTAAACGCATCGCTTTAGTCATTGGAAATGACAACTACATTGCCGTCAGCAAATTGCAAAAAGCTGGAAACGATGCAACAGCAATGGCGCGGGAATTAAGAAGCGCCGGTTTTGCAGTTCAACTTCACCAAAACTTAAATTATCGAGCTACTGTCAAAGCGGTAGAAGCCTTTGCCAATGGCATCAGCGGTGGCGATGAGGTGGTGGTATTTTATGCTGGGCACGGCGTGCAAATTAAGAATGGCAGCTATTTGCTTCCCACAGACATTGAAGTTAACAGTGAAAGTGAAGTTGAAAAAACGGCCTATGACTTGCTGGCTCTGACCGAAAAGCTAGCAAATGCCAAGCCTGCTTTCAGCCTCGTTATCATCGATGCTTGTAGAGATAATCCTTTAAAGTCAAAGGGCAGATCGATCGGCAACGCTCGGGGCTTGAGCGCGATTGAAGCACCCAAAGGACAAATGATTGTTTACTCGGCAAGCCGTGGTCAACAAGCGCTAGACCGATTACTTGAAAAAGATCCTAATCCAAATAGCGTTTTCACACGTGAGTTGTTAGCACGTATGAAAAATCCAGGTGTGAAAATTGATGATCTCATGCGAGATGTTCAGAACTCTGTGGAAGAACTCTCTAAGTCTGTGGGACATGAGCAGAGGCCAGCCATTTACAACGAAGCACGCGGTAATTTTTATTTTTATAATTTTGGGCAAAACCAGCAAGCGATTGCTCCTGCCATTCCCTTTTCATTAACGCCAGAAAAAAAAGAAGATAAATTCTGGGAAGATGTTAAGTTGGTTGGCAATAAACAAGCGCTTGAAGCTTATTTGAAGCAATATCCCCTGGGCAGATATGCTGCATTGGCAAACGCCTATTTGGCTCGATTGCAGTCGTCATCTTCAAACATCCCATCGCTGCCCATTACAAACCCACTGTCTTATGATGTTTCAATTCCTTCAAGCCAAAAGCCAAGTATGCCGAGTTCAGCAGTAGTTGTAGATTGCGAACGAATGAGTGAGAACAACATCATCAGTTCAAATAAGGCTAAAGACAACAGCAATAAATCAAGCAATGTCGTTGTGACCTCAAGCCATTTGAGGCCAATAAATCCGAATACTCAGGCACCTGTTAATTGCAATCGTGATAAGTAAACACTTGCCAATTCCACGGAGACAGGCAACACTCGGAAAACACCCTAAATCGCATCGCATCGCAAAAGCGAACTCCATCCACAGTCAAACCACCAAACCAGCGAAATAAAAGTACAGACATAACAGTTTCCTAATGCATCGGTTAGAGAATGCAACTGCCGTTATGAAGATGCGAGTGGGGCCTCGCCGGGCTTTGAATTCTGGACTCTGGCACCGACAGGAATCGCAAAATGTCTTGAAAGCCAATAAATGCAAGGACTTTTAATTTTTATAAATTAAAGTGCCGACATAAATACCGACATTTGGTGGTCTTATGTCGTTTTATTGAGCTTTGGAGCAATTGGGTGAGTTTACTACTGCCAAGTTACTCAGCCCATCTTAAGTTGTATCTACACCCCACCTCTTACAAATTTCCAGCCCAACCAGACCCCACCCACCCCGTACCCCCACTTATTGGAGATGGGACTCCCGTCAGCCTTTACATACTAATTTGCTCGGTTGGTGGGCAAATTCTAGAAAGGTGCAAGCGTTCCTGCAACCTAATATGTCATTAACGCATTTGAGGGGGCTTGGTGAATTGATGCTATCTAAGCCAAATACTTGAAGGCTGGGCAGAAGATCCTTAATCAACAACTGCCCACTCTTCGTTAATTACATTGGGTGGTATTGCCGTACTTCGTGCAGGTTTTGCCGTTGGAGTACTGAGTTGTATTACCGTACTGCTGTGCAGTCACCCCGTTGGAGTACTGGGTTGTGTTGCCGTACTGTTGAGCAGTTACACCATTAGAAAACTGGGTGGTGTTACCGTATTTTTGAGCGGTCAATCCGTTGGAGTATTGGGTTGTATTTCCATATTGCTGGGCGGTTACACCATTTGAGAACTGAGTGGTGTTACCGTATCTTTGATTGCTAGTTTGAGCGGCACAAACTAGTGGAAGCGCGGCAACAATACAAAGGAGGATTTTTGTCTGAATCATGGATTGCCTTTAATGGTTAAGGTAATGGAGATGTAGAAAAACACTCCTAGTTCATACTACCATTAGTTATGATATTTAGAATTTAATTCTGACACCTGCAAATAAAGTAATTTCATAGGGATTGAACTAAACATCACAAACCTTTAGATTGAATCAACCAAGTCCCCCGTCAATAGGCCAAGAAAATACCCATCCAAATTCCACCCGCCCCGCACCCCCACTTATTGGATAAGGGACTACTGCCGTCCTTTACGCTCTAATTTGCTCGGTTGATGCGCCCAAGAAGGCGCTTGGCGGTCTCAGTTTTCACATACCAGAGCTTTCCTTTTGTGTCTTTATCAACCACAGTCTCTTGCTCTAGTACGTTGCGAACGTCACGCATCGCAATGTCACACACCAGCATTTTGCCAATGATTGGATATGCATAAGTGAAAAGCGTTGCAGGCCACTGTTTACGATGCTTATCGCTTGTGTAGTCACTACTGTGAGCATCCATGTAGGACTCGGCACAATCTATGAAAGTTTTGTTTTTGGAGGCGGCGGCAATCAGGGAGCTACGCTCTGATCGCTTCTTTGCTTTTAGGTTAACGCCTTGTTTGGCTTCTAAAGCAAGCTTGCCTGCCTGTTCTCTTGCATCAGCAAGAGAGACCTGAGGATATGCACCAAGGCCGATTGGTTGCCTTTGGTCGCCCACCTTAATTCGCAGTATCCATGAGCGGGGCATTTGCGCCCCTTCGTTAGTTGGTTTACGTACTTGAAGCAAGAGTCAAGCAACACCGCCAACGGCGTGCCATCCGACTCGCGTGATGCGTCTAACTTGAAGATCGCTTAGTGGTTTAGCAATTTTGGGCATTCCAACCTACATACCATAAATGATGACATTGTTTGGTAACAGTTGAAATTGATTGACACAAGTATTTGCTTGGATGCCAAGCTAATATAAGGCTTCAGGAGCTTTTTGACATTGCTTGAAACACTTAATGAGCAGACACCGCTTCCGCCAAGTATCTCGGCTTTATCCGCCAATTTTTTTGTAATCTGGACTTTGAAGCACGTGATAGTGGTTTTGGCGTCTTGCCTCATCCATTCGCATGCCTGACCGAATAGCAGCACGCACGGTATTCTCTTTGTGCGTTATTTCTTCAGCAATCCCCAGAACCTGTTCTTGTAAAGCCTGCGGAATGACAACCACGCCGTCAGCATCCCCCCGCATTAAGTCGCCTGGATAAACAGTCACTCCTCCGATTTGAACAGGCACTTGTAATCCAGCAAGCTGAATGCGCCCCTTGCCCGTACGCATCCAGCTGCCTCGGCTGTAGATTGGGTAATTGAGCTCACTGCACAAAGCAACATCGCGGTTAATGCCGTCGATGACTGTGCCCGCCATTTTTCTCTGATGAGCCATTTCAGTAAGGATATTTCCCCAAGTGGTCATATGGTCATGGCCACGGTTATCAATAGCGATGACGCTACCTGGCTCAACATCATCGATAAAGTCGCCCACATGGCCCTCCTCACCGTGAGCAGCAGGTCGATACAGAACGGTGTAAGCGTGACCAGCCATTCGAAACTTGGGGTCACAAGCTTTGATTTGATAACACTGGCCAGCTACGCCTGAGCGGTCCAGCGCGTCACTCAGTGCGGCGCAGTCAAGAGCCAATGCACGTGCCACAAATGAAGTGGAAGAGTTTTGAGTAGTCATATTCAAGCGGCAAGTTTGGAAATAAATTAATGCGGTAACGGTTGCTCAGTCGGCACGGATGTTGGCAGTTTTGATGACTTTCGACCAGTACTGAATATCCTTACGGACCACGCTATCAAGCTGAGCAGGCGTCATGTAGCGTATTTCAACACCTGCCGTTTCAGCGGACTTCCGAACGTTTGGCGACTCCATGGCGATCTTGACAGCCTCTGTAAGTTTTTGCAAAGCTGCTGGGGGGGTTCCCATGGGCGCAAAAAGTGCAACCCAAGCTTCTAGCTCAAATCCCGGGAAACCTGCTTCGGCAGCTGTAGGCACATCTGGCATCAATGGAATTCGCTTGCTGGCCGCCACTGCCAGCGGACGCATCTTGCCCGACTGTACAAAGCCAGCCAATGAAGGCGGCGTAGCAACAGTCATTTGGACATTGCCTGCAACTACGTCAAGCATGGCAGGGCCAGCACCACGGTAGGGAATGTGGGTTATGAAAAGATTGTTTTGTTGCTTGAACAATTCCACCCCCACGTGCGGCACCGACCCGTTTCCCGATGTCGCGTAATTCAGCTTGCCAGGGTTGGCACGTGCCAAGTCTACAAATTCTCGCAAGCTTTTGGCCGGTACAGAAGGGTGAACGGCCATGACATGAGGCGATACAACCAACATACCGACGGGGGCGAAGTCTCGAAGCGGATCCCAGCTAAGGTTGGCAAACATGGAGGGATTGCCCACATGAAACATGGAGTATCCAACCAACAAGTTGTAGCCATCCGGTGCGGACTTGGCTACAAAACTGGCAGCGATGTTGCCACTGGCACCCGCCTTGTTGTCGATCACAACTGGCTGGCCTAGGGTTTGCGCCATAGATGGCATGACCATTCGAGCCACCGTATCCAGAATACCGCCGGGGGGAACTGGGACAACCAGCGTCACAGGCCGACTGGGGTAGCTTGTTTGGCTATGGGCAGTACCAGAAAAAATCTGCACACTTAATGCAACAACAAGTCCCAGAATAGATGGGCTTACACTGACTCTGGCAGCTTGTTTCACAAGATTTCTAAGTTTCATGTGACTGTCTCCTATTTGGTTTGTTAAAAGTTTGTGAATTCGCATGTGTAAATACTAGCGTTACAGAATTTAAGTGCCAGTCACCTAAAGCGCTCAGTCTGTCTAGAAGCTCAATACAGACTTTCCCTTTTCGGTGGAAATTGCCATACAGGCGTCATAATCGCGTCCATGCAAAAATCTACTGACCTCAAGGCCGTATTTCTGTATGGCCTGACCATATTCCTCAGCGCTTTCTTACTTTTTCAAGTCCAGCCCATGATGGGCAAAATGATCCTGCCTTGGTTTGGCGGATCAGCCTCAGTCTGGACCACTTGCATGCTGTTTTTCCAAGCCCTGCTGTTGCTAGGCTATCTCTACACGCATTGGGTGGTCAGTCACTTGACGCCTTTGCGTCAGAGCCTTCTTCACATGGTCTTGCTGGCCAGTTGCTTGCTGCTGCTTCCCATTGCGCCCAGTGATTTTTGGAAGCCTACGGGTGCAGAGAATCCCACTTTGCGCATTCTGGGATTGCTGAGCGCTTCTATTGGTTTGCCCTACATGGTTCTCTCAACAACAGGTCCCTTGGTACAAGCTTGGTTTGCCAGAGAGCGCAGCGGCGCAGTCACTTACAGGCTTTTTGCACTCTCCAACTTTGGCTCCATGTTGGCCTTGCTGGCCTACCCATTTGTGGTGGAACCTTTGTTGCCAACACGTTGGCAGTCTTTGGCATGGTCAGGCTTGTTTGTTCTGTTTGTGTTGGCCTGTGGCAGCTTGGCTTGGCGCGGCCGGCATGCGAAGTCCTTGGTAGAAAAAACGCAAGTCTCAGGTCATCAAACCGAGGAAAAGACCTCGTCAACCATCAAAGCGGGTCAGTTACTGCTGTGGGTGGCGCTGGCAGCTTGTCCGTCTATTTTGATGGTGGCCGACACCAGTTACCTCACACAAAACATAGCGCCCATTCCCTTACTCTGGATTGCACCTCTGGCGCTTTATTTGCTGACCTTCATTTTGTGTTTTGAACGACAAGGCTGGTACCAAAGACGCATTTTTTTACCGCTGTTGGTTTTAAGTTTAGGTGCGCTGGCTTACCTGCCCACACTGGGCTTGTCCGATTTGCCGCTGCTGGTGGCCATGGGCATTAACCTCACGGCGTTTTTTGTCGTGTGCATGGTCTGCCACGGTGAACTTGCTTTGCAACAACCCCCTACCAAGCAACTCACTTTGT
>Ga0209442_1002228_pt1 | contig 10569 bp, 10 predicted proteins | sample LauGreSBDMM110DD_2_FD_187565 | JGI IMG/M metagenome (GOLD analysis project Ga0209442, IMG submission 187565) | Freshwater lake microbial communities from Lake Michigan, USA - Sp13.BD.MM110.DD (SPAdes) (version 2) | ecosystem: Environmental > Aquatic > Freshwater > Lake | place: Lake Michigan...
TGTTTGATGCCCGCGTGAGGGGCTACGCAGCTACGCGCTTCAAGACTCAACCACTGATTCTTGAAGCTGTCGCTCAAATCAATTGAAAATTGCGCGGTTATTTTTGATAGCCAGGGTTTCAAAGTAGCCCTTGAAGCCATCTTCAGTCACGCCAAACTGGCTCAGAGCTTTGCCAAATGCTTGCTGCTCAGACTGTTCAGCCCTTCCGTCAGACAGTAGGGAGTCAGCCATATTGATGAGCAAGCAAAGCTTTTGACGCTCATTAAGCAGGGCGGCAGCATCGGTTAAAAACTGCTCGTACTTCACACTGCGCAGGTATTTGACTGCTGTGTTGATGAGTTCTTGGTCACCGCCCACAACAGATTGCAATTGACCAATTTCTTCTGATTCAATCTCGCCGTCGGCTGCCATCATGTACAGCAGGCCCACCGCCAATGCCAATCTGGGTGACAGTTTAAGGGGCTCACTTTTAAAGACATCAAACAAACCCATTTCGTTGCTCCTACATGTGGTGGTTAATAAAATATTACACCATCAGTGTGACTGGTGTATCGGCTGAATTTTTACAGAATTTCTAAATCTGGGGGAATGGCACTTGGAAAGGGCCTCAAGCGGGCTTGCAGTCAGCGCACACGAACATGCTTTGATTGAGCACGCGTTTAAAGCTGCCCAGTGCACGCGGCTTGTGCAATCCGCATTTGTAGCAACTCATGCTGGCGCCAGTTCCAGAGGCAGCAAAGGGACAGCAAAAGGTCATGGTTGGCAACTTCGGAGACCCGGCGCCCTATGAAGCAGCGGTTGCGGACGGCCGCTTCCATGAGGCCACCGGCTGGAACATCGAATGGCGCAAGTTCAACTCGGGTGACGAGGTGTTGACGGCGCCGGCGCACGTCACGCGATGATCGTTTTGCGAAATGTGTCCTTATGACAGATCAAGTTGCCGCGAAACCTGAAGAGGTCCACCCCCCGGGCTTCGACTGCGACTCCGTCAGCCCGGGTACCGCGAAAGGTCCATACGCTGAACCCCCTGTCGCCGCAGGCTACGTGGGTGGCATCTTCCCACCTGGCATCCGGTAGGACTTCCCAGATTGCTGCGAACGCCTTTGCTAGCATTGGGCGGCCTAAGTGTCTAGCTCCAAAGGCTGTGGGGCCGGCGGACGAATCAAAGATGCAGTCCTCTGTCACGTGTGCTAGCAACGCCTCGCAGTCGTGCGCATTCCATGCTGCTTCAAACGACCTTAGCAGCTTAACGCTCTGGTTTTCATCCATTTCTCTACTCTCGTTAGTTATTGGAAGGAAGGGTAAGTGTTTTCTAGCTCCTCGATGCTACGCCCGGATCTCAGCGTCCAGGCTGTCCTCGCTGCCCGCGCTTGGTCCAGGCGACGGCCAGAAGAACTAGCACGTTCATCAGTACCAACAGGGTAGAGACTGCAGCAAGCGTCGGATCTATCTCCAGCCGAACGCCGTCCCACATCTTCTTAGGCAAAGTGGCGAGGCGCGGACTGCTTAGGAATAGCGATACCAGTAACTCGTCGAAGGATATAAGGAAGGAAAAAAGCGCCGATGCGATCACCCCCGGCAAGGCCATTGGCAGCGTGACCTTGACTATCGCTTGAATTCGGTTCGCCCCGAGACCCATCGCGGCGTTCTCATAAGAAGGATCAATTTCGCGAATCGCCGCAGTCATGATGATGACCACAAACGGCATCGCGAGCACCGTGTCGGCCATCACGAACCCGAGAATTGATCCTGTAAGTCCCACCTTCGAAAAAGTCAGGAAGACTGCGACTGCAGTGACAAGTGAAGGCACGATGATCGGCCACAGAATTAACGCGCGAAGTATTCGCTTCCCCGGAAAGTCTCCCCTGACCAGCGCATATGCCGCCAGGCTTCCCAGTACTAGCGACGTGACAGTCGTGATCGAAGCAACAACAAAACTCGTAATGGCTGCATCCACCCAGCCCGGCAACTCGACAATGCGCGCATACCACTTGAAGGAGAAACCCGTCGGCGGAAACGACAGAAGCGATGTCGAGTTAAACGAAATAGGAATGACGATAAGGTTCGGGAGAATTAGGAACGCGAGCACGGCCGCAACCACCGCGCCGCGTGCCAGACCCGCACCAGACGCGCGAAACCCGCTCACCTTTTGTCTCCCGCTGTTGTCAACAGCTGGTCGTAGACTGCGTACAGCATCGTCGTCACAACGACGAGAATGATCGAGAGCGCCGCGGCGAAACCCCAATTGAGAGTGTCATTAACCTGGTTCTCGATCACTTGCGCTAGTAGTTTCTGGTCTTGAGGGCCGAGAAGTGCAGGCGTCACAAAAAACCCCAGACTGATAATGAACACTAGTAAGAACCCGGCTACTAAACCCGGAGCGCTCAACGGAAAGTACACCCGAACGAACACACTTCTTGGTCGGGCGCCTAGATTAGCTGCTGCATCAAGCAAGGAGCTCGGGATGTTGGCCATCACCGCGTAGCAGGCAAGAATCATGTAAGGCAACAGAAATTGGGTCATGCCAAGCACAACAGCAAACCGCGTGTAGAGAATTTTAATGGGCACCTCGATAAGACCAAGGGCAATCAGAGTAGTGTTCACGATGCCATGACTTCCAAGTACAGCAATCCAGGCAAACATTCGAACGAGAATGTTGGTCCAGAAAGGAATAAGTACCAGCGCGAAGATGATCAGCCGCGTTCGTGGTGACCCAGTGGAAAGCGCATAGGCGACGGGATAACCCAATACCGCACACGCCGCTGCCGTTATCAACGATACTTCTAGAGTATCAACGAGTATGCGTCGATAGACGGGATCACCCAATGCGCTTATGAAATTTTGAACGCCAGGTTCGGGAGATAGGAAGCCCTGTACCAAGAAGTTCGCGAGGGGCAGGAAGAAGACGAGTGTGAGGACGATTAGGCCTGGTCCGAGAAATGACAGCAGAACGAGCCGCTCCCGGCCAAGCAGCCGTTTAAGTGGCTGCTTGGTTCGGAGGGACGAAGTCCCAGAAGCGGAGTTCTCGACCATGAGATCAGGTCAGTCGCCAGGTGTTGAATCGATCAACCAGACGCGTCCAGTTGGCGCCCCACCACTCAGAGTCGATAACAACCATCTCGCTCAAGTAACTGGTGGGCATTGCCGCAGCGCGCTCTTTTTTGACCATCGGAATGGCTTCGGAATTGGTGGGTCCGTAAGTAATGAAGTTGCCGAACCGCACATTGTTCTCGGGCTGGCTCGCCCACGCGACGAAGAGCATTGCGAGTTCTTTGCTCTTGCTCCCCTTCGGAAAACACCAAGAGTCAAACAACAGGTGCGCGCCGTCCCAAACGATCTTTATCGGAAGTCCTTCGGATAACAGCTGGTCAAGCCTTCCATTGAAGGCCTGAGTCATCACGACCTCTCGGCTTGCGAGCAGTTGAGGCGCTTGCGCCGACTGCTTCCACCAAATTACCTGTTTCTTGATCTCGTCGAGCTTGGCAAAGGCCATCCTGATCTTTTCTTCATTGAGAGGATAAATATCTTTCTTGGGCACGCCTGCTGCCTGGAGCGCGAACGGAAGAGTCGATACCGGATCGTCCTCAAGGCCGCGCATGCCGGGGAAGCGTTTCAAGTCCCACAGGTCTTTAACCGACGTAGGTTGTGAGTCTTTTAGTACATCGGACCGGTACGCAAGTACCATCCCATAGTTCATAAATGCAGTTCCAAATCTGCCCACGTATTGGCGAACAAAATTGCGGCTATCGATCACGTTGTAGTCGACGGGTTCGAGTAGGCCTTCCAGTCCGAGCGCTTCAGCCTTGTAGCCCCCGATCGAGCACGCGTCCCAGGTGACGTTGCCACTTTTGACCATCGCGGCAATCCGGGGATTGAGGGCTGGCGCATCTTCGATGATGCGCACGCCAAACTCGTCTTGGAAGGGCTGATATAACGCTTTGCGTTGTGCCTCGGCGTACAACCCGCCCCAGCTCGCGACGACTAGCGACTGGCCTCGGAACCTGGCCAACCCAGCCCGCAGCTGGTCGCGGCTCAGCTTCGCGTTCGAACCCTGGCTGAAAAAGACTCCCGTGCCCGCCACGAGGGCTGTTTGCCCGAGAGTCCGAAGTGTGTTTCGCTTATTGAGAATCATAGCCATCCTTTTGCGTGTTTATTGAATCAGGAGGAAAGAATCAACTGCATCTCGCCCACGACCTCCTTGTATCGTGGGCTACTTCCCGTCGCTTTCGACGAGTAAGGCATCTGACAGATCCCAGCCTATCTCGATTGGGTCATCAACTCGAAACGCTGCTTGCAATCTTGCGGTTGGCACCGTCATCGAGACAAGCATTTGACTTTCCAGCCGCACGACGACCTCGGTGTTGCTCCCTGCATAAAAAATCGCTGAAACGTCGCCTCGAAAGCGGTTGATCGCGTCGCGCACGGAGGCACCAAAACGAATGTCCTCAGTTCGCACCAAGACCGTAGCAAAGCGGTGGGGATCCGGAAAGCCCTGCCGGCGGGCCACTGTCACTTCCAGCTTATTTTTCAAACGCAGCCTGAAGCTTTCGGGGCCTCGGTTTATGACTTCACCCTCGAGAATGTTTCCTTTGCCCATGAACCCCGCGACAAATCGATTTGTCGGTCGGCTGTACAGGTCTTGCGGTGTGCCTACTTGCGAGATGGAGCCCTGATGGAAAATGGCGATTCGATCTGATAGGGTGAGAGCCTCCTGCTGGTCATGCGTCACGAAAAGCACCGTGACACCAATGTGCCTGTGCAGTTGGCTAATCTCGTACTTCATCTCCTCGCGAAGCTTTGCGTCCAGCGCACCAAATGGTTCGTCAAGAAGAAGAATGGGAGGTCTGAACACGAGTGACCGCGCCAGCGCGACGCGCTGCTGCTGACCGCCCGATAGTTCCTTTGGCTTGCGCTCGGCATAGGATTCCAAGTGGACCATCTTCAGCGCTTCGCTGACTCGACTTGCAATCTCGGCAGCCGGCCGCTTGCGCATCTCGAGGGGGAAGGCTACGTTCTTGGCCACGCTCATATGCGGAAACAGCGCATAGTTCTGGAAGACCATACCAATCTCGCGTTGGTATGGCGGCAAGGCGACGACAGAAGCGGAGTCGAGGACGATGTCGCCCGAGGTCGGTATGGTAAATCCGGCGATCATCATCAGCGTGGTTGTCTTACCTGAGCCGCTCGGGCCGAGAAACGTCAGAAATTCGCCTGGTTCCACTGTTAGGTTCACGCGCTCTACTGCCACGGCAGACCCGTAGTTCTTGCAAAGGTCGCACAACTCGATGCGACTTCCTTGCACGCTGGTGCGGTCTCCGATTTGACCGATTGACGGACGCGTTGGTGGGAGAGTCATACTTGAGGCGATACTGGGGCGACGCCGTGTTCGGGCCAACCAGTTACCCCGACGGATTCTTCGTACCCATATTCCTGAGAGGCTTGGTCCGAAGTAACGTAGCCCAGAAGCACGTCCTTGGCCACGCGCTCCGGGTCCCGTTCCTTCGGATCTTTGAAGCCCCCGCCGCCCGGCGTGTCAACCTCCAGCCAGTCTCCCGGCTGTAGCGCGAAGCCGCTTCCCTTCGTCAAGTGGGGCAGATGCGCCGGCACTCCCTGCTGAGAAAGCGTAATACGTGTAGTGGAGCCAGGTAGCCCGCCCTGCACTCCATAGGGCGGTACGCGCCCTTTGTCCATCAGGAAGGAGCACGCAGCCGCGCCGCGGAGCAGTCGAAGGCGGAAGTGAGATCCAAGGCCACCACGAAATTGTCCTGCGCCGCCGGAGCCAACTCGCAAGGCGACCTCCTCGAACAGGACAGGGTACGTTCGCTCTAGGATTTCTATGGGCTGGCTTTTCGAGTAGGCAATTATGTTGACGGCATTCGAGTGACCGTCTCCGTCGGCATATCCGCCGTAGCCACCTCCAGAGAACAGGTACATCACATAGGGCCGCTCGTACTGTGGGTCGTATCCAGACAAGCTCAAGTTGCCTACTGTGCCGAAAGCGCCTGCATAGGCGCGGTCCGGCATCGCCAAGCCCAGAGCGCCCAAGGCGGCTTCACACACTCGCTGCGAGGCTTCGGATGCAGCGCCGGCGCACGGTCGCGGATACACAGCGTCCAAGAAGGTGCCTACGGGTCGCTTGATGCGAATCGGTGTAAAGCACCCCGCATTGACTGGCGTCTCCGGGAACATGTGCTTGACCGCGATGTAAATCGCAGACTGGGTTGTCGCCCATGGGGTATTCAATGGTCCTTTGCACGGAGGATCACTGCGGCTCAAATCGAATTCTAGATTCGATTCCTGAACTGTCAGCGTCAATCGGATACTCAAGGGCTGATCCACTACTCCATCACTGTCGAGAACCGTCTCGAATTTGTATATTCCGTCTGGTATCGCCGAGATACATTGGCGCATCTGTTGTTCACCCCGCTCTCGCAACGTGGCGATGGCTAAGGTGACCGTCTCATCGCCGTATCGATCGAGTAGTTCCGCCAGCCTGCGTTCTCCGGTCCTTAACGCACCGACCTGAGAGCGCAGGTCTCCGACGCGCTCCTCGGGGATCCGGCAGTTCGCGAGGATGAGATCTAGCGTCTCCTGTTCCCATTTTTCACCTTTAAGAATGTGAATTGGAGGCACCCGAAGGCCCTCGGCCTGGATCTCCGTCGCCGATGTCGCAAAGCCCCCCGGAACAGCGCCCCCGATGTCGGCCCAATGCGCGACGTTTGCTAAAAAGCACCACAGTCTTCCATTTCGAAAGAAAGGACGGACGCATCGGACATCCATCAAATGCGTGCCCCCCTGGTACGGGTCGTTTACGATAATGACGTCGCCAGATGCCAGTTGCAATCCGCGCGCGATCACCGCTTCGACTGTGGCTTGCATGACGCCGATAAACAGAGGGAGACCTCTTCGGCCTTGAGCGATGACCTTTCCGTCATCAGGTTGAAAGATACCATTCGCGCGATCCAGGCCTTCTGAGATGATCGGAGAGAATGCCGTCTTCTCCTGGACTAGATCCATTTCATCGACGATTTGGATCAGGCTGTTCTGTAGAACAGACAGGGTGATGGGATCGAGGAATGTCATTGGTGTTGCCCTGATACGTCTATGCAAAATTAACCCACTGCTCTAACACTGATCACGAGATTACCCATTCCATCTACTGTCGCCCTATCGCCGGGCTCAACAACAATGGTCGTGTCCTGCTGCTCAACGATCGCGGGACCATCTACATGGTCTCCGTATCGCAGGATGCTACGAGATACAACGCGCGTGGGCATCCAACGATCAGCGAAATAGACTGAACGCACTTCGTCGTAACCCTCTGCTCCGTCCGCAAAATAAGACGCCATTAGCTGCAGGATCGCTTCAGGCCCCGCGTTTCGCTTGCCGATTACTGTCGTTCGTACTGCCATGAGGACCGGCTTGGCCTGTTCTGCATCAATGCCGAACCGAAGACTATATTGCTTCCGGAATGTCACCCCCACAGCTAATGGGCTGAATCCGGGGTGGACAATGGATAAGCGCATCACATGCGTCTGACCGGAAAATAGTAGATCGGCCTCGTGGAAGAACTCCAGCGCCCGCGAGTTAGCTTGGCTCTCCTCGACAAGTCGGGTACCAATCCGAATGTGTTCAGACAACACCTGCTCGATTTCCTCCGTGGTGACCGCGTCGAGACTCCGACCGACCGTATGGACGAAGTCGTGACGCACGTCCGACAGCACGCACCCCAGCGCAGAAGTCAAGCCGGGGAATCGGGGCACAACCACTGTGGGAATGCCAAGTTCCCGAGCAAGTGCGCAACAGTGAACAGGCCCTGCACCGCCGAATGCAACCATCGCAAACTCTCGCGGGTCGTGCCCCTTATCCACGGAAACCGAGCGGATCGCACCTGCCATTGCGTTGTTCACAACCCTGAGCACGGCTGCGGCCGAGGCGTTTGCGTCGAGCGCGAGTGGCTGACCGATATTCTGAAGTAAGGCCTCTCGAGCCTTTTCTAGGGCCGGCGGACCTGCCAAACCGGTCAAACGATTGGCATTCAGCCGCCCTAGCACGATGTTGGCGTCAGTGACGGTAGGGCGAGTGCCGCCACGGTCCAAAGCTACTGGTCCGGGGTATGCTCCTGCGCTCTCCGGTCCGACTCTGAGAAGGCCTGCCGTATCTACGCGCGCGATACTCCCTCCGCCAGCTCCGATTGTGTCGATATCCACCATGGGCACGTGAATTGGCAGCCCGTAGTCGAGCTCCTTGGAATGACTAATCAAGGGCTTGCCATCGACAATCAAGGAGACATCAAAGCTCGTTCCTCCCATATCGCACGCAACGACTCGACTAAATCCTGCAACCTTCCCGATAAATCCCGCAGCAACCGCGCCCGAAGCGGGACCCGACATGACGAGTTGGACCGCCTGCTCACAGGCAAGACGGGCGTTGACCGTGCCACCGTTACCCAGCATGATCATCGGGCGCTGCGCGAACCGCTCCGACTGAAGTCGCTCTCCGAGTTTTCCTATGTATCTCGAAGAGACGGGCCGCAAGTAGCCATTGACTGCAGCAGCCATACCTCGCTCGAATTCACGGATCTCCGGAAGTACGCCCGAACCGGTCGAGATAATGCAGCTGGGCCAAAGTTGCTCAATGGCTGCCGCACACCGCATCTCATGGGCAGGATTCGCATATGCGTGCATGAAGTGGATGACCACCGCCTCCACACGCATCTGGCGAAGCTGCTCGACGAGCGGTTTGACTTCCTCAACTGCAAGTGGCACCAGCACTTCACCGTCCGCATTGATCCTTTCGGTGATTTCGAAGCGCAGATCTCTGGGTATCAGGGGCGTCAAGGTACCGCGTAGGCCGTACAGTTGCGGACGCATGCGCCGCCCGAGTTCCAGCACGTCTCTGAAGCCTCGTGTCGTAACCAGAGCGCAGCGCGCACCTCGCCGCTCTAACAGGGCGTTCGTAGCAATGGTCGTGCCATGGACAATCGATTCGATCTCTTCCGGCGAGACGTCCAACCGCAAAAGTCCCGACATGAAGCCCTCCGATGGGTCAGTGGTCGTCGTCGAGACCTTGGCTATGCGCACGATCCCTCGGACGTCGTCAACATAGAGGCAGTCCGTATGAGTTCCCCCGATGTCAATCCCCACCATTCCTGAATGCATACGTACCTCGCGCGCTAAGAGAGGTTGAACTCGCCGATCGTGTCACTGACACTCGCGAGATAGTCGTCAACAACCGGGCCCTGATGCATGCTCAACATGCCCAAGTGAATGCTTGCCGGCGTGCTCATGGTCCTGATAAACCAGCCGCGCCGCCGCATGCCATCGGCGACCCGATGGATGGGAACACCAGCCGTTTGCCATGCCAGGATTGGAAGGTCCGGTTCACAGACCATCGAGACTCCATTGATCGTCTTAAGACCCTCCTGCATGCGACGTGCCGAGTCCAACACCTCGCGTGCAATTCTGACGAAGCCATCATGGCCCAGGAATCGAATAACTGCCCAGGCGGATGCGATCGGTGCCGCCGGGCGCGTACCCGCGATAGCGGGTGAGCCATATGAGCCAATAGGCCAATCGTCGAACTCAAACGTGTAGTGCGGTCGCCAGCACTTGTGCCTGAAGAGGGCCGTTGAAATACCTTTCGCGGCGAACCCATACTTGTGTAAGTCAGCTGATATCGACCTGACCCCATCGATCGAGAAGTCGAATGCCGGGATTTGAGCGCCTGCGATACGTGCGAAAGGGGCCATCAGCGCGCCGATGCACGCGTCGACATGGAGCCATAGGTTGTATCGCCGGGCGAGGAATGCGAGATCGCAAATCGGGTCAACCAAGCCGTGGCCGAACTGCGGGGCGGACCCTGCCAGCGCGATCGTGCGCGGACAGATGTGAGACTCCATCTGTGCAACGTCTGCACGATAATCTGACATGATTGGAACGCGAACAACCTCAAGGCCGAGGATGGACGCGGCCTTGTCAAACGCTGGATGGGCGCTCTGTGGAACTATGATCTTCGGAGCTAGGAGGGAAGCATTTCGGGCGCGCGCCCAGTCCCTGGCGGTTTTCAGCGCAACTAGGATGCTCTCGCTGCCTCCGCTTGTCAGGCACCCATCGGCGTTAGGCCCACCGCTGACAAGATCGAGTACCCAGCGGATGACCTCGGCTTCCAACCGCCGCACACTTGGAAAGGCCTCCAAACCATGAGCATTCTCTGAGAAGTAGAGGTCCGCGGCGCGCCGCGCAACTGCCAAAACGTCGTCTCCCCCAAACTGGACGTACAAATTGGTCCGGCCCGCACGCCAATCGACATCGTTCACCTTAGCGTGCTGCAGTTCGGCGTGAACTTCGTCAGCGGAGCTTCCAGTGGGAGAGGAAATAGGCGAATACATTGGGGCGTCTAATCAGGCATCGGGTGGTTGGTGCCTGATACTAGGTCGGATCCCCAAGACCAACAATAAGAAAGGCTCAATCTTCAGTTGGACAGTCTTCAAAGTGTTAGATCAATGCTGAACAAGTCTCCGACTGGCACGCCGCCGAATGCATTGACCTCGACATGAAGCAACAGACC
>Ga0209442_1002229_pt1 | contig 10566 bp, 10 predicted proteins | sample LauGreSBDMM110DD_2_FD_187565 | JGI IMG/M metagenome (GOLD analysis project Ga0209442, IMG submission 187565) | Freshwater lake microbial communities from Lake Michigan, USA - Sp13.BD.MM110.DD (SPAdes) (version 2) | ecosystem: Environmental > Aquatic > Freshwater > Lake | place: Lake Michigan...
GGTAATTGGCCATCAGATGGGCGATGAGGCCCCATCGGCACTAGCGTTTCGCAGGTGACTGATACCTCTGGCTTTTCGATGCAGGACAAAATTGACGACCTTCGGGACCGTCAGCAGCAGGCGATTAACGCCGGAAGCCCTCGCTCGGTCGAGCGCCACAAGGGCAAGGGCAAATTGCTCGCCCGTGAGCGCATTGACTTCCTCTGCGATCCCGGTTCTTTTCATGAACTCGACATGTTGGCCCGACATCGCGCCCACGCTTCCGGTCTTGAAGAGCGGCCATATACAGATGGTGTTATCACCGGATGGGGAACCATCGAAGGTCGCAAAGTATTTCTATTCAGCCAGGACTTCACAGTCTTTGGTGGAGCACTCGGTGAAGTGTTCGCTGAAAAAATTCACAAGCTCATGGACCTTGCACTCAAAGTTGGTGCACCTGTCATCGGATTGAATGACGGAGCTGGTGCCCGTATTCAAGAAGGCGTTGTGTCGCTCGCGTCGTACGGCGGAATTTTCTATCGCAACGTGCAGTCGTCTGGTGTGGTGCCACAAATTTCTGTCATCCTCGGACCATGCGCCGGTGGTGCTGTGTACTCACCTGCAATGACCGACTTTATTTTCATGGTGCGCGAATCAAGTCACATGTTCATCACAGGTCCTGACGTTGTGAAGACAGTGACAGGCGAAGACGTAACACTCGAAGAACTTGGTGGCGCAATGAGTCACGCATCAAAGAGCGGCGTTGCAACATTCGTTTCGGCTGACGAGCAAGCGTGTCTTGAAGATGTTCGCTTCTTGTTGTCGTTCTTGCCACAAAACAATCTTGAATCAGCACCAACTGTTGAAACATCAGATGATCCGAATCGTTCATGCCCGATGTTGCGCGACATTCTTCCCGCATCGTCTAACCAGCCGTACGACATGAAGAAAGTCATCAAAGAAGTTGTTGATGATGGTGAGTTCTTCGAATACTTCGAACACTGGGCCAAGAGCATCGTCTGCGGTTTCTCTCGCGTTGACGGCATGACCGTTGGTGTTGTTGGTAACCAGCCGATGGCATTCGCTGGTGTTCTTGATATCGAATCAAGTGAAAAAGCGGCACGATTCGTTCGTACATGCGATGCGTTCAACATTCCGCTACTTACATTCGTGGACGTTCCTGGTTTCTTACCTGGTGTAAACCAAGAGCACGAAGGAATCATTCGTCACGGTGCAAAGTTGTTGTACGCATTCTGTGAAGCAACAGTTCCTCGTATTCAAATCATTACGCGTAAGGCCTACGGCGGCGCGTACGTGGTGATGAACTCAAAGTCAATTGGTGCTGACCTTGCGTACGCATGGCCAACTGCAGAACTTGCTGTTATGGGCCCTCAAGGCGCGGTTGAAATTGTCTACAAGCGTGAATTGCAGCAAGCAGCAGACCCTGTTGCTCGCCGTGCAGAACTTGTTGCTGAATACACCGAGAAGTACGCCAACCCATACGCAGCTGCAGAACGCGGTTATGTAGACGACGTTATTGACCCAGCAGACACTCGTATCAAGATCATCGCTGGCTTGCGCATGTTGCAAACTAAGCGTGAAGAGCTTCCACGCCGTAAACACGGCAACATGCCTCTCTAGGTCATCATGTCTGCATCATCGTTTCCCGACTGGAATGCACCAGAACCAGAAGTGGTTTCAATCAGCGATATTGCCTTTGAACCTAAAGCCGGTTTCTGGCTACGTTTTGTTGCAAATATTTGTGATGGCATCATGGTGTCACTTTTCAGCATTCCCTTTTCGATTATTTCAGCGTCAACAACAGGGACTACTGCAGCTTTGTCACAAGCCGCTCAATTCGTTGTCTCATTTTTTGTGTTGGCTTACTGGGTTGGCACTCAAGGCGGTTCACCACTTCGACGCAAACTTGGGGTGTTTATTCTTGATGAAAATGACGGTTCATTCATCGGACAAGGCCGTGCCGCCAAGCGCATCATGATGAGCTGGGTATCGGGAATTGTTTTTCTCTTGGGATACCTTGCGATGTTGCGTAGCCCGCAAAGCCAAACATGGCATGACCGTGTTGCAAATACAGTTGTGGTGAAGCGATGAGCCTCAATGTCGGTGCAATCACACCGATTCCCACCGAGGAAGAAGCTGCTGCAATCGCAGCTGCAGTCACCATGATGTGGCCGCAGCCAATGGTTGCTTCCACGACTGATGCAAGCGCCGTATCTGCATGGCGGTTTAGCGGACGTTGGTGGGTCACCGATGCTGTATCTCGCAGAGCTCGTCCCGGAATCAGATAATGACTTCCGTCAGCGCAACAGAACTAACCACTGTCGCTGACAACCTTGCGGTGTTTCACCACGGGCAACATGTTATTCGCCACGAGAACTTGCAGCCTGATACCGCATACACCGAACACGGAATTGATTTTCGGACATTGCCTCGTCCCGAAGGACAATTATTAAGCGTTATCGCAACCGTTAATGATGTGCACTTTGGTGAAACAGAATGTGGCCGCATTGACGACAACCCACTAGGCCCAATTCTCAGTTCTCTTCCTGGCGAGCAGCCCTACCCCATCACCATGAACGCTGGTGCAATAGCCGAAATCAAGAAACTGAATCCGAATGCAGTTCTGGTCAAAGGCGACCTCACTGAAGGTGGCACCGACGAACAGTTCGCTGCATTTCGGGAACACTATGAAGGTGCATTCGCAAACAAGCTGTACGTTGCTCGCGGAAACCATGATGCATACCGCGGTCAAAATGTATTCACCGGTGATCAATGGATTCAGTTGCCAGGCATAGCCATTGCACTCATCGACACAACGATTCCCCTCGAGACAACTGGTCGCATCGACCCACCACAATTCGAATGGCTCAATGATCAGTTCTCCTCATCTACAACTCCCGTCATCATCATGGGTCATCACCAACAGTGGACCGAAGGAAATCGGAGCGACAATTACTTTGGCCTCCACCCAGATAGCAGTGAAGCACTCGACGCTCTCGCAGTACGTCATGCGTGTGTTCTTGCGTACACGGCTGGTCACACGCATCGTCACCGCGTTCGTCGCATGCCACGTTCTGGAATTCCCACCATTGAAATCGGGTGTGTAAAAGATTTCCCCGGCTCATGGGCTGAGTACCGCGTATACGAAGGTGGCGTCATGCAGGTAGTGCATCGCATTTCATCGCCAGATGCATTGGCATGGAGCGAACGCTGTCGTCACTTGTATGAAGACTTCGGTACTGACTACGAGGGCTACGCAATGGGTACGCTCGAAGACCGATGCCTGATTCTTCCGCTCCGTTAAACAGCACGTCCGCATTGGCGGGTTTGAGAGTTCTTGACCTCTCAACAGTTCTTGCAGGGCCGAACTGCGCGCGCTACCTAGCGGACTTTGGCGCAGATGTCATCAAGATTGAGCGCCCTGACGGCGGAGACAGTTTGCGCAACATGGGATGGCGCGACCCTGTAGACGGCGAAGGTTTGTGGTGGCGGCTTGTTAATCGCAACAAACGCACAATTGCTCTGAACCTAAAGGACGACACTGATCGTGATTTATTCTTGCGCCTCATTGATGACGCAGATGTTCTCGTTGAAAACTTTCGTCCAGGAGTTCTCGAGAAACTTGGTTTTGCACCAGAAGTTCTTCACACACGTAATGCGAAGTTGATCATCACTCGTGTTAGTGGTTTCGGACAAGATGGCCCGTACGCGAACCGCCCAGGTTTTGCCTCAATTGCTGAAGCTATGTCCGGTCTTGCATCAATCACCGGTGTTCCCGGTGGCGACCCGATGTTGCCGCCATTTGCACTGACTGATGAAGTAACCGGGCTTGTTGCAGCATTCGCCACCATGGTTGCGCTGTGGTCTGAACAAGGCCAAGTTGTTGACGTGTCATTGCTGGAAAGTTTGTTTCAAATACTCGGACCATTAATGACTGTGTGGCTTACACGCGGTGAGCTGCAACCACGTATGGGTTCACTGCTTCCGTACACAGTGCCTCGCGGCGTGTATCGCTGTTCCGATGGATTGTTTGTTGGCATTTCAACATCAAGCGACTCGATTGCTGCACGCGTAGTTCACCTTCTTGGTTTCGACGGTGATGATCGCTTCACAACGTTCGCTGGACGAATTGCTAATCGTGAAATAATTGAAGCAGCTATGGAGTCGTGGTTCGCACAACGTACTCAAGCAGAAGCACTTGCAATCTTTCAAGAGATCGAAGCAGCTGCTGGTCCAATTCTTTCTATGGAAGACATTGAAAAAGATCCTCATTACATCGCACGTGAAGCAGTCATCACAGTCGAAGGCACTCCAATGCAGGGCCTCATTGCTCGGCTATCCGCTACTCCTGGCGCTGTGAAATGGCGCGGACGTGCCACAGATGCCGACGGCGAAGCAATTCGCCGTGATGGTTGGAACTAGTACCCCAACCCCGACCTTTTCATCTTGTTCACCTAGTGTTCATATGTTCGTTAGGGGAATCACATGGACACCATCAAGCAGCCACGCATGTCGCGCGCTTACCAAGTACTCAGCATCACTGCAATTGCAACTTTCTTAGTTTCGCTTGACACAAGCATTGTTGTAGTTGCTCGCCGGGCGATTGAGGATGACCTCGGACATCCAACACTTCTTACGTGGGTGTTTTCCGGTTACAACATTGCCTATGCAGCTGGATTGTTAACAGCTGGTCGCTTCGCCGATGTAAACGGTCGCAAGCGTTCCTTCTTGCGTGGTCTGGCACTATTCAGTATCGGCTCCATCTTGTGCGGTTTAGCACCAACGTCGCTTCTGCTTGTTCTTGCACGCCTCGTACAAGCAGTAGGTGGCGCAATGCTCACACCAGCATCACTTGCACTAGTTCTTCCCGAGTTCCCAGTTGAAAAGCGCACCGTCGCAATCGGCATCTGGGGTGCTGTCGGCGGATTAGCTGCAGCACTTGGACCATGCATTGGTGGTGTGCTCGTTGACTGGCTGGATTGGCGTTCACTCTTTTTCATCAACGTGCCTTTCTGCGCCATCACTCTGTACTTGGGTGGCAAAATTCTTCATGAAAGCAAAGACCCATCTGCCACAAAGCATGTTGACCTCATCGGCACCGCTCTCGGTTTGCCAGGTGTCGCACTAGTAACTCTTGCTGTTGTACAAAGCGGTGACTGGGGTTACATCGATCAGCGCACAATTGCTGCAATGGCACTCGGTTGCATTCTTCTCGGGTTCTTCGTCAAGCGTTGCAGCACAGTCGATGATCCACTTCTTGATCTATCGCTATTCAAGATGCCGTTCGTTGTTGCAGCAAACCTGTCTGGCTTCTTCTTCTCCATCGGCTTCCTTGGCATGTGGATGCTGCAAATTCAGTGGCTACAAGTGGTGTGGCAATACAGCCCAACAAGATCCGGCCTTGCGACAGCAGCTGGTCCGTTAACAGCAGCAATCCTTGCTGCCCCAATGGGTCGTCTCGCCGGAAAGTGGGGACACGGGCGAGTTCTATTCCTTGGTTCGGTTCTACTTACCACTGGCACTTTCGGTTTCAGTCTGTTCCTCGGGCCGACTCCACAGTTCCTCACGGTCTACTTACCACTGATGATTATCTGCGGTTCAGGAGTCGGTTGCAGCATGTCAGTGCTCTCAAGTAGCGCGACTGCTTTCTTGCCGCCTGGAAAGTTTGCAATGGGTTCTGCGCTCAACACCACAGGACGCCAAATTGGTTCAGCACTTGGTGCTGCACTGGCGCTGTCACTCACTGCACCAGCAATAAACAGACTTGTAGCTGGGTACTCAAGTAATCCACCTCGCCTGCCATCATCATCAGATCTGTTGCCATACCTCAATGCATGGCGAGTGATGGGCGCGATTTATCTCTTCGCAGGAATCGTCATGGTTGTTTTATACAAGAAACCAACAGAGCAACAAATGATTGAAGCAGGTGCAGTTCAATTCGTGGATTAAAGAATCCCGATTGAACAACTAACGCCTGTACCGCCAATACCGCAGTAACCATTCGGGTTCTTCCCGAGATACTGCTGGTGATACGGCTCTGCAAAGTAGTAATCAGTCAACGGAGCAATCTCTGTTGTGATCTCGCCATAGCCCGCATCAGTCAACAACACTTGATACGCATCACGTGATTCTTCAGCCGCGATGCGTTGTTCATCATTCGCGTAATAGATAGCACTGCGGTATTGCGTACCCATGTCATTGCCTTGGCGCATACCTTGCGTCGGGTTGTGGTTTTCCCAGAACACGCGCAACATGTCCATCAGTGACACGTTCGATGAGTCATACACTGCCATTAATACTTCGGTGTGCCCCGTAAGTCCTGAACACACTTCTTCGTACGTTGGGTTCGGCGTGTAGCCACCTGCATAACCAACACTTGTTGAATGCACGCCAGGCTGTTTCCAAAAAATACGCTCAGCACCCCAGAAGCAACCCATACCGACAACAAGTGTCTGCATGTTTTCTGCCCACGGCCCCGTGAGCGACGTGCCCTTTTCAAAGTGCGCCTCTGGCACTGGCATCGTCTGATCTGTGCGCCCCGGCAAGGCTTGTGCTGGTGTAATCATCCCTGGAGTCTTTCGTCCGAACATTCCTAAATACTATCGGAGCTCAATTTTTCAATCTCTGATCGAACTCCGGTCGGGCGCAGGCCTTCGCCACACCAGATAGGTGAGAGGCAAAACACAAAGCGCCAATATGTCTGTCTGGTCATGGATGAATTCAACAGGCCTGCAGCAGTTCACACCTCTAATCATTCTCTCGGGAGCAAGCAGCAGGCCCCAGATACGACCAATGACGCCTGAAATAGTCTGACTGGTTTTCATGAGAGAAAAGGCCAGACCAGACAAACCAAGAACACAAATAAAAGTTTTTGTTCGTAACTCTTTGCGTGAAACAAACTCAATTCCAGACGCGATCACCAACGGAAGAAGAAAAAGCCCAGCAAAATCTGAAACTTTTCCAGAGATAACTGGAAATCTCCCCCAGCTCTTTAGCCACCAGTCGTTACAAACTAAAAGTACTATTGCAAGTAAGACAGACCAGTGAGTAAATATGCTTATTTGACGTGACTTTCGATTATCCACCCGACGCGAATCGGGTGACCGAAGAGATTGAACAAGTGAAGTCACCACTCCCATCGCCACCAAAAGATACAGCCTCTTCCACTGCTGTTTGGCCCGGATTCAAATCGTTAACAGCAACAAATGACGTATCAATTTGCCTCGAACCATCTGCAGATTCAAATTTTACATTCACCATGTAATTCGAGGTCTTTGGGGAGTTGTTCAAAATTGTGATCTCTGCTTGAGGAGATCCAAGATCTTCATAGCACCTAGTGACTTTTACATCGTCTTCGGGTTCAAATGATCCCGAAGTATCGCCCGATTCCGAAGTACCGCCCGTCCCCGAAGTTTCACCACTCGCCCCGAGAGCACAGACCGATACAACGCCGATAACTATTGCTATCAATGACTTATTAATTTTCATGAGTATTCAATCCTTTGATTTTTGAAAATTCTTGTTAGGCAGCAAGTTGGATAAACCAAGGAACTGTCATGACCTCTGAAAGCCTACATAACGGAAACATCGCCTATTGTCATTTTCAGAGCTAGTGAAGGGCATTCCCCCCCCGACATCGGTGTGTCGGAGGTGCAGGGCTGACGCTTCCGCCGATGTCGAGCGAGATAGCTATCTCGGTTGCGGGACCGAACTCACTAGTTGTTACTGATGACGCGCGGTGTCTCTGTTCAAGATGCTGCTCTAGAGGTTTAGAGCTCGCCGCGGTCTAGGCGGGAAAAGATCGATACTGCAGTCGTTTGCAGGTCGTCTCGGTCAGCAAGTTGCTGGGCTGCACGGACTTGGCGAGCGACGCGGGGGTTACGAACGAAGCGGTCTTCGTGACGAAGGAAGAAGTCCCAGTACAAAACGGTGAACGGACAGGCATCTTCGCCAACACGTTTCTTGCGGTCGTATGCGCAACCTTTGCAATGGTCGCTCATGCGATCAACATAAGCACCGCCGCTTGCGTATGGCTTGGTAGACAACATGCCACCATCTGCATACTGCGACATGCCAATAACATTTGGCACCATTACCCATTCGGCAGCATCTATGTAACTGTTCCACATCCAACGCGTTAGCTGCTGCGGGTTGACGCCAGCAATCAGTGAGAAGTTTCCAAGAATCATTAAGCGCTCTATGTGATGAGAGTACGAACGCTCATTCACCCCTTGAAGAACAGACTTCATGCAAGCCATAGAAGTTTTCTCTGGGTTAGTGAACAGTTGCGGCAAATCACGTGTTGCGTTGAGTGAGTTCATCTCTGCATATTCAGGCATCCACTGCCAGTAGCAATTCCAAATGAATTCACGCCAACCAATTATTTGGCGAATGAAACCTTCAGCGCTACTGATTGGAACTCGTCCTAATTCAAACTCCTTGCATGCAGCTGCCACTACTTCTTCCGGCAGTAGCAAACCGAGATTGAGATACGGGGAAAGCAACGAGTGAGCCAAGTGCCAATTTGATGCAAGCATCGCGTCTTCGTGTTCACCAAACATTGGCAAAAGATTTTGCATGAAATAGTTCATACGTTGTAAAGCAGCGGCACGAGTGGTGGCCCATTGCCCCGTTGGCTCCACTCCCCAACTGAATTGTGAAACATCTTTGAGAACTTCTGCATCAAGTTCATCAAGCGCAACAACTTCAGGTTTTGGCCAACGATCTTGGTCTTTTTTGGGAGGGCCAGAACGATTCTCTTCATCAAAGTTCCAGCGATCTCCGACTGGGTTGTCGCCGTCCATCAGCACGTTTAGTCTCTTGCGTTGAAAGCGGTAGAAATCTTCCATCTTCAGAGCTTTACGACCCTTCAGAAAATCCTTGTAGACATCTGGATGACACAGAAACTGATTCGACTTAACAGACTCAATGCCTAGCTTCGAGATAAGTGTGCGAGCAGCAAAACTGTTCGGCTCTGTTGCAACGACTTTTGAAGGTGTGAAATCTTCTATGTGTTGTTGCACACCTTGCTGCATCGATTCAGCAAAGCGATAGTCCACTTCGAAACCTTCTGCACGCAGTTCGGCTGCGAAGCGCCTCATGGATGTGATGATGAAGTGAGCGCGCTGGACGTGCCAGCGGCGGGATGCGATTTTTGAATGCGACTCGATCATCAAGATGCGATGATCTTTCGGTTGCGCATCACGGAGCGCACCAATTTGTTGATTCAGTTGGTCTCCAAAGACCCAGACTGTGCTCTTATTCACGAGCCCATGATATTCGCTGTTCGCCAATCTGCGAATAGTGTTCTGAATATGAGTCGCGAGTCACAGACAAAGAATGGGTTTGCCCCACGCATCTGCGTGACGTGTGGCAAGCCCTTTGAGTGGAGGAAGAAATGGGCTCGTGACTGGGAAAAAGTGCTTTATTGCAGCGAGCGTTGTAGTAGAAAAGCCTAGTGATCGCAAGAAAGACTTTCCCACTTATCGGCGTTGCTGTTCTTGCTCTGTTCGCCTCAGTAATCAGCAACCACTCATACTCACGGGCGGCCCCATTACCGACACCGTTAGCGCCAAAAATTACAGCAGTTGAGTCGGTTAAGAAGAACAGTAAAACCTACGACCTGCGAATCAGTGTTTCCGTAAACAAGGGAAGCAGCAAATTACCGGTTGTTTCTACTCGCATCACTGCATCAAACAAAAGCTGCAACATACCTAGTGGCAAAAAGTATTGCACGATTACTGGAATGCCGGTTAGAGCCAAAGTAACCATTCGTGCAGTATCACGAAATAAAAATGGATCCAGCAGAACTAGTTCTCCAGTCCGCTACACCGTTGGTTCGGCTCGATGGTCATTAGCAGTCACCCCTTCAACCACACAGCCAACTAGTACGTCAACAACAGTTGTTTCCTCGGGAAGGCCCTACAACAAGTTCGTTCCCTCTTCCTATTCAAAAGATACAAGCATCCCACTGGTTGTACTTCTGCATGGTTACGGCTCCACTGGGGCACAACAAGAGAGTTACATGAAATTTGTGTCTGTTGCAGAAAAGAACAAATTTATATTGGTGTATCCAGATGGCACTATTGATTTAGGTGGAAGACGATTCTGGAATGCAGCAGATACATGGCATAGTTTTTTCTCTGACGTAGACGACGATGCGTACTTGCTATCAATTCTCGACGAAATAGAATCCAACTATTCCATTGACGCTAAACGCATCTACTTTGTCGGTCACTCCAATGGAGGTTTCATGTCATATCGAATGGCATGTAAACACCCTGACCGTATTGCGGCGATCGCTAGTCTTGCTGGCGCTTCCTTTTTCAAGGCAGCGAGTTGTGGAGCTAGAAGTTCTGTCAGCGTGCTCCAAGTTCATGGAACAAACGATGAAATAATTCTTTATGGGGGCGGTCAGATTCTTAGTAACTCGTACCCAGGTGCGTTTGCTTCTGCTTCTCAATGGGCAACTTTCAATCAGTGCACACAAAATGCTGTAGCCCAATCCACGAAGCTTGATCTTGAGCGCAACATTGCAGGAGATGAAACATCCATTACAACCTGGAC
>Ga0209442_1002234_pt1 | contig 10553 bp, 18 predicted proteins | sample LauGreSBDMM110DD_2_FD_187565 | JGI IMG/M metagenome (GOLD analysis project Ga0209442, IMG submission 187565) | Freshwater lake microbial communities from Lake Michigan, USA - Sp13.BD.MM110.DD (SPAdes) (version 2) | ecosystem: Environmental > Aquatic > Freshwater > Lake | place: Lake Michigan...
GCCTCCTTCAGGTCAGCCTTGAGGTCAGTCACGCGGTCGAGAGCCTTCATGAGGGTCTTGGAAGCGGTAGCCATTGATACCTGTTTCAGGGGCCAAGTTTTTATCTGGGTTCAGTAGTAGAATGAACCGTCCAAAACGCACGGCAACAATCCGAGCGGAAGAGGAACGGATGGCGCGAAAAGTAGTGACGACCTCTAATAGAAATACGTTGCGAGAATTTAAACAAAAACTCAACCAAGGCCTGAAGCTCTCTAAGTACGAACAGGCGGAGCAGACGGAGTTGTTGCAAAAACTCGCGAACGCCGGAGAGAACACGTCTCCGTACGCAAAGATCGCAACGAAAAGAGAGCCGACCGTCCCCGGGCAGCCCCGAGTAAAAAAAATGAAAATGGTATCCGACGCTAATGTCGCCAAGTCCTATTACCTATTATCTATTGCCATGGGAAACGTAAGCGGTATCCCGGTCGATCCTAATCAGAAGGCGCGCCTCGTGAATGCTGCCCGCAAATTCAGACTTGCGACCAAGCATCAACTCGCATCCTGGGCGGGAAGTTTCCTAGAGACCGCAGGTTTCAACACGGGAGCCAAGCGCAATCAGGGCGTCGAAGTCGAAGACGGCAAGCAGAAAGACAAGCCTAATGGTGGCGTGTCATATGGAAACCCTAAATGGCTCATTTACAAGAATGGAAATAGTTCACGTCCGCGAACGGCGCCGACTATTTTCCTCAAAACCGCATGGGACATGGACCTCATAAAGGGTTCGAACGCCGTCGCCAAGTCCCGCCGCGTGATGCCCGCCAACCTCGCCAAGAATATGACCAACCTGGTCGCATTCACTGAAACTTTAATAAATACACCAAACGATACAGCTGGAAACTCGAACGAGGTATTGGCGGGTAAAACGAAGGGCACGACACAGATTCAACCGGACATAATACTCACTATCCCTGCAAAGCACGAAATTCACATTTACGAACTAAAAATCGGCGCGGGTAAAAAGGAGACGATTCCGGCCGAGGCTATTCAGCTTGCCAAGATGAAATATATACTCGACGTTCATCTGGCAGATGAGGCGCCCAAGTGGAAGGTTATACCCCATTTCCTTCCGTGGCGTTTCGGTCAAATGAACACAACTTCTCTGAACTTCAAGAATTGGGAAACAACTCAGCTCAAAGGCGTGAAGAAGATTGCGGACGCGCTTGTTGCGTGGGCTGCTGCCAATCCCGACGAGCGTGGGTCTTACAGGATTATTCGATCGACGAAAAATAACACCCCACTGCGCAACTATTTGAATGTCCCAACTGTTAATCGAGTATTAAATCTGTCGCATATAGGGCGTATCGGCAATGCGGCGAGTGGAGCCAGGACCGTCGCGGTTGAGTCGTTCAAGAGACAGATTTCAAATCAAATGAACGCGGCGGGCATCAACGGCGTCAAGGCCTATCTACTACTCGCCGGAAAAAACGCGAGAATTCCTTCTCGTGTCAACATCCAACGCGCTCTTTTGGCCGACCTCAAGAAACAGAGTGCTTTTTATTTTGCAAATATAACGAATCAGTCTCTGATTCCACAATATTTCATAAATCTACGCCTTTCGAACCCTAGGAATTCAGCCGCCTCCGAGGTGAGTGGTTACGCACGCGGAGCCCCAGGGTCCATATCACGCGACGTCTTGAAAGCGCGTCTTGCGCGCTCTGCGAGTATAGCAGATGCGTTTGTGAGTGCAACGCGAGCCATCAGTCAAAACCCAGACCCAGAGCTTGTTGATCTCGTAGATAACGTAAAAAAGCTACTCGAAACGGGTGGCATCGCCTTCTCAAACACCAACTATAACGCTACCACGCGCAATATTCTCAATGCCGTTAGGGCGAACCGAGAACTTCAGGCAAACAGGGTATACGCCAAGTTTGTTAACAAATTTGGGAACTCTGCCAAGAATTTGGCGTCGAAGGCCATTCTACAGACTCTCACAGCGAACCAGTCGCTCACCAACAATACCAGAACAAGGGCTCAATTTCTACTTGAGAACTTCAATGCGGGTATTAACGCGGCCCGTGCGCGTGCGCTGCGCGTTCCCACAAACAGACGGGCCTGAAATAATATCGAGTAAATATATGGCGGGTCAAACACTAGCTGAGATGCGTGCAGCTGCAGCTGAAAAAAAGAAGAAGGCGGCGAATCGCCACGCCAAGTTCTTGGAGACGAAGAGGGTACAGGTCGCCGCCCTCCCAACGGCCCCACTCGTGTTCCTCGCCGAAAACTATGTAAACCCAATAACCCTCAACTTTCCAAAAAGTACTATAGTCTATGAGGTGCGGAATCGCACCACGGGGAGGAAGGACTATTATGATAAAAAGACATTCTTCATGTTGATGAAGATGTTAACCAACGACTACAATCTCCTGATGCGTAGTCCAAAGGCGCCCATCCCAGGCGCGCGCAATCCAGTGACTCGTGGACTCATCTACCCTCGGAACGTCCGTCGCGTGACCGTCAAGCCCAAGGCCAAGAGTCCCAGCAAGTCGGTGGCGGCCCGCAGGATCCAGTCGGCCGTCCGCAAGCACCTCGCGAAAAAGCCCAAGACTCCTTCGCGCTCCAAGTAAAGGAGTAATTTCCATCTAAAATTAGAATGGACCCATACGGAGCCCTAGGGATCCAGAGGGGCGCCTCGGATGCCGACGTCAAGAAGGCTTACCGAAAACTTGCTATGCAGCACCACCCAGACAAAGGCGGTGATCCAGAGCAATTCAAACAGATTCAGGGGGCGTACGACATCCTGTCCGATCCCCAGAAGCGCCAGAACTTCGACCAGTTTGGAAGCGCCGACGGTCCCCAGGGAGGTCCCGGCCCCAACATGAACGACATTTTCAGCCAGATGTTCGGGGGCTTCCAGCAAGGTCCTAGAGGTCCCGTCCGTCGCGCAAATCACAGCCACCAGATTCACATCTCGCTAGAGGAGTCGTATCGCGGGACGACCAAGAACCTCAAGATCAACCTGACCAAGCCGTGCTTCGAGTGTCAGACCAAGTGCCAGCACTGCCACGGTCGCGGGATGGTCCACATCCAGATGGGACCCATGGCCCTCCAGCAACCCTGCCCCGGATGCCAGGGTCAGGGGGTCCGGTCATCGGGTGGCTGTCAGTCCTGCAATTTCAAATCAAAAAAGGTGGAGACCCTAAATCTCGAGCTCAAGATCCCACCCGGTGTGGAGTCCGGGAATGTCATGATGGCGCATGGACTCGGTGAGCAACCCCAGAAGAAGGATGAAGAGCCGGGAGATCTCGAGTTCCACATCAAGGTTGGAGAACACCCCGAGCTCTTGCGCCAGGGAACGGACATCATATTTCAGACTAAAATTGCATTCGAGGATTCAGTCAATGGAAAAAAGATTCAGATCCCACACTTTGACGGGCCAATCGAGATTGACACGGCAGACTGGGGAGTCTTGGATCCTCGTGAAGACTATATAATTCCCTTCAAGGGGTTCAAGACGAATGGGAATGTGGGACGGCTCAGGGTTTTGTTCAACATTGTGTATCCTCATTCAAAAACTAAATTCAATCTGACCCGAGTTGCGATGCCACAGTCATCGCAATAGCCATAACGGCCGTGAGACCACTGATGGTCGCCTGGTCGACCACGAGATGGACGGCTTCGTCCACATTTACTTTCGCATGGTGGAATGCGAAATCGTTCAGAGCATCTGGGACGAGGCCGAGTGTCGCCGCCCGTACCACATGCTTTTTGATGAGTGTGCCCGACCTGATGGTCCGCTGGGCCACCGGGTGACGCTGGACTCGCCGGATCGCTATTCTAACGTGGACACAGTTCATTTACTACTATACGTCAACAAGTTCTAAGGCGCAGAAAAAGGCGCAGGTCAGCGGGTACTCGCGGAAGGCCAAGTATACAAGGGGCCACAGAAGCGTCGCCACAAGAGAGTTGGTGAGCGCCTGGTTCATTCTTCGTTGTCAAACAGGTTCCTCTGGGACGACTGACTGTAGGAGGACACGTTTTTTGAAAGAGTCCGTTCATTACACTGAGGTGACCTCCGGCTCGCCATCGTCTTCTTGGTCTTGGATGGTCGCCTCGCGCGAGTAGCACTGTACCCTGCTCCCTATGGACTTGGCGCCAAGGGGTGGCTCTGGCTCGCGCGAGTGGAAGCGCAGAATACACTTCTTGGGCATGAACCCAACCTGAGTCACGCGGTAGAAGTAATCGTTGCCATTCTCGATGAGCTCCCAGCCGATAGGCTGTTCCGGGTCGTAGACGGACTGGATAGACCCGTCTCGGCACACGATGTAGAGCTCGTTCTGCTTGGGCTGGCACTCGAGACGATCGCCCATCCCGTATGTCGAGACCGTCCGGTAAAGACCGGGACCGGGCGGGTACAGGGGCTCGATCGCCTCGGCGAAAAACTTGAGTCCGGGAGACATGGTGCGTGCCATACTAGTCGCTCGTGGAACCCTGGCCGTGGCGAGACACGAATTTCTCGCGCTGAGCCTCCTTGATGCGGACAGCCTTCTTCGTGTAGATGGCGCGCTCTTTGTTCTTGCGGGCCGAGTCGCGTTTTTGTTCACGTTTTGAGGGCTCACGCTCCATTACTTGATACCCACATTCATATATGTGGCCACCTCCAGACACGAATTTTCCTCCCTGCCCATAGTAGAATGGAATTCTCCTTTCTCAAGTTGCGCACCAATTCTCACAAGTTTCGCGCCATCCTCACCCAACCTGAAATCAACGCCGTTCTTGACAAGTTCGTCCATCGATTGCGTTCAATTCAGATATTGAATATAAAAGAGTTCCCAGAGGTCCAGGACGAGTACCACGAAGAGATGGATCGCATCGTCGCGGATGCCCGTGAGGCCCTCAAGGATAAATTAAGAAATAAAATTAAAAAGAAGCAAAGCGACCTAGGCCCCGTCGTCATCGATGGGGTCATCTACCGGATGGTCGGCTAGACGGTGGCGAGCCATCTCCGCCGAGAGCTCCTCAACGCGGTCCCATGCGATCCGGCACTCCTGTGCGTCCTCGAAGTTGTAGCAGATGTTATTGGCGTGCTGAATTGCCCTCTTGATGTCGGCCGGCCTCACTTGGGAGCGGCGGGGAGCGGGACGACCCGCACTGTCCCCGGTCGAAAATTTGTGTGAAGAGCAAGCCAGGATCCTGAGTGACAGCATATAGAGGTAAGCGCATTTTAAATATCAAAATGACACGCATCATCCTCAAAGCCTCTGATATCGCGGCCATCATCGGCCGGAACCAGTACAAGCCCCGCCATGAGGTTCTCAACGAGCTCTGGAAGAAGCATCGCCCGGACACCTTCACGGGCAAGACCAAGAAGGACCAGGCCGAGGAGACTCTCAAGATGTCCCTGGACGCTCAGCGGGTCCTGGATTCGGCTGTGAAGATCCACGCCAAGTCGTCTGACGAGGTCCAGAAGGTCTTCCGCGAGGCCCAGGAAAAGGTCAATTTAGATTCAAAATTGAATGAGACCCAGAAGGCTGAGGTGATTGAGCACATCCGGTCCAAGGTGTACACCAGCCATGGGACTCGCACGGAAGACCGGACGGCCGACAAGGTTGTGGCTGACACGGGTGTGCGTCTGGAGCGCGACGACGCCTTCCACACCTTGCCCATCTGCCAGCTCGACGACAACAACTACGTCATCGTGGGCAAGGTGGATCGCATCGAGGTGGCGCCGGACGGTTCGCGGACCCTCGTCGAGATTAAGAACCGGACGAACCGCCTGTTCCGGCGCGTGGTTGACTATGAAAATATCCAGATTCAGGTCTATCTGCAGATGCTGGGTCTTGTACATGCTCGGCTCGTCGAGCAGTACAACAACCAGGTCGCAACTCACAATGTTGACCGTGACGAGGAGTTGTGGGCGAATGAAGTTATACCAAAGTTGAAGGAGTTTTGCGCCGAGCTAAACGAGTGCCTGCGGGACGTTTAGGCGTGAACCTGCACGCGGCCCTTCACAAAGTCGTCAAAAGTGATCACGTACACGGTGTCGTCGTCGTCCTCCTGGCTCTGCAGCTCCCATCCCTCGCCATCGACAAACTCGGTCACCAGGCAGTCCACGAAGCGCGTCGTCTTCTTGGACTTGACCGCCAGGGTCACGTGGTGGCCGACCAGGGACTCGAACCAGTCCTCATAAGTCTCCAGCTCCTCAGCAATGTGGTCGCGATCCTTTGCCAGCTCAAGAACAGCCTCAATAGCCTCCATTTGTAATAGAACAAAGGTTCGACTTTTTATCTGTCCACAGAGTAGGATGATGCACCTTCGCCTCGCGGCGACCATCGCAACTTTAGGGTTTGTCTTCACGAGCCGCCCGTGGCTTCAGTGGTTGAATACACTCGGTCCAGAGGTTGGACTTCTCGTCAAGCACGTTGTCATTCTATTCTCTATATTCCTTGTCGGTTTGGTCGACCCACACATCAAGTTTGTGCATCATCGCCAGGTTTTCGGGGCTCTCCTCGTGTACGTGTCATTCGTCATGATTTTCAATTACCAATCAGGCTGGATTCAGGACGCAAACGCGGAGAACGTCGAGAATCAGACCGTCGACGGTGCTGTGTATCACCGAGCTCGGGAATCTTTCAAACTGAGCCCTGAAGTCTCTCGGATCGTAACCTTTGTGATCGTCCCTTTCCTTCTAGTGCTCGGGGGGTCGAAACTTCTTAGGAACGGACAGAAATTAAATGTTGATTAAAACTAAAATGGGAAAGTACGCAAATATTTTCAAGGAGAGCGCTGCAGGCGGCGCCGGTTTTCTGACCGCCTTTAGCGGCGCGCTTCTGCTCGGCATGGCGCTCGGCATCCCGGGCCTGATCCTGGTGACTCGTGAGAACAAAAAGCCCAAGTCGAAGCGTGACATGACGCTCTTGATCCTGGGGTTCATTCTCATGATTCTGGGTGCGGCGATCGGACTCGGATTCAACGCGGGAGGAGTTGTGAATGGTATCCAGAACCAGTTTTAGATTTCAATTACAAAATTCAAAGTACACCACTCGTCTTCAAGGGCTCTGCATCGCTTGCCCCCAGTTTGAACTCTTCCAAGTCCAAACCCTGGGTACCGCGTCTTGAAGTCCTGCTCGGGCTCGTCGGCCCACTGCCACTTGTCTAGGTGGCGGTCGCTGTAGTAGTCGCCGTAATAAAACACCTCTTCGATGTCTTCGAGCGATGCGCCGTAGGCGCGCATGACGCGCAGAGTCTTGTCGAGGTCGATAAAGTCGTCGATGACCTCCTTGAATATTCTTGCGTGCCACTTTTTGGGAAACTCTTGTGCAAACTCGCGAGCCTCCTCAAAGGCTTCATCGAGCGCATCACCAAAGAGTTCGGCGCACTTTGTCTCAAAAGCCTCGGCGCTCCACTCCTCGCGGACCTTGTGGAACCCTGCAAAGTGGATCGGCCGTCTGCACATAGGACACGCCGTTCCATTGACACCCTTGAGGTACCAGGACTTGATGCAACCGTTGCAGAAGCTGTGGCCACACGACAGATTGCAACACTTTCCAGCGGGAACGTCCGCGTAGCAGACTGAGCACTCCATGAGTTCTAGGATTGTCCAAGAAAGTTTGTGGAGTGCCTGAGTTTTAGGGTTTCAGGAGTGGCTGTGGGAGGACACGAATTTTTACAGTTACTGATCACTGTGAATCTACGCCGCCAATGGATCCGCGAATCACACATGATCCACTTGCACCGTAGTACGAGCTACCGGGGCAACAGTTCGTACCATCGGCATTGGCAGACCCTTCGGTAACGCATGCCACACATCCAGATCCAGATCTGCTCTTCGTGTATGCAGAATTGCATGTAAAATCACACACGCCCGCAGAACTATAGATATTACCTTGTATAGGATCCAGCAACGCGTCCCTGCATCCCGTAATTGTGTTCGTAGCGTTTTCAATAGCTGGGCAATTTGCAGCGGATTTACATGCGGCCGTTGCACACCCATTTACATCAGTATAATAAGTCCCCGCTGCTTTTGCTGGACACGTGGTTGATGTAGAAATGAGAGATCCTGGAGTACTCGGCGCCGGTCCTGGCGCTGGCCCTGGAGACTTTGGAGCAGGGCTTGATGGACATTTCGATCCAAAGTCCGGGCATGCGACTTTCGAAAAATACACACCAAGAACAGTCCCTACAATCACCAAGACGCAGCATACAATAACGGCGAGTATGATACCGGCGCTCGCCATTAATAATATTGTAGGTTTTTTTAAAGACTCTGTGCCTTTAGTAAGTATGTCGATCGTTCTGAAACCTCCTACCAAGCCCCGCCGACTCGCCGCCACAAACCAGAAGCCCGTGAAGTACTACACGATTCATTCGCATGCGAACGATGCATTTACGCTCAAAATTGACGAGACGACCCGTACCTCCATGGTGAGCTTCCGCCAGTGGGACGATGCGTTTTTCATTGGTAAAATGATCGAGACGCATTATATTCAAGAAAATGAGTGGCCGGATACCAGTCAGCCTGGGTCACTCATTTTACCAAATTCGATAATAGGAGATGTTCTGAAACACATTTACATCCAAGAATGGAACTACGATGACCTCAAGGTGAGGTGCACCGAGAACACACTCGATATGGTCACGGTCGATGCAATTTTGAAGAAGAAATCGAGCTACTCATTCTCTGGAAGCCAGCTCAAGTTTGAGGCGCCCCCCGAGTTTTACCGTATGAGGTTCGACCAGCTCTTCACTTTGTCTCTGGAATGAAAGCCTTGCCTCTCAGGACCGCCTTGGCGTACACGGTGCTCATGCAGAAGTGAATGTGGGGCCAGTCCAGGCCCTCCCTGTGGTCGAGCTCAATCTTCATGGGGTTCATGTTGATCTCGGCAACGAGCGTCACCGCCTTCTCGGGACTGAGGCTCTCGGCCAGGTCCATCATATGCGAAAGCCACATGACGTGCTTCTCGTTCGCCGGGTCGAAAGCCTTGGTGAATCGTGCGGTGGTCGTCATTTATTGAAATGGTCTGGGTGTTTTTATCTACGCAACAAGCGCACCGGCGGCGCATGGCAGACAGCTGGACGTCTTGCGGAAGAACATGAGCCAGAGGGCGAAAAGGACGAGGGCGAAAATGAGAATAGTCTGACTGTTCATTTATAGTAGACTTGGAAGATTAGTCCTCTTCGGCCTCCTCTTCCTCTTCCTCGTCCGACTCCTCGAACTCCTCTTCGTCCTCTTCCTCGGACGACTCCATGGAGTCGTCCTCGTCGGTCGGCACATAGTCCTCGTCCTCCTCTCCCATCAGTTTCACGAAGCCGTCCTCGGCCTGGGCGAACCCAATGTCGTCCTCGTGGTCCGCGTTCAGGTGCTCGGCGATCGAGTCGTCGTCAATCTCGTATGTATCCTCCTCATATCTCCAAATCTTGTCTTCGCACTCGCTGAGATACCGAATAGTAAAAATAACGCCGTCCTTCTCGACAATCTTGGCGAGAAGGGCGACAGGTTTACGTGCACCCACGTCGGTCCACACGCGGACCAGTGACATCCTCCTTGTTGTTTTATTCTGTGTGAAGTGTTTTTATCTGGATTTTACGCACTTACATCTTGGCAATGGTGTTGGCAAGCATGCGGAGGCCACGGGGTCCGCGCTTCATGCCCTTGTTCTTGCGCATCTTGCGCACAGCCTTGTTACCGAACAGACCCGCGATGCCCATATTGGGGCCTGGGCTGACGCGCATCTTGCGAGGGCGGCCGACCGGGCGCTTAGGTGCGTAGCCCTCGAACATGGGGCCGATGTAGGCGGCGCGCTTCACTGGGAGGACGCGCACACCGCCTGCACGGGCGGCATACTTGCCACGAGCCGCGCCGGCATTCTTGCGCATCTTGCGCACCATCTTGGGGCGGATGGGGCTGGGGATGGCGACGTTCCCGTGGACGTACTTGACGTTCACGGTGGAACCGGCAGGGTTCTTGTAGTACTTGACCTTGGGGGCGTACTTGACGCCCGCCTCGGTCTTGACGATGTACTTGCCCGACGCGGTCGTGTAAATCACACGGCGCTTCACGTTCATGAAGGAGGTGGGCTTGGGGGAGGCGACCATTTTATAGTAGTTCAACATTATTTTACATCTTGGCAATGGTGTTGGCAAGCATGCGGAGGCCACGGGGTCCGCGCTTCATGCCCTTGTTCTTGCGCACCCGGCGCATGCCCACACCCATGGGGTTGGGCAGGTTGAACATCGGGCTGACGCGCATCTTGCGAGGGCGACCGACCGGGCGCTTGGGGGATGCGAACATCTTGGCCAGACCCATGCCCTGAACATTGGGGCGAGCCTTGTACTTGTTGGAGCGCACCTTGCGCACAGCCTTGGCGCGGATGGCGGTCGGCACGCGCGCGCTGGAGTTCTTGACGTTGCGCTCAGTGCCGCCTGGGCTCTTCACGAAACGCGCCTTGGGGCCGTACACGGTCGCACCCTTGGCAGACTTGGCAATGTACTTGCCGTCCGCGGTCATGTAGATCACGCGGCGCTTGGAATTCAGGAACTTCGTGGGGGCCTTGGGAACAGCGGGACGTCCACGGGGA
>Ga0209442_1002236_pt1 | contig 10547 bp, 5 predicted proteins | sample LauGreSBDMM110DD_2_FD_187565 | JGI IMG/M metagenome (GOLD analysis project Ga0209442, IMG submission 187565) | Freshwater lake microbial communities from Lake Michigan, USA - Sp13.BD.MM110.DD (SPAdes) (version 2) | ecosystem: Environmental > Aquatic > Freshwater > Lake | place: Lake Michigan, USA...
AAGCAGCTTGGCGGTCAGGCCGTTGTAGTGGACGAAGGTGATCTTGCGGTCAATCATGTGCGAGATGAGGTCCTGGACGTGGCTGCGGTCGGCGTCGGCGAGGTCGTCCCAGGAGACGTTCGTGCGCGCGACGAAGCCGGCGGGCAGGCCGGGCGTCGCGGCCGGGACCCAGATGCGGTAGTCGCCCTTGCGCGCGGCGGAAGCGACGAACTTCGGCGCGATGCTGTGGGCCTTCGCTAGGATGTCGGTGAGCTGCGCGAAGATCTTGGACGTCGGCGTCTTCGGGACCTTGATCTCGGCCCAGAGCTTCAGCTGCGGGTTCCCGAGCGACGAGAAGCGGGCGATGTCAATGCGGTAGTTCTGCTCAAGCGAAGCGGGCAGCATGACGACGACTTTGCGGCCGGCCGTCAGGAACGACTGCGCGGCCGAGAGCGACGAGGCCGTCTTGCCGGTTCCGAGGCCGTGGTACAGCAGGACGCCGCGGTACGGGCTCTGGACCTGGTAGAGGTCCTGGACGAGCTTCTGGTGCGGGAACAGATGGGTGCCGGCGGCGGCGGCAGAAGTCCCCGGGGCGCCCTGAGCGCCCGAGGCCTCGGACGCTGCGTACTTCTTCTTGGGGAACGTCTGGGTCGTCCAGGCCCCGAAGCCCGTGCGGTTCGGGAGGACCCAATCGGTCGGCGCGACCGTGACGTCCGAAGTCATCGGGGTTCGTTCGGATCCTTACGGCGCCTCGTGGTCTCAAGCGCTAAGCCGAGCCACCTCTACTTACTACAGCGCAGAAAAGCTGCGGGGCTGGAGGGGTGTGACGGCAACGGGGCTTGAGCCAAGCGACCAGCGCGCCGTGCGCCGGATTGCTGAGAACTCGCGCAAACCGGCGTCACTCCAGTGAGGCAGTTATTCATCTGAGAATGATGAGGCACTGCATGCCGGGTCGCGCCGGCAACGCGGCTTGAGCCAAGCGACCAGCTCGCCGTGCGCCGGATTGCTGAGAACGCGCGCAAACCCGCGTCACTCCAGTGAGGCAGTTATTCATCTGAGAATGGCGCGAGCGGCGCGCTTCGGGTCGCACCGCGATATATAGGCTAGACGGGAACTTTACCGATTAGCCTTTGGATCAAGGGGGTCGGCGCGTTCCCTGCGAGGCCTGGAGGCCGGAAGGATGCCGGAGGGGGCCGCGCTCAGGAAGTTTCTGAGTTTTGTTGACTCTGTAAAGCGCGAATTCGGCGTTACGCATATGGTAAGAAAAAACGCGCAAAGACCGACTGCTTTTTGCGCAAAGGGCTCAAAATGCCGTTTTGGTCTGCATACCCCCCAGAAACTACCGCGTTTTGGTCCGAGGCGGGCCCGACCCGGGCCGAGCTTTAAACTGGCAAATCCGCGGGTATTTCCCGTTTTGCCGTTTTTTTGGATTCGCCCTCTTACCATATACGTAAGGATTTCTACTAATAGGGCCGTTTAGGGAAATTCCCCGGTTTGGAATGGTATGTCTCAAATTTCTATGGGAGGAGGCTGCCGTATAGGCCTTAGGCTTCCTAGAGGGCCTGTAGGCTTTGTAGCGTTCTATATATTTTATAATTTTTTTGGCTATAAACCGTATAAGTAACTTTAAGTTCCTATAAGTTTACAGGTTATTATAAGTTAATTAAGATACTATATATAATTTAAAAACTTCAGAAACTTACAGTGAACTTATAAGAACTTCTATGGTTTAGAGCCTAGGAAGCTATAGGATATACGTAGCGCTACAAAGCCTACAGGCCCTCTAGGAAGCCTAAGGCCGCGCTCCTCCCCGCCTCCCCCCCGTAGAAATTTGAGACATACCATTCCAAACCTGGAAATTTCCCTAAACGGTGCTATTCGTAGAAATCCTTACGTATATGGTAAGAGGGCGAATCCAAAAAAACGCTAAAACGGGAAATACCCACGGATTCCACAGTTTAAAGCTCGGCCCGGGTCGGGCCCGCCCCGGACCAAAACGCGGTAGATTCTGGGGGGTATGCAGACCAAAAGGGGATTTTGAGCCTGGTCCGCGAAAAGCGCCCGCTCGTTGTGCGTTTTCTCTTACCATTTGCGTAACGCGCGTTTTGCGCGTTTACCGCTTCTAAAAATGAAGAAACTTCCCCGGCGCTGGCCTCCTTCGGCAGGTTCCCGGCCTCCCGGCCCGCCGCGAACATGCCGAGTCGCCCCCAATCAATGAAAGCGCCCGTCTAGCTATGTATAGGAACGACTCGTCTTGATCAGGGTCTCCTAGGTCCGTGGGAGCCTAGTCGTCTGTCTAGACGTATCACCGCGAGTACATGGGCAGGACGTCGCGGACCAGGCCGTTGTACAGCACGCGCGCGAAGATCCGGACGTCTGTCCTATCGTAGTCGTCGTATATGTAGCTGATCGTGAACATCGCGTGAGTCCTGACGTGAATGGCGTCGTACGACCGATAGCTTCGGTACTTGCCGACGACGTCCTTCACGGAGTCGCTGGTGTAGCCATAAAGGATGGTCGGGAGCGAGGCGGGTCTCCCTTTCTTCGTGGTGGAGACCAGGTAGTCCTTCAGGCGCTGTTCAATGACGAAGAGCAGCGAGCTTAGGCTCCGGCAGACCATATAGTCCCCCAGCCTCCCGACGTATACCTTCAGTCCCTTGACGCTGTCGTACGCGTTGGAGTCCATGACGAAGCCCATCAGGCGCGAAAGCTCTGCGTCAGAGCCTCTTAGCGAGTAGTCGCGGTAGTAGAGGTCCACGCGCCACGAGACCGTCGGGTTGCGAATAAGCGTAGCCGGCAGGTAAAACAGCTCTATTATGCGGACGACGTCTTCAACGAGACGCGCCGCGTTTCGCTCATGGGCCTCGTGGTGCGTCGGCTGCATATCATAGAGCAGCGACCTGGCGTGCTGGTTCGCATGGTACTCGCTGATCTCATACTTGTAGGGGTGCTGGATGTCTGAGCACGTGATTAGGCACGGGATACGCGTGAGGTCACGGTAACCCCTGCCGTAGAGGTCATTCGTATAGCCCATCTGGGATTGAAGAGCATCGCTGAGGATCTCGGTGGCGCGCTCGCGGGTGTTTACCTTCTCGTTCTCCTTATTGACGATGATGGCCGTAACCCGCCAGTGGTTGTCGGACGAGTAATGCGTTATAGAGCACAGGCGCCGAAAGCGCGTTATGGACTTGCCTACGCCGTACAGGCTAATCTTGAAGAGGTACCCCATGAGAGCCGCTGGCGTGTATTAGCGCTTTCCCTTTAAGTAAGGAGCGGCCGGCGCCGCCTCAGAGCTTCACTCGCTACTGGCTGCTAACATGCAGCCCGTAGTGCTTGACGAGCGCCTCGCGGCACGCGTCGTTCTCGGCATCCTTGCGGCTTAGACCGGTGCCAGTTCCGATGACGGCGCCGCTCTTGCTGTACACGCTGTAGACGTACTGCTTCTTGTTGTGCCGCATCTGCACCGAGACCTCGCACAGCTTGGGCGAGTCGCTCTGCTGCGACATGTGCTTGACGAGCACCTCTTTGTAGTTCGTGTGGACCATCATAAGCTCCGAGAAGTCAATGAGGCTTTCCATGACGCCGACGATCCAGGTCTCCGCGATCTGGAAGCCGGCGCCGCTGAGGGGCGAGAAGGCCTTGTTCAGGCTCGGCGACAGCGTGAGTTGGGACGACGGGTCCTCGGTCCCGAAGTCGGCGATGATTGCGCCTATGAAGGCCTCAAAGACGTCCTCGCAGACCGCGAGGGCCTCGCGGCCGCCGCTCGCCTCCAGCTGCTTGCTGATGATCGCGTACTTGTTTATGCCGAGCTTAGTCGCAAAGCTCGCGAGCGAGCGGCCGTTCACGATCTTCGTCCGCATGCGCGAAAGGAAGCCCTCGTTCTGGTCGGGGTATCGGTCGTACAAGTAGCGCGCGACGACGCAGCCGAGATACGCGTCGCCGAGCAGCTCCTGCCGCTCGTATGAAACCTCTTGGAGCGGGAGGCACCCCGACGGGCACCGCTCGTTCGCATCGGAGAAACCGTCGCGCTTCATAGCCGTGTACGACTTGTGAACGAACGCGGTGCGGTAGACGTTGATGTTCCGGTATGGGAGATCGCGCAGGCCGCCCTTGGCCAAGATCTCGCGCAGGCCGGCGTCGGTCAGCAGCACGTTTCGCGGGTTGTAAGGGAGCTCGTCGTCGTTGACGGTGAGCGCGGTCTTCGCGTGGAGGCTCTGGAGGCGGCTCATGGCGCTTGGCGCTTGCTGTTCGGCGCTGAGGCAAAAAGGAGTTACGATGGCTTTTGATGGCGATGCGTACGGTTACATAGGGTACGCGCGTTGCCTTTAAGTAGGCAGCGGCGCGGAGCCGCGGGTTGGCACAGCAGGACATGGTGATGGGTGGGCACGGCAGATCAGGCGGGAAAAGCAGGGTGTATTGTGCTGGTAGGTTAGCGCAAGCCTTTATGCGTTAACAGCCTCGCGGTCATCCCTCGGGTACGTTACCCACGGGGCATCGCTCGCCTCGCTGTAATCGCCGACAATATTGCGAAGCTCCTTTACATACTTGTAGAAGTACCTCATCATATCGCGGGTATACTCGGGGTCCAAATCGCCTGGGTTGCGAATCACCATCAAAATATGCATAAAGTGGTCCATTGACTCGTAGTCGCGGGTGCCATTAAAGACTTTAATGAACCGCTCAGTCCGCGACAGGGCGTTGATGAACTTGCGCATAGCTGACGCAGCGCTCTCCAATACGCGCGGATAGACGTTAGAGTCGTGATGCACCACCCAGCGACCGTACGTCATGTGAACGTCAGTGAGCGGGAAGCAGGACGATCGCTTATACAGCAGGCGATTGAACGGGTTCTCAAAGAGCCGCTGCAGGAAGAACGAGAACCCCGCCTCGGTGCCGTGTACCATTTTATCTATCATCTCGTCGTTAGAGATGTGAGAAAACTTCATGTCTATCAGACGCGAACCGTTCTCGTAGTTAGCGATAAAGGCATTGCCGTTTACGTTCCTGTACAATGAATAAGTGTGCGGGACATCCACCTGATCATCAAAGGTCTCGTACACTTCGTCCTGCCTGCCGTCGGTGCGATCGTCGCACGCATACGCCTCGTCTTCAAGCGCCTCCACATGAAACGAGTCGGCTGGCTCTTCGCACGGGCGGACTAGCCGAATCACCTTAACATCTCCGAACGTGTGAACGACCCTTGATGGCTCAGGTCTCGCAGCGTGAGAAGGCAAAACGTTCACCGTGATCTCATTGCCCACGCCTTTCGCTTCATCGGGACACAGAGCGGGGGTCTCGGCCTGTGCAGGTATGGCCTCCTGGCTCTGGACTTCTCCCGTTGAAATCGCGCTCGGTCTGGTGCTGCACAGAATGGTGTTGTCGTGAAGGTGAGCAATACAAAGCTGCACCTCTCTGCGGTGCTCCTTCGCGAAGTGCTGCTTTATCTGAGGGTAATTGGGCCAGGACTTTTTGCAAAGATTGCATACTAGCTGAGTAGCCTTGTTGTAGCGTACACTATCACACATCTTGGTACGGTCTTTCTCAGGAACGAAAGGCGACTTGCTCGTGTTTATCGCTTGGCCCCCGAGGATCTCCTTTTTGTTTGGGCACTGAATACAGACGCGCGTGTTTAAGCCATGTTCGCGGATCATATGCTCCTGAATGGTGGTTGACTTGAAGAACGCGCGGTCGCATGTATTACAGCATACCGGGATAAGCGTGTACTTTGATTGTGTGCTTTCCATACGAGCACAGAGATAGAGACAGCGCGTCTGTCAACGCGGCCTAAGATACCAAGGAGCCTTGTCCTTAAGTAGGCAACGCCTCCTTGCCGGCCTGCGCCGACTTTTTGCGCTTAGTCCACTCTCGGAAGGCGTCTATGCTGTAGCCGGCGAATACGCTCGCTGTTCGCTTGTCAGAGCTGCTAATGAACTTTGCCATCAGTGCCAAGCCAAAGCGCTCGGCATCGCGCTGCCTTAACAGGTCTGCCGCAGCATCTTTCGTTGAGTAGCCTTCGCATAGTAACCGAAACTCGCAGGTCTTCATGTGCCTGTGCCTAGCCATTCGGTTGTTACACAGCGTGTGGCAGTAGTCGCACCTGTAAGTCGTGAGCTTGTTGCACTCCACCGCATGCGAATAGAACACAATCGGGTCGGGTATATGCTTTTTGCAGATCACACACTGGCCCGGCTTAAGCTGGTCGTTTGCGAAAACACCGTCAAATACAGTCTGACACTGTATATTCGCAAGAGCCCTGGATCTCAGCATGTACTGGTAAAATAGGATGTCAGGCGCCTTGTTGTCAATGGCAGACAGCCCGCTCGGCGGCAGCGAGTTCGCAACAGCTATTTGCGTGAAGATATCATCGCTCATGTGCGGCTTGACGACGAATCCATCGTCATCTTCCTCCATCGGAAGATCTGCCATGAGCAGCGCTCTGTCATTGAACGGATCAAGCAGATCTGCTATCAGCTTCAGCTCTTCGGCGGTGTCTTGAGTAGGAACGGTAGAGCCGATTAACGCGGCAATCTGGGACTCATACGGCTCGCCGTGCCCAGATACCTTAAGGTGTTTTTCGTAGGCGCGCCGGTATGTATACCCCTTCATACACGTGCTACATTGGAAGATATGAGCTTCGCGGGTATCTGCATCAGATGCGACAGCATTGGCGCAACCCTCTGGTTGCGATAGCTCATTGGTAGGCGCGTCGGCATGTTCTGTGGGAGAGGTGAGTTCGGTGCGTAACGTGTCTTTATCCGATACCATAGACGACCCAGGCGTAACAAGTCCCTACGACTTAACAGCTGCTTAGCTTTATATCAAGAAGATAGGGCTCCGTCCCTGTCCGATTGGCTCAATTGGACGGACTGAACTACACTCAGATGAATAACTGTCTCACTAAAGTGATGGGCATTTTGACAGACTCGCTACACTCGCGCGCACGGCGGTTTGGTCCGACGGATCGGCCCGCGTTGCCAAAGATCCCCAATGAGCGGCGCACGGACATTTCTCGGATGAATAACTACCTCACTGGAGTGATGCGGGTTTTGATAGACTCGTAACATTCGCGCACACGGCGGTCTGGTCCGACGGATCGGCCCGCGCTGCCAAAGATCCCCCATGAGCAGCGCACGGACATTCCTCAGATGAATAACTGCCTCACTGGAGTGATGAGGGTTTTGACAGACTCGCGACATTCGCGCACACGGCAGTCTGGTCCGACTGATCGGTCCGCGCTGCCAAAGATTCCCAATGAGCGGCGCACGGATATTTCTCAGATGAATAACTGCCTCACTGGAGTGATGAGGGTTTTGGCAGACTCGCTACACTCGCGCACACGGCGGCTAAGCTTAAGTGTACGATGGACCCTATTCAGATGGGCCGTTCTCGGACGAATAACTGCCTTACTGGAGTGGTGTATGTTTTAGAGATTTTATGTTATATTTCCTTACGTATACTCTGATTTCACTCAAGATCACCGTAGCACCAAGGGCATTAGGGGATATCCCCATGCGGACATCTTTGCAGGAAACCCCTTAGGGGGGTCCAGATCGGTTTTGCTTTTGAGCTGGGATTTTAGCTTTTGTTACAGATTGAAGGTTTTCTTATCAAATTTGTACATCTTCTGCTTCTTCTTCAGTTCTTCTACAGCTATAGTATAGTTCTTCTTACTGTATAGTTCTCTGTTAGTTATATAGTTCTCTTCTATAGACTTATACTTACTACATAACAGTAGCTATGTACATTAAATATACTACAAATAAAAAATACCTACAAACAATAACACGATTCATATAACCCTTACCGAAATGGTAAGGAACTTTTGAAACTTACATTAAGAATATACAACGAGAAATACATAATAAACTTGAACTAATACACCCGTCTAGTAGTAGGTGTCTGTTATTCTCGGATGAATAACTGCCTCACTGGAGTGATGCGGGTTTATGAGAGTTCTCTATATTCCGGCGCACGGTGCCCTGTTCTTTTGGCTCAAGCCGCGTCGCCGACGCGATTCAACACGAGCCGCTCGTAATATTCTCGGATGAATAACTGCCTCACTGAAGTGACGCGGGTTTATGAGAGTTCTCTACATTCCGGCGTACGGCGCCCTGGTCTTTTGGATCAAGCCGCGTCGCCGATGCGATTCAACACAAGCCGCTCGTAATATTCTCGGATGAATAACTGCCTCACTGGAGTGATGCGGGTTTATGAGAGTTCTCTACATTCCGGCGTACGGCGCCCTGGTCTTTTGGATCAAACCGCGTCGCCGATGCGATTCAACACAAGCCGCTCGTAATATTCTCGGATGAATAACTGCCTCACTGAAGTGATGCGGGTTTATGAGAGTTCTCTGCATTCCGTCACACGACGACATGGTCGCTTGGCTCAAGCCGAGTCGCCGACGCGACCCGACGCGCGCCGCTCGCGCCATTCTCGGATGAATAACTGCCTCACTGGAGTGATGCGGGTTTTGATATACTCGCTGCATTTGCGAACACGGATGTCTGGTCATATGGCTTGCGCTGCCTTGCCAAAGATCCTCAATGAGCGGCGCACAGGCATTTCTCAGATGAATAACTGCCTTACTGAAGTGAGGTGGGTTTTGACTGACTCGCTACATTCTCGCACACGGCGGCATAGCTTAAGTGTACGATGGACCCTATCCATCTGAACCATTCTCGGATGAATAACTGCCTTACTGGAGTGGTGTATGTTTTAAAGGTTTTATGTTATATTCCCTTACGTATACCCTGATTTCACTCAAGATCACTGTAGCATCAAGGGCAATAGAGGATATCCCCATGCGGACATCTTTGCAGGAAACCTCTTAGGGGGTCCAGATCGGTTTTGCTTTTGAGCTGGGATTTTAGCTTTTGTTACAGATTGAAGGTTTTCTTATCAAATTTGTACATCTTCTGCTTCTTCTTCAGTTCTTCTATAGTTCTTCTACAGCTATAGTATAGTTCTTCTTACTGTATAGTTCTCTGTTAGTTATATAGTTCTCTTCTATAGACTTATACTTACTACATAACAGTAGCTATGTACATCATATATAATACAAATATAAATGCCTACGCATAATAACGTAGTTCATATAACCCTTACCGAAATGGTAAGGTATATTTAAAAATTATAGCAAGAATATACAACAAAAATACATAATAAACTCAAGCTTAATACATCTGTCTAATAGTAGGCACCAGCTATTCTCGGATGAATAACTGCCTCACTGAAGTGATGCGGGTTTGTGATGGTTCTCTACATTCCTGCACACGGCCATCTGGTCTTTTGGCTCAAGCCGCGCCGCCGACGCGATCCAACGCGCGCCGCTCGCGCCATTCTCGGATGAATAACTGCCTCACTGAAGTGATGCGGGTTTGTGATGGTTCTCTACATTCAGTCACACGGCGGTCTGGTCACATGGCTCAGGTCGCGCAGCCATCGCGACCAGACGCGCACCGCTTGCGCCATTCTCGGATGAATAACTGCCTCACTGAAGTGATGCGGGTTTGCGCGAGTTCTCTGCATTCCGGCGCACGGAGCACTGGTGGATTGGCTCACGTCGCTTCACAAACGCGACCAGACGCGCGCCGCTTGCGCCATTCTCGGATGAATAACTGCCTCACTGAAGTGATGCGGGTTTGTGAGCGTTCTTTACATTCCATTGCACAGCGGTCTGGTCGCTTGGCTCAAGCCGCATCACAAACGCGACCCGACGCGCGCCGCTCGCGCCATTCTCGGATGAATAACTGCCTCACTGGAGTGATGAGGGTTTTGGCAGACTCGTTACACTCGCGCGCACGGCGGCTTAGCTTAAGTGTATGATGGACCCTATTCATATGGGCCGTTCTCGGATGAATAACTGCCTTACTGGAGTGGTGTATGTTTTAGAGATTTTATGTTATATTCCCTTACGTATACCCTGATTTCACTCAAGATCACTGTAGCATCAAGGGCAATAGAGGATATCCCCATGCGGACATCTTTGCAGGAACCCCCTTAGGGGGGTCCAGATTGGTTTTGCTTTTGAGCTGGGATTTTAGCTTTTGTTACAGATTGAAGGTTTTCTTATCAAATTTGTACATCTTCTGCTTCTTCTTCAGTTCTTCTATAGTTCTTCTACAGCTATAGTATAGTTCTTCTTACTGTATAGTTCTCTGTTAGTTATATAGTTCTCTTCTATAGACTTATACTTACTACATAACAGTAGCTATATACATCATATATAATACAAATATAAATGCCTACGCATAATAACTTTGTACATATAACCCTTACCGAAATGGTAAGGGACTTTTGAAACTTACATTAAGAATATACAGCGAGAAATACATAATAAACGTAAACTTAATACACCCGTCTAGTAGTAGGTGTCTTTTATTCTCAGATGAATAACTGCCTCACTGAAGTGATGCGGGTTTGAGAGAATTGTTTCCATTCAGTCACATGGCGCCCTGGTCGCTTGACTCAAGCCGCGCCGCCGACGCAATCCGACGCGCGCCGCTCACACCATTCTCAGATGAATAACTGCCTCACTGGAGTGATGCGGGTTTGCGAGAATTCTC
>Ga0209442_1002239_pt1 | contig 10537 bp, 15 predicted proteins | sample LauGreSBDMM110DD_2_FD_187565 | JGI IMG/M metagenome (GOLD analysis project Ga0209442, IMG submission 187565) | Freshwater lake microbial communities from Lake Michigan, USA - Sp13.BD.MM110.DD (SPAdes) (version 2) | ecosystem: Environmental > Aquatic > Freshwater > Lake | place: Lake Michigan...
GTAAATAGAAAAATTTTAACTTTTGGAGATTAATAATGGAAATAACCAGCTTAGCAAATATATTAGACGGTAAATTAGTATCTAATCACATACTAAATAAGGTTAAAGTAAAGATAGATAAACATATTAATGAATCTAAAGAAAGATTAGGATATAAAATTGCTAAACCAAGTATGGCTGTGGTTCTTGTTGGTAACAATTCTGCTTCTGAATCATATGTTAAAGGTAAACTAAAAGCTTGTGATAAAGCCGGTATCAATCACACACTAATTCGTTTTGATGAATCTATAACTGCTTTTGATTTGTTGGAAGAAGTTAAGAAATTAAACAAATCATCTTATGATGGATTCATTGTTCAACTTCCTTTACCTTCACATATTAAACCAGACTCAATTATTAATGAAATAAGTGCTTACAAAGATATTGATGGGTTTCATCCACTAAACTTTGGTAAGATGGCTTTAGGTCAAAAAGCAATGAGACCAGCAACTGCTTACGGTATTCTTAAACTAATTGAATATTATAATATTAATACAAAAGGTAAACATGTAGTTGTAATTGGTCGTTCTAATATCGTTGGTAAACCTATTTCTATTATGTTGGGTAACGACTTTAATATAGGTAGAGCTACTGTTACCTCTTGTGATATTAACACCCCCAAATCGCTCCTAATTGAAGAAACTAAAAAGGCTGATATCGTTATTATTGCTGTTGGAAAACCTGGTTTACTAACTTCTGATATGGTTAAAGAAGGAGTTGTTGTGATTGATGTTGGTATCAATAAATTAGATACTGGAAAGTTAGTTGGTGATTGTGACTTTGATGCGATTGTTGAGAAAGCTAGTTGGATTACTCCAGTGCCAGGTGGTGTTGGACCAATGACTATATCCGGATTAATTTTGAATACTTATGAGGCATGGAAAATAAAAAACTTTATCAATGAATAAAAATGAAGAAGGCTTTGGTCAATATAAAAATGTAGCAATAGAACTTCTAAAGAAAACTATTTCTATATTAAATGAGTTTGATATTAATCACTGTCTAATCAGTGGAACTTTATTAGGATATGTCAGACATAATGATTTTATTCCTTGGGATGACGATATTGATTTATTAGTAGATGAAAATTTATATGATAAATTAGATTTAATATCTGAAAAATACCCAGAGATAAACTTATTTAAAGGAACTAAATATGATTCTACTAAAATATGTTTTTCTGATGGAATGGAAATACCAGAGAATGAAAACGTAATAGAGTGGAAAAAAAAGGCAATCAAAGGTGATAAATACTGTTGGCCCTTTATAGATCTATTTGTATATGAAAAAGGACAAGGAATACATAGTTGCGGTGGACATGTTGATGTGACTATAGATAATCAAGAAACAAAATTTTTCAAACCATTTGGAGGTCATTCAGAATGTAAAAACAACTTTAGATTCTTTGGTAAAGATAAAATATCTTTCTTTCACAATGAATGGGAAATAAATCAGTTCTTTCCACTAAACAAAGTTGAATTTTTAGGTATTGAAGTAAAAGTTCCAAAAAACCCTTCTTACTTTTTAGAACTTAATTACGGTGATGACTATATGAAAGAGAACAGGTCAATTGTATCACATAAAACTGAAACAATAAATAATAATAAACTATGATAGAATATGATGAAATAAGAAATCACATAGCAACTGGTGTGGATGCTAAGATTTTACAATATGAAGAAAATGCTTTAGAAATTTCTGATGATAAAATAGACTTAATAGAAATATTAGGTGGTAAACAAAACTGTATATTAATCAACATGGAGAAAGATGTCGAAAGATATCACACATCAGTTGAACAATTAAAAAAAGTTTCTATTCAAAAATTTGTTCATTTAAAAGGAACTAACGGTAGAAATAAAAATAAAGAATTTCTTGAAAAAGATTTAACTTACATATTAAATTTCATTAGTCAATTTAATTCTGAAATTAAACCTAAACAAATTAAAATAAATGAATTATCTGAAATAAATGATAGTGGAGTTCATATTCAAGATGGTCCTTTAGGATGTTATTGTTCTCACCTAAGAGCTTTAATTTATGGTTACTTAAACTATGAAGACTATACTATTATTTGTGAAGATGATATCTCTATAACTAATACTGAGAAGATCAAAAAGTATATAACACAAATACCAAATGACTGGGATGTTATTTGTTTAAATTCAAAGGGAAAAAACATAAGTTATGGTGATTTACCTTTCTATAAATTCACAGATGAATTCCACTCTGGTCACTTTTATATCGTAAAGAATAGTAGTATGCCTGAAATATTCAAATGGATGTATCCTATGACGGATCAAGTAGATGTTCTTCTTTCTAATTCACATAAGGTATTAAATATTTATAATATACCAGATACTGTTTATCAAAAGAACTTAGAAACAAATACTCAGAACAATCTTTATACTATTTTTAGTTCTCCAAATTATAATGTAGTAAGAGATGCTTTAAATAGATCAGAAGATATTCTAAACCATTTTGCTAATATTATTCTACCAGATAATGTAGAGAGAAATAAATTGATTGTTAAACATATAATGTATGATGTTATCTATAACTTCATATTAACAAAAGGTAATAATAATGAACCTGGTCCTAATATAGAAGATTATATTTTTGATAATCCATACGAGGGAAAGTGGAGGCATAAAATGTTGGTAACATTTGTTGCATTCTTCTTACAGTGTTCTAAGAAAGGAATAAATCCTAAGTTGGATGGACAAAGTTTGGTAAATGTTTGTTTATTTACCTTAAATAAGTTCACTGAATTACACGATGATAATACTAAAGCATATAGTTTTGGATCAACTGCTCACACATACCGAGTTGGTGATGATTTGTTACTTAAAAGATATAATCAAAAATTGAGGTGGACAACCGAAGGCCATGATGATTCCAAAACAATTATGAATAAAGAATTAGAACTTTTAAACAAATTAAAAAATGTAAATTCAGTTCCAAAAATTATTGATAGTGTAGATATGGATATTATTATGGAATATCGTGGTGAATCCATCTATAATGATTTTAATCTACCTGACGATTGGAAGAATCAGATTACAAATATCTTTTCAGAGTTAACTGATAATGGAATTTTCTATCCAGAGTTTAGATTACACAATATACTTGTCTTAAATGGTAAAATTAGTTTTGTGGATTTTGGAATGGCGGAGTTTATTGATAATTGTGATAACACAGAAAACCTCGAAAAATTTATTAAGTTTTTAGGTTTACTTGATGATAAGTTTAAAGTGGTTACTGATTTAAATGCTAGACATATATTAATTTCAACATTCTTGCAAAATGTCCTTTAATTGTTTCAAAAAAGTTAATGGTGATCATTCAATAGATGTTCAATCTATGGAAGATTTAAAATCAGATTTACATATGAGTCATTCTAAGTGGCAAAAATATGGATTATCACTTAAAAAAGATGTTGATTATGATGCTGCTATTGCTAATACATTTGAAGTATCTGAGCAATTAAAGTCAGAAGTATTATCTAGAATTCCTACAGAATTACTTAATATAGAAGTTCCTCACATTTGGTATCTAGAAGTGACTGGTGGTGTTGATAACAAAACAATGATTCCACCACATATTGATAGTTTTAGAATATGTACTATAAATTATTATATCAATACTAATGGGGAATCCACTCATTACTATAGTTATGAATCTGGTGTTATAAAAGAAATTGAATCCTTTTCTTCTAAAGATAATGAATGTTGGATACTCAACACAACGATTCCGCATTCAGTAAATCTTATCTCAGGTAAAACAAGGTCTATACTTGGTGCATCTTTTTTAAATACACCTTATGAGAAAGTGATAAGTTTTTTCTCTTAATAAAAATATATACTATATGATAAATTTGAAAAATGTAGAAATAAAAACAAATTCTTCTTTCTTAGACATATACACATTTAATAACACCAACCTATTAGATAGATGTGTAGAAGAATCTAAAGACAAATTAGAAGATGTTGGAACAAGAAAAGTTAGTTTCTTCTCGGACTCTGTTACGGGAAATTATATGTATGGAGATTTGAGAGTATGTAAATCTCAAAAATTAACACCTTCTCTAAAAGAAATGTTAGACTTTATAAATGAAAGATTTAATTCAGATTATAATGGTATAATAATAAACTATTATGAAAATGGATTAAAATATATTGAAAAACATTCGGATAGTCAAAACCACCCACCAAATGGTGTCTTATTAATATCTTATGGTAGTTTAAGAAATTTTAGAATCTTTGATAAAATTACAGATGTTAAAGTAAAAGATATACCTCTAATATCAGGTGAGATGGTTCATATGGGTGGTAACTTTCAATCTGAATTTACTCATGATGTTGAACAAGATGAAACAATAACAACAGAAAGATACTCTATATCATTACATAAATATATGGGGTTAGGATTGTATGAATAATTCTTATCAAGTTTCTAAATTAGAACTAATAAACGAATTGACAAATATTTTTTCATACTGGATAGATTATTCTATTGATGATGAAAATGGTGGATTTTTTGGCGAAATATCATACGATAATAAAGTAAATAAAAATTCAAAAAAAAGTGTTGTTCTAAATACTAGAATACTTTGGGCATTTTCATCTGCTTATATTTTTAATCCAAAGCCAGAATATCTTGAAATGGCAAAAAGAGCTTATGACTATATTCTTAAATATTTTTGGGATGCTGAAAATGGTGGTGTGTATTGGGAAATCGATTCAAATGGAAACCCATCAAATACCAATAAGATAATTTACGGACAGGGTTTTGCACTTTATGGATTTAGTGAATTTTATAAAGCAACCGGTAATAAAGAATCTTTAGAATATTCTATTAAAATATTTGAACTTATCGAAAAATATAGTTATGATTCTATTTATGGTGGTTATATAGAGGCATTTTCAAAAGAATGGAAAGTAATCAATTCCATTAAAACTATGAATACACATCTTCATATTATTGAACCATATACAAATCTTTATTGTGTTTGGAAGGACGAACTACTTGGTAAAAAACTTAAAGATTTAATTTATGTGTTTTTAGAAAAAATAATTGACCCTAAATCACAAAATTTTAATCTTGTATTTAAATTAAATTGGGAAATAATATCTAATGAAATTTCTTACGGCCATGATATTGAGGGAACTTGGTTATTAAATGAAGCTGCTCAAGTATATGGTGATGAAAGTCTTATAAACAAGATTGAAGAAATCACAATTAAAATGTCTGATAAAGTTTTAGAAAATGGAATTGACTTTGATGGAAGTATTTTTTATGAATTTAATAAATCTAAAAATCATCTCAATACTGATAAACATTGGTGGCCACAAGCAGAAGGAATGGTTGGTTTTTTGAATTCATATCAAATTACAAAGGACCAAAAATATTTACAAGAATTTGAAAAATTATGGAAATTTATTAAAAACAATATTATTGATGAAAAAAATGGAGAGTGGTTTCACATGGTTCGAAAAGATGGAACTATTTGCAAAAACGATCCAAAAGTGGGTTTTTGGAAATGCCCCTATCATAATTCAAGAGCACTGATTGAAGTAATAAAAAGATTACAAACTATTCAATCAAATATATAAATTATGATAATAAAGAAATTTCCAGGAAAATTCAATAATGAAAACATAATAATACCCAGGCACTATTCTGAAGTTTCTTATCTAAATGAATTACTAAAAATATTAAATAATCAATTAAATGATGACTTTGAATTATATGTAATATATAGAGATTTTAATGTAGATATCAATACCAATAGTAGTAATAAAATAAGAATAGGTATTCATATAAGTAATGAAACCACCTTTGATGATAAATACTATGATAAATTAGATATAATATTTAGATATTATCTAAGTGAACAATGTGATTATAATAAAGTATTTCCTATAAACATAGGTTATAATTCATCTGGGTTTGAATCATTAAAATTTAATCCAAATAAAAAAATAACAGATAGAGAAATAGATTTATTTTTTTATGGTCAAATAAATAATAGACAAGAACTATATGAGAGTTCTAAAAAAATATCAGGTAACAATGAATTGAATTTTACATCTGGATTCAGAGAAGGTATTAATATTATAGAATATACAAATTTATTATCCAACAGTAAGATATCTTTAGTTCCTAAAGGAATCAGTTCAGAAACATTTAGATTTTCAGAATCATTTGCCTCTGGATGTATAGTTATCACAACAGAAAAAATAAATGTTTGGTATTATGAAAACTGTCCAGCAATATTTATAAATGATTGGTCGGAACTAAACCAAAACCTAATTGATAATATACAAAATCCAGATCTAATTAGAATAAAAGGTATTGAGTATTATGAAAAATATTTAAGTGCAAAAGCAAATGCCGACTATATACTAAATAAAATAAAAAGTAAATTTTTATGACACACTCAGATATTATACTAGTAAGTGGCCACTATCCAACGAATATAAAATTCACACAAGATACTAAAAAAACAATTGAAAACTATTGTAACATACACGGGTATACTTTCTACTATGATGAAATACCACCAATTGAAAAAGAACACAGACATCTACACTATAATAGATGTAATATCTTACAAAGAGCATCCATAGAATACCCAAATGCTAAATGGTATGTGTGGTTAGATACCGATATCTTTGTGAATAGAACAGATATTAGAATAGAATCAGTAATTGATTTATCAGATGAAAATATACTTTATCATTTATTTCATGAAAAACCCTGGTCATATCCAGTTAATACCGGAGTTAAATTTGTGAGTAAAGAAGCTATTAAAATTGAATCAGACATATGGAATCTTAGAAATGAAAGAAGATGGAGTAAATTTCCATTTGAACAAAAAGTTATATCTGAAAAGATTATACCACAATATAAAGAAAGAATAATAATACACGATCCTTATATACTTAATTGTATAGAAAAGTTCCACCAAGTTCAAGGTGCAATATTTGTTCACCTATGTAGTAGGTCAGAAGATTTTCGTAATAAATTTATGTGTGAACTTCTTAATAGAAAACAAATAAAAGAAGATAGATTAATAAGTGAATATTCGGAATATAAAGATATAATTAGTAAAATAATTTAACTATTCTTTATAAGAGTAGTCATTAAAGATTAGCCGCAGCGTCTATAGCTTCTTGAAATGTATCAAAACACTGCCATTCAGTATTATTTTCAAAACGGTCTCTAGCACATTCATCAAGTGGTCCACCGATTACCCAAGTGTCTGTTTCTTTAATTGTTAACTGTCCACAGATAAAATTTTTATCTTTTACTTTTTGGTAAACTTCACCAGTTGCTAATACATATATTTTAGCCATTTGAAAGTCTTAATTTATAGTATATATTATATCATTAATAGTTTCTTCCAATAATATTTTATAACTATATTTCGACAAATCACTTCTTAAATAATATTCATTAATAACACTATACTCCTTATATAAATCCCTTTCCTCTGTTACATAATCCTCATATCTCAAATTAAAGTGATTATATAAATCTCTTATAAAATCATTAACGAAAACTAATCTACCAGATCCTACTATCTTATGGGTTTCAGCAATTATGGATTCACTAACAACAAATTTAGGATGTATTAAATCCCTATAGAAATAAGTATCACCAATTGTTATCTTTTTCTTATTATTTATTGAATGAAAAATTTTACCAAATAAAAAATCAACACTCCTAAAAACAGAATTAAAATTAAATGGAAAAAGTATTATTACATTACTATACTCATTATCTATTATGAACTTATATAACTTATACTTAGATTCTAAATAGGGTGTTTTATAAAAGTCAGGTAACATATTTAAATCTATTGGACCATTATATTTATTCCATAATTCACAAGTAGAATAAACTATTACCTTATTAGAATAATCTTTTAATACATCTACTAGTTTTAATACTAACTTGTAATTTATTTTTTCAAACTCATTTGTATCACTTATAAATTTCCTAGATTCTCCAATACAAATAAAAACCTTATTCCATTTTTTAGATCTTAAAAAATTAAAATCAATATTTCTAGATGAAGTTCTTATATAGTCACTTGGAAAGTAAAAAGAGAGTTGTGAGGTATCACCAATAACCAGATTATCATTCACTAGACTTTTTTAATTTTTCATAACCTATTTTCATTTCAGATAATTTAGTATCAAAAAATCTATCTTGTAAGTCTTTCTTACATATCATCCTTTCATAGTTACACCTATCAACAAAACTAGCCAATACATCATCAGTCTTTGCCTTATCCACAGCATCAAAAGTTGATTTGTTAGCTCTCCTTAATCTATCATATTCCACAGAATTAATAACCTCATTAAACTTATCAAGACCTATTTGATTAATTAAATCATCTTTAATAATATTAATAACATTTATAATATTATCATTACCCACTAACTTTATTTCTAAGATAGACATATAATCAAAAGCATATGCTTCATCAACACTTATTCTTATCATTTTATAACTTCATATTCATTTAATCCTTTAGCATCGTAAGCACGATTAATATATTCCTTTCTAACATATCTATGGTAGAAGAATTTAGGTTTTTCCATTTTAAAACTATTAACTAAGTTTTTTATACTTGATTCCATTAGATGAACCTCTTCAGCATTTTCTATTAAACTAATTAAATTGAATATATTATACTCAGTAGGATTTTCAATAATCTTTAAATCGCTTCTTACTTTAGTCCTATCTACATTATGAGTGAAAATATACTTCTCACCACTTGGGTTAAGAGTTTTACAAATATCACTCTCAATTGAATAATCCCTTTCTAAGAAGAATTTATCAAATCTTATATTAAATGGTATTCCTAATACCTTATAATATGCCTTATCAAATGTTTCACAATCCAATTTACCTATGATATTGATAATTTTAACACCTTCAAAACTAGTATAGATTGATTTTGGATTTGATAAACGATAGTTTAAGTTCGCAAAAACCAAATCATTTTGTAAATTATTATCTAAGATATATTTCTGAATTAATAAATCATCAGATATCCCGTTTTCTGAATCATTTTCATCTTCCCCAACAGAAATAACATTAATATCCTTATCATCCCTATACATATATTTTAAGTTTTCAAAATAATTACTCTTACAAAAAATAGAAACTTCACCAAAATTTTCCCTTATATGTCTAACTAAACCATTGCATACTATGTGGTCACCTAAACCAGGATTATAATATATGTACTTCATAAGATATATATTATAATTGTGATATATAAAGAGTAAAATAATAAATTATGATAAAATCCTGGTCATATCCAGTTAATACCGTAGTTAAATTCGTGAGTAAAGAATCTATTAAAATTGAACTATGTAGTAAGTCAGAAGAATTTCGTAATAAGTTTATGGATGAGTTGTTAAATGAAAAAAAATTAGGTGAACAACAACTAATAAGTAACTACAGTGAATATTTAGATATAATTGGAAAAATACAATCTTAATAAATATCATCTATAGTTGTTATTTTTCTAAGGTATTTATTACTACCTTTTATTAAATTATAATCATATTTTAATTTACACATAATTGGCAGTATCTCACAATCTATTTTAGTTTCAATATATTCAGTAAATATGTTTTTGAATAACTCAAAGTTTGTTATTTGAGGAGAACACAATTCTATAAAGTCTTCTCTTGGCGCAACTTCCCAACCAAAGCCATTTTTCCTAGCCAAACCATTTACTAGTTCTAAATAATATTGTGAGTGTTGATATTTTTTAGATGATTCTAAAAGTTCACTAATCATATCTGTAGTTATAAATGGTCTGGCTGAATCATGTATAAGTATGTTATTATATTTTTTATCACCGATATAATCCAGTGCTACTTTAATAGACTCAATTCGATTATCAATATCATTAACTAAAATAGTATGATTTGTTTTTATTTTATCAGAGCAATAAGTATTAGTTACAATTATTATTTCATCTAAGCACTCGGAAAGTATATCAATTGAATGATTGATAACGGGTTTATCATTAATCAAGTATAACTGTTTAGGAGTTTCATCATTAAAACGAGTGCTATTACCAGCTGCTAATATAATACCTATGTTCATCTTGAATTATATAGAAACATTTTACATTAGTTTTTATATAACTTTTATGGATAATAGAATAAATGAAATAGTAAACTCTGAAAGAATAGATATTGAAACATCTATGAATATATTGATAAATGCTGTTCAAAATAAATACGATGAATTTAGTGATATAGATAAATATCTAATTGGTAAATCTTTATCAACATTTTTATCTTACTACGAATCTAAGGAAGATATTGTAATAAAATTTAAGAAATAAAATTATGAATTTATTTTTAGGAATACTATTTGGAACAATTGGACAGATACTTGTTTTTTTTCAAATTCAAGGAAGTTTAAAGTATCAATTATTACAGGATTATAAATGGTTGGT
>Ga0209442_1002240_pt1 | contig 10536 bp, 5 predicted proteins | sample LauGreSBDMM110DD_2_FD_187565 | JGI IMG/M metagenome (GOLD analysis project Ga0209442, IMG submission 187565) | Freshwater lake microbial communities from Lake Michigan, USA - Sp13.BD.MM110.DD (SPAdes) (version 2) | ecosystem: Environmental > Aquatic > Freshwater > Lake | place: Lake Michigan, USA...
CGCCGAGGTGAGCTCGAAGGAGATAGACGACGTCGCCATATGGGGCAGCTTGGTGTGGTTGCTGGCCCTCGCGGCCGTTGCGTACTGGCGGCGTTCTTGATGTCGTCAGATGTGGACAAGATGCAGCCTCTGGGGCGCGTCGTTCTTGGGGCAAAATGCGCAAAAATGAGACCAGACCGTGTAAGGACGGTTGACACTCGCATGAGACGGTAGCAAAGCTGCACGAAGTGCACCGCGCGGTCCATGAACGGTCTGTATAGGGACCATAGCGAAGCTGGACTGCCTATTGTTTCGTTCGAGACACCTGCAACGAACCGCTCATGGGATGCAGCCTCGGTCGCTTCGCTCCCCTCGGGGCGCGCTGTTCTTGGGTCAAAGTGCGCAAAAATGAGACCACACTGTGTAAGGGGTGCGAGCGTTCTTGTGACACGGCCGCGCGTCCATGAACGGTCTGTATAGGGACCATAGCGAAGCTGGTGTGCCTATTGTTTCGTTCGAGACACCTGCAACGAACCGCTCATGGGATGCAGCCTCGGTCGCTTCGCTCCCTTCGGGGCCGCGCCGTTCTTGGGTCAAACTGTGCAAAACTGACACCAGACTGTGTAAGGACGGTCGACACCCACATAAGACGGCAGCGCGGTCCATGAACGGTCTGTATAGGGACCATAGCGGAGCTGGACTGCCTATTGTTTCGTTCGAGATAACCTACCATAGAACTTATCACACAGTTGAAAAACTTAGGTGGTCCCCGTCTGTGGGGTTCAGAGGGTTCGGCCGGTCGGGGCCCCAAAACCCTTAGCCGCGCGTCCACTCTTCACAAAGGCAGCACCCGCGTCCACTCTTGGCCACTCTTGGCCATTCACACAAAATGGCGTGCACTCTGCCAGCGTCCGCGCCCGCGTCGCCCGCGCCCGCCGCCGCCCTGCCCGCGCACGCGCCGCCGGCCGTCCTTCACCTCGTTCCGCTCCAGGTCTTCGATTTCTCGAGCGTCCATGCCCTCAACCCCACCCCGACTCCCCTACCACCGTCCTTCCACAACCGTTCGTCGTTTTCGTTTTACATGATTCATCAAGGCACCGTTCTTCCCGTCGAACTCATGGAGGGGGACATGCGCGCGATTTGGACGGCCGACGAGTTTGTGGACTGCTGCAACCTCTTGTCTCTGAGCCTTGTCGAGTTCAGCCTTTTTGAAAATTCGATAGTCATCAGCAACCCGGGCACGACCGAGCTCTCGGTCGGGATTTTCAACGACGCCGCCGTTTGCATGGCGGTCGTCGACCCGTTCCAGTCTCTCTCCATTGACATGAACCTGTTTTTCTCGAGGGCGGTGCGCGTCCCCGACCCATGCAACGTGCCGCCGTCCTTCTTCATCGTCCCCCACGACATCCACGTGTGCTCCGTGTACGTCGAGCTTTTTCGCAAGCGGGAGGCGGGGTCGTACGAGCGCTTTCAGGACGTCTGGTTGCCCGCCGGGTTTTACATGAGCCTGCAGGAGGTCGCCGCGGCTATGACGGCGGGCGCGACCATGAAGGGCGAGCGCAACGGCTTCGTTTACAAGTTCGAGGTCAGCGCGAAGCGGCCCGTCCTGCGACTCATGGCGCACCACAAGCAGCCGCTGGGGTCTTGGCTCAAGGTGTACCCCGCTGACGGCAGCAAAGTTCTCGGGCTGGCGCGCGAGGGGTCGATGCAGTTGGGGAACCGCAAGTTTATTGACTTTGACATGGCGCCGCTCTCGTATGTGCTTGCCTAGAGTGTAATTACATGCTAGACTAAGATTCTAACGGGCGCCAGGCTATAGGCTAAGACGGCGCTAGGCTAAGACAGCCGCCACACTAAGACGCCAAGACGCCTCTTCTAGTTGTTTTGGCCCAAATACTCCCCAAGGTAATTGTGCAGACTCAACAATTCATTAGACGTCCAGTTACCAACGATGAGGTCTGCAATTGCGGCCACTTTGGCAGACATGGGCAGCGAGGGAACTGATGCAGAAGCCACGTGCACAGATGCAGAAGGAGTGGCCGTGGTGGGTGGGGCTGCGGCCTGCGCCGCCGAGGGCACAGAGGCCTGCGGCGCCGCCGAGGGCACAGAGGCCTGCGGCGCCGCCGAGGGCACAGAGGCCGATGGCGGCGCCGTCAGAACAGAGCCGCTCTCGCCCGCGCCCTCCGTGCAAGAAGGGGTCGGTACTGCCGCCTCGAGCGCGAGGCGGCGCTTCGCCGCTTTATCGGCGCTCATGCCAGCAAAATAGTCCTCCATTTCCTTACCTCCCTTCTTGAACTCGGCGAGAGCAGCGTCTGACAGGTTGTGAAAAACAAAATCCCCTTTTGATACGACATGGTAGATTTTCAAGAAAAAGCGGCCGTAAGTTTGATTCTTATATGACTTCAAATTTCTCACACCCCCTTCCTTGTTGGGTATGATGCCCCTAAGTATGTTGAAGAACACTTGGTTGCTTGAGGTGCCGATGAGTCCGAACAAGCCATCAATGTACGAGGATTTATCGGACACGACGGCGGGGTCGATGCCGTCGAGCCACACACATGCATGTTTGATGTTAGAATAATTGGTGCTGATGGCTTCTTTACCTGCCTCCGTCTTCATTTCAAAATCATAGAGCAATTTCTTCCAGCTCTTGCGTCCATATTTATTATCGTAGTCGCGCAAAGAAATCTTGCCACTGCCCTCCTCGGGCTCCATGTCCCAGTACCTGAAAATCATACCAGGAGTGGCCCCTGTGTTGAAGAGGGGGAGCAAGTCCTCCGAGGTGTCAGTGAACTTGGGAAGGGGAAAGTTAAATTCAAGGCAACGCTTCTTGGCGGCTGCGACGTCGGACGACTCTGCTGCCTCTGACGGCTGCGAGGGGCCCGCTGAGGACGGCGCCGGCGGCGCCACAAAGCCGCCGGCGGCCGCCTGCTGGAACTTGGCGCGCAAAATGTCCGCCTTGTTGAACCTGGCGTCCCGAATCAGCTGCGCCTTGACGACATGCCGCCGCTTGGCCGCGACGACCGTCTTTATGAACGCCTTCATCGTGTCGGTGTGAAAGCATTTGGCCTCCAGCTCCGGCATGGCGGCCAAAAAATACCGGGTGCCAACGATATCGCAGTTCGAGTCGAAGATGTAAATCTCGTCCAGCCGGGCGAAGAAGTTAGGGATGCACTTGTAGACTAGGCACTTCAGCAGGTTTTCTAAGCGAGGGTCCCGGTATGAATGCTTGTCCCACAGCCGCTGTCGGGCCTTGTTGCAGGCGATGAGGCCGGGCAGGACGGCGTCCATGATGTGCTCCGGAATGTCGACCGCCTCCCACTCGACGAAGTCCTCCTTGCACGTGTACGGAACGCACTGCGCTTTTTCGTACAGGGGCTGGACGCCAAATTTTTCATCATAGACATTAATGAGGAAATCATAGAGGGTGCAGTACTTGAACCGGTCGCCCTGCATCGCGTTGATGAACGTCGTCGCGGATGCGGAGCCCTTGCCGTAGTAGTCGTGAATGGCCTCCTTGAATGCTACGTGACCCATCGCCTGCTTGATGGCGGCTACAGGAATGTCGAGAAGCATGTTATGATGTACATTAGTATTTCTGAATAGATAGTCGCGGCTCTTCTTATTTCTGATGTCGGCCATGTTGAGCAGCTCCGTGAACCACTTCTTGATGTGGTCGCGGCAGTTCTTCTTGGCGTTGCCGTGCTGAGCGAAGAGATGCAGTGCCCACCAGTCACGTAAGTCCGACTTTAGCGGCGGCTTCTCTTGCTCGGTCAGTCCGTTCAGTTCGTCGGCTATGTAGTAAAATAGGCCCTTGTCGTTGCCAGGTACCATGCTACGTCTGCACATCATCGAAAGTAGACAGGTGATGGCGACCGAGGCGTCCCAGCACACGAGCTTGTGGTCGGCCATGACTAGATGCGGCGCCTTAGAGTCGCTGGTTTTACCAAAGACGAGGTTGCCGGCCAGGCAGCACGGCGTCGAGGTGTATGCCTCGCCCAGCTCCAAGACGGGCAGCGGAGACGGATAGAGGCAGGCGATGGGCATCTCGGCCATAGAGAAGCCGCGGAGCCCGGAAATCTTCAGACAGATGACCCAAGTCTGCGCCTTCATGGTGCCATAGTAATCCTCCTTGAACAGCTTCATGAACGTTTCGGAGAAGAGGGCGGTTTCGAGAGCCTGCTCCTCCTTGGGCAGGAGCTTGTTGTCGACGCAGCGGTTGGAGGCCGTGAAAGTACCGTGGTCGCTGCGCACAAACTCCTTGATTTTCATGTCCAGGTCGGCGTTGAACTTGGCGTCCTTGCAGATGTTGCCGGCGTTGAGCTTATAGCCCTGGAAGGCGGAGACCAGGGTGAGTACGTGCTTAGCGCCCTTAATGTAGTTTTTGGGCGATGCGCCGTGAATGTTGACGTTCTCGATGTCCCCCTTCACAATGTCGATGAGCAGCGTCGCGTACTTCTCAATGTACCCCATGACGTCGTAGTCGGGAGATGCCACCTTGAAGCGCGAGCCGGCCTTGAATTCGCGCGAGTATGATATGAACCGCTGAATGTGCGCCTTCTTGCTCACGATGACGGCAAAAAGGGTGTTGAATGAGGACTTCATGACCATGAGGAACCGCAGGTACTCGTCCTCGGTTGATATGTACGGGTTCTCGACGATGTACTTGTGAGAGGCTATGCCCTCCCGAAAGAGCACGGAGGTCGGCTCTATTTTATGATGGAAGAAGCATTCGCGGCCGGGTTTCTGACCGCGAATTTCAGTGTTGAAGATGGACTTGGCCAGCGTGAGGTCCTTGTCGTTCTTGTCGCCCTTTGCCACGACCTCCTTCAATGCGCTTATAATCCGTAGCGACAGCATGCCACCTATGAGGCCCGAGCCCCACTTTTTCGAGCCACTGAAGACAATCTGGTCGTCCGGTGTGAAGATAGAAATGCAGCACTTGGGAATTTTAGTGAAGCGGCTGCTGTAGCTTAGTTCCCGCTTGATATCCTCTGTGTGCAGGTTATTGATTTCATCGTCGGTCGGCATTTTATCAATGATGTGTAGTTCTTCATCGTCTTGCAGCAGCTCTTGTTGGAACGCCTGCTCCTCGTCTGGGTCGTGCGCGTCCCAGCCAGCGTGCTCGTTGTTGATGTCAGCATGTTCGTTGTTGATGTTGACGTTGTTGATGCCTAGTGCCGCTTCATGCTCCAGCTGGCTTTGGTAGAACGGCGGCAAATCCACCCAATATGGGCTGCAAGTGACATAGAAGTTGGAGTTTCGGCCAAAAAATTTGTCAGCTTCGACTTCGGTGTCGCTTAATGCAGTGTAGTCCATACGACTTGATATATCTGTGGAACACTGCTCGGTAGCTTCTTTATATGCGTCGTCTTGCTTGAATCTCGGATGAATGACATACGGCGGCTCCGGTACAATGCGCCAAGCTGCTTGCGCCGGCGGATATATGACATGGTCCACGTTGATGGGCACTATGCGCAGCTGATGGTACTTCTGCTCGATTATAGGTGTGTCGAACAAGTAGAAGTTTGACAGGAACATGATTGACGGCTCCTTCTCGAAATCAATGACGAGACGGTAGTCGATTAAGGACGTCGCTAGGTTATGAGCAAGGAGTACTAGCAGGTCGCTCGTAGAGCAGCACATCGAGATGTTTGAGAGGGTTTCGGTGCCGTAAGGGTTTAAACCTGCAGCGTTAGGGCAGCGTTAGGGCAGTTAGGACAGGCCGGTGGCGTCGACGCCACCGGCGGGGCTGATGGATTAAGATGGTGCTTACCTTGCGGAACAGAGATGACGAAGTTCTGAAAACCCAGGTTGTGCTTCATCTGTGGGGTAGGCGTGGGGCGTGGGTGCGCGTGTTAGCGCCCTTGTGCATCGGTGGCCCCGGCAGCGCCCTTGTGCATCGGTGGCCCGCCCGTCCGCTCACAGCCGCCGCGGCGCAGTCGCACCTCGAGTATAGGAGGGTAGTCTATGTATAGGTAGGTGTGCTGCAGCACATCGAGGCAGGGAGGGAGGACATAGCATCGTTCCGATCGAAAAAATTGGAACTCCGACTTCCGCTTGCGGGGCGGCATTGTGCCGCCCCTGCAGGCGGCGGAGTGCTCGGTGACGCTCGGTGACGCTCGGTGACGCTCGGTTGCAGCGGTGCCAGCAGTGACTGCGGCGGGGAATGAGCACCGCGGCAGCAGAGGGGAGCCGAATAATGCGCCGGGGCACAGGGAATATTCCCCTAGGGTTTGGGTCTGCACCGCCAAACGGCACACGCGTGCCTGGTTAACAAAACGGCACACGCGTGCATGGTTAACAAAACGGCACACGCGTGCCTGGTTAACAAAACGGCACACGCATAAGCTGAACAACATCACGCTACACGTGTTCCGCTTTGCGGCAATCTAGCACACGTGTGCGGCTTTGGGCTGTCGACCAGAAGGCACACACATGTGGCGCGTGGAGCTGCTTTTTTTGGCTCTGCGTAGCTTCTTGGCAGCATGATACGGGTTTACAAAGGCCTTGTGGCGGGCAGTGAGCGACAGGCTGTGCATGCGCCTGCCCTACGCCCCCCCCACAAAAGAAGCTACTTCTTGGAGGGCTCCATGACGTAGTCCTCGAGCAGCATGTGAGTGTTCTTGTTTCGCTCAATGGGCCGTAGAAATGTGGCGTTGGCAACGGGGCCCTTGCCGTAGAAGTTGTGCATAGTGTCTTCGAATGCACTGTGTCGAACTGGGACTGTTACGGTGTCCTTGGCGGGGTCTGCGGGAGTGTGCGGCATGTTGGAGAAGAGCGGCGGGTGGGCGAACGACGAGACTGGCGAACGACGAGACTGCGGCGGGGATGAGGGCGACTGCGGCGGGGAATGAGCACCGCGGCAGCAGAGGGGGAGCCGAAGAATGCGCCGAGGCACAGGGAATATTCCGCTAGGGTTTGGGTCTGCACCGTCAAACGGCACACGCGTGCTGTTTTAACCAACACGGCACACGCGTCCCGGGATTAGAGGTCACGGGCACGTCCCGGTCAGGCCCAAGAATGGCTCCGCAGTGGTATACGTTTCTTCTTACGATTTTAAGCATTGCAATCTATATGAAGTGCTATAAGCTGCTGGTTCCCAAAGTTTCACTCGATTCGGCGCAAAACTCAGAAAGCTATATTATGATGTATTTTTACAAAACAAATGTATCTTTTCTTAAATATTTTTACATACGCACACTCTCCTTGAAATGCTGAATCGATTGGTATGTTTGTTTTTTTAATCTGAATCAGTTATCGATTTATTAATAACAGTGTAAGTCTACTCTTAGTATCTTCTACCTATCGGCGCGATGTCTGGCGGCTGCAATACGCCCTCCTCAGTCATCGGCTGCCGCCTCTCACACCCTCCCTCCCCCTCGCCAGCGGCGCGACGGCTGGCGAGCGGCGGTGGTGGCGCGCACTGAAGTGCATTTTTACAGGTTACCCTCTGCCCTCTCACGGCTTCCCCAGCGCGCATCAAGATAGGTGCATCGCGCTCCAAAATAGATGATAAGGCTGAAAGGCAGCGAGGCTGTGAAGGCTGCGCTCCCCGCTCACTCCCAGGGCGGCGGCGCCGGCGGGGGGAAGAGCGGGCCCGGCGGCGGCACCGCGATGTGCACGCCCGCCGGCAGCGCCTGCCCCTCCGTCAGCCGGACAAAGTAGCGGCCCTCCGCCACCCGGCAGACCGGGCAGGGGGCGGGCGGGAAGTCCGGGTTGTCCATCACGTTGCGGCCCGCGGCGTGCGCCGCCGCCAGAACAGACGCGGGCACGCCGCGCGGCGCCACAGTGCAGGCGCCGCAGAAGAGGTGAATGCAGCCGTGGTGGCCGGTCAGGACGCCGTACCGGACCACAGCGTTGCAGCCGCTGCACAGAATGCCACCAGAATCATGAATGTCGATGTGCTGAATCTCTACGTTCTCCTGCCAAGTCAAGCACTCAGACCGGCACATCGGGCAGTTAGGACGCTCCAAATGCTGATTGGCCGTGAAAAAACCATTGTAGTCGCCGGGGCAGAAGCTATGACCGCACGGCTGAAGCGCAACCAAGTCCAAGTAAGCGTCCATGCAGAGAGCACAGGATACGCGCGCGGGCCGGTGGTTTGCGCGCTGGAAAAGGGGGGTCATGTGATTGTACGACTCTATCATGTCACGAATAGCCCTATACTGAGAAACCATGGCACGGTGGATATGTCTAGCGTTGTGGTAAGATGACGGGGGTGGAGAAACAGAACGAGATGGAGAAGGGATGAAGGGGGGCGCGCGCGCCGACGGCCGCGGGGAAGCCGCCGGCGCGTGCCGACAGCAGCCGCTCGGGCAAGATGAGTGAAAGAAGGGAGGGGGAGGCTGACGAGCGACGGGCGACTGGAAGAGGGAGGACTGCGGGCGGCGAGGGGAGGGGGAGGGCACCAGGGAGGGCACCAGGGAGGGCACCACCGACGGCACGCGCGACGGCGTGCGCATGGGATGCGGAATGCGCGCCGGAGAGGGAGAAGACAGATTGGGCCGCGCCGGGCTAAAGTCAGACATAGGAAATGGACTGAAGCTATAAACCTCTCCAACGCGACGCTGCGGAGGAGAAGAGATGCCACTTATCAGACGCGTGAACGGGGACACGGGCGACGCGGGCGCCGGCGCCGCCGGCAGCACCTGCGACTGGAGGGCACCTGCGACTGGAGGATTGGGTGAGTTTATGCGCTGGCGCAGGCTCCGCACCGCCGGAGAAAGCCCATGCGGCCGCCGGGCCAACATATCAAGCTGTGCACGGCCGCGTTGCCATTCCTGCAAAACGACAGTAGCATGCATAAGAATATCGCTAGTGACAGGATTCGCATCAAGAACGTCCATAAATCTATTTTGAGCGGCCGCTGTTATGTGGCCACGAGGTTCAATATCAGCAACAGTAAATACAAACCTATGTTCACGCAATTCATTGGCTGCAGCATGAAGTAAATCATTGAAAATAGGATTAGCAGGAAGTTCATAAAAAAAACGATTAAAAGGGGAATTAGTTGCTAAGTCGAGAGCCCGCGAAAATAGAGGGCACAAAAAATAAGAAGCAGTAGTGCGCTCGTCTATGTTTGTAATATCATTCATTGCAGAACCATAGTGCATGTTGTGATGAGAATACCAATTTTCGCCGGGACGAATGGGACCACCCTCCATCATCATCGTGCGGGCCTCTAAGTTGGAAAGCTGACGCAAGCAGTCGCCATTCTGCATCGCCGCCATGGCCTGCGCGCGGCGGCGGGTGACAACGCCAGGACCATCTGGGGGGGAGACCGCAACGGGAGAGATACCAGAGTCATCGCTGTCATCGGTGCTATCAGAATCGGTGTCGAAAACGTTCAAAGTCCGAGAGGGAGGGGGAACAGGCGAGCGCGCAGGCGTCGCCGCGCGTGCACGCGTGACGGCCTCCTGCGCCACCTCCACCTCCCGCTCGGCGCGGTTGGCAGCGATGATAGCATTCTCAAGCCCACCTAGGTCATCCCTCCAGCGCGCAATGCCATCGAAGTCTAAGACAGCAACTGCTATAAGAATGGTTGTGTGGACAAGAATATGTTGAATACGGTCTTGAAGGAGGTGGTAGCGCTCGTTAAACATGCCTAATTCAGAAATGCGATGAGAGATAGAGATAGCGGCCAGGATAGACTGTTGATAGAAGTTGTCAACATTAACGCCGCGATATTGAATGTACTCTATCAGGTCGGGCAGAACGTCCATCGTGTTGTTTGCGAGAACAGCCCACTCAAAGACGTTGGAAAAAACAGGAGACGCGGCGCGGATGATTGAGCGCGCAGTGTTACCATTGAGATGAGCAAATTCACGCAACATGCGGCGGTATGGGTCGCGTGATATATAAATGCTGCCATCACGAATAAAGTAGTACAGGGGGATGACATTGTGCGGGTTATCGCGAAGAACTTCTTGAATTGAATTGCGAAGCTGGTCGTGTGATTGAGCAGAGATACGAACGAGGTTCTCGCCGCGGGCGGCGAGCAATTCCGGTCCGTCGGCGTTACCGCAGATATCAAACCTCCTGTAGAGCTTGTTGTGAGTTTGTTGTAAAAAAGTAAAGAGGTCCTAACCCTGAAGTATATATTACTGTTATTCGCAGAAAACTTACCCCGCTCCTTCCTCATTTATGATGCGCAGGTTGTCCATGACGGTGTTGGTCCTGCACAAGAGCGAGTGGGAAGTGTAGAGTGAGTAAAAGAGGGCCGGGTGCGCGAGATGTGTATCTTTTTATATTATATTTCATACCTATCAATTATCGTCCATCCTTCAAATGGATTATCTCGCGGATTGTCCATAATGAATAGAAAACAGAACTGCTGTTATTTTATTTTTTTATTTATAAAAACTTTATAAAAACTTTATAAAAAACTTATGGATGGCGCGGCGACCTGCGAGCGGAAGAAGTAGAGAGTGTGACGGAGCGAGCGAGCAGTAAGTTTAGTAGTCCGTCGTTGGCGGTGGGCGGTGGGGCGGAGTCAACGGCGGAGTGTGTTGTGGTGCCCCGCCCACCGATCGAACAAGGCCCGGGTACCCCCAA
>Ga0209442_1002243_pt1 | contig 10533 bp, 10 predicted proteins | sample LauGreSBDMM110DD_2_FD_187565 | JGI IMG/M metagenome (GOLD analysis project Ga0209442, IMG submission 187565) | Freshwater lake microbial communities from Lake Michigan, USA - Sp13.BD.MM110.DD (SPAdes) (version 2) | ecosystem: Environmental > Aquatic > Freshwater > Lake | place: Lake Michigan...
CTATTTCTGGCCCCACCAGTTGCATGGATGGCTCGGCATAACGCTGCGCGCCCAAGCTGTAACTCCACATACCCAACGGCGCAGGGGTTGTTTGACCCATGGCCATGACGGGAAGGCATAAAAACAAACCACTTAAGCGGTTCAGCATTTGGGTTGGCACAAATAATAAAAAATTATTCGGCGGTTTTGATTTCGGCAGAGGCCAAAGTACCTGCAGCATGCAAAGCTTGTACCCATTGCGGCATACGTCCGCGGCCGGTCCAGGTATTGTCTGCATCAGCGGGATCGCGGTATTTAGGCGCTACTTTTTTGCCGGCGGTTGAGCGTTTTACTTTGCTTGTCTTGGCTGCACTGGTTTTGGTGGCGGTTTTAACCTTTCCTTTGGCGCCCATAGCCTGGGCAATTTGGGCTGCTGTCAAACCAGCGCTGTGCGCAATTTGCACAATTTGCGCCAAGGCTTTATCGTGACCACGCAACATCAAACGTTGTTCTTCTTTTTCCAATTTGATTCTGGCGGCGCGGATTTTTTCGAGTTGGGTGGTGGGGCTGGTACGGGCCATGAATATCTCCTGTTATATAAATAAATAAAAAAACATTATCTTCGAAATATTAATAAAGACAATATGCGTTCATCTTCTATTTTAATATATGTGTAGATTCAAACATTGAATCAAGTGATATTCAAAGCGTTGACGGCCCAACAGGTGCATAGGCTGAGCCAATACGGCACAATCAGTCCAACTTTGTGAATTAACCCCATGGCGCCCTCATCCACACCCTCCCTAGCCCTTAGCGACCAAGCTGACATATTGGCCCGCGCACTGCCCTATATACGCAAGTTCCACGGCAAAACCTTGGTCATCAAATACGGTGGTAACGCCATGACCGACCCGTTATTACAAGCGGGTTTCGCCCAAGATGTGGTTTTGCTCAAACTGGTGGGCATGAACCCCGTCGTGGTTCACGGCGGTGGGCCGCAAATTGAAAACGCCTTGCAGCGCTTGGGTAAAAAAGGCGAGTTCATTCAAGGCATGCGGGTGACAGACGCGGAAACCATGGAAGTGGTGGAGTGGGTGTTGGCCGGCGAAGTGCAGCAAGACATCGTGGGTTTGATCAACCAAGCGGGTGGTAAAGCGGTGGGTCTGACCGGTCGCGATGGCGGCATGATACGAGCGCGCCAACTCAAGATGCACGACGCCCAAGACCCCAGCAAGCAAGTCGATGTGGGGCAGGTGGGTGACATCGTCAGCATTGACCCCAGCGTGGTCAAAGCCTTGCAAGACGACGCCTTCATTCCCGTCATCAGCCCCATCGGTTTTGGCGAAATGAATGAGAGTTACAACATCAACGCCGACTTGGTGGCCTCCAAACTCGCCACGGTGCTGAAAGCTGAAAAACTTGTGCTGCTCACCAACACCGAAGGCGTGCTCGACAAATCGGGCAAGCTGCTAGGCGATTTAAGCGCCAGGCAAATCGACGCTTTGTTTGCCGATGGCACCCTCAGTGGCGGCATGTTGCCCAAAATCAGCGGGGCGCTTGATGCCGCCAAAAGCGGGGTCAACGCTGTGCATATCATTGACGGGCGCGTACCTCACGCTTTGCTGCTGGAAATTCTCACTGATCAAGCTTTTGGTACCCTGATACGTTCGCACTGACTTTCAAGGAGTGTTCGATGGCCACCGCACAACCCAGCAGTACGTCCTCTGATGCCCAGACCTTGCCACGCAAGCGACCCAAGCCCGGTGAGCGGCGTATTCAAATATTGCAGACCTTGGCGGCCATGCTCGAGCAGCCCGGGGCTGAGCGCATCACCACAGCAGCCTTGGCCGCGCGCCTCGAGGTGTCTGAGGCGGCGCTGTACCGGCATTTCGCCAGCAAGGCGCAAATGTTTGAAGGCCTTATCGAGTTCATTGAAACCAGCATCTTCAGTTTGCTCAACCAAATTGCCGAAAGCCACGACGCTTCGGTGCAAAAAGCGCGTCATATGGTGACAGTGTTGTTGCAGTTCGCCCAGCGCAACCCGGGCATGGCGCGGGTCATGGTGGGCGACGCCTTGGTGTTTGAAAACGACCGCCTCGAGCAGCGCATGAACCAGTTTTTCGATCGCTTTGAGTCCAGCTTGCGGCTGGTGTTGCGTGAACAAGCGCAGGCGCAGGCTTCGCTCACACCTTCTGTAGACGCCAATGTGCAAGCCTCGGTGTTGCTGTCGTTTGTGGTGGGACGCTTGCAGCGCTTTGCGCGCAGCGGCTACAAGCGCTTGCCTACCGAGCACTTAGACGCCAGTTTGGCGCTCATCACATAACCGCGCCGAGTTGCCAAGGCACAAACTCGTTTTGCCCATAGCCGTGGCTCTCGCTTTTGCTGGTCTGTCCTGAAGCACAAGCAATGATGGCTTGAAATATTTCCTCGCCCTTGGCTTGCACCGTACTTTCACCATCCACAATATCGCCGCAGTTGATGTCAATGTCATCGGCTTGGCGCTGCCACAAAGCGCTGTTGGTGGCGAGTTTGAGGCAAGGCGCTGGCGCACAGCCATAGGCTGACCCACGACCGGTGGTGAAGCAAATCAGGTTGGCCCCGCCCGCCACCTGACCGGTGGCGCTGACCGGGTCGTAGCCCGGCGTGTCCATGTAGACAAAGCCATGGGCGGTTATTTTTTCTGCATATTCATACACCGCTTGCAAATTGCTGGTGCCGCCTTTAGCCACCGCGCCCAGCGACTTTTCCAAAATCGTGGTCAAGCCGCCGGCTTTGTTGCCAGGCGAGGGGTTGTTGTTCATCTCGCCTTGGTGCATGGCGGTGTAGTGCTCCCACCAGCGTATGCGCGCTACCAGTTTTTCGCCTACTTCGCGGCGCACCGCACGGCGTGTGAGCAAATGTTCTGCGCCATAAATTTCTGGGGTTTCGCTGAGGATGGCGGTGCCGCCGTGTGCCACCAACAGGTCGACCGCTGCACCCAAGGCGGGGTTGGCGCTGATGCCCGAATAACCGTCCGAGCCGCCGCACTGCAATCCCACGGTGATGTGGGCGACGCTGCAAGGCTGGCGTTGGGCGAGATTGGCTGTGGGCAACATGGCGGTGATCAAAGCTATGCCCTTGGCCACGGTGAGGCGGGTGCCGCCGCTGTCTTGGATATTGAAAGTTTGCAGCATGCTGTCCTCTTTCAAGCCACTGTGCGACAGCCAAGACTTGAGTTGATTGGCTTCACAACCCAAGCCCACCGCCAACACGCCGACGAAATTGGGGTGGGTGGCGTAACCCGACAAGGTGCGCTCCAACACCTGCATGCCCAAACCCTCGGTGTCCATGCCGCAGCCGCTGCCGTGGGTGAGTGCCACCACGCCATCGACGTTGGGGAAGTCGGCCAAGGCCGAGGGGTTGAGAGTTTTAGAGAAATGGTCTGCGATGGCGCGAGCCACCGTGGCCGAGCAGTTCACGCTAGACAGCACACCCAGATAGTTGCGCGTGGCCACGCGGCCATCAGCGCGCACATAGCCCATGAACTCGGCGTGCAGGGGTGCCGCCACGGGTTTGACATCGGCGCAAAACGCATAGTCGCGGGCAAAGTCACCCTTGTTGGCTCCCATGTCAAGGTTGTGGGTGTGCACATGCTCACCCGCCGCGATGTCTTTGCAGGCAAAGCCAATGATTTGGTTGTAGCGACGCACAGGCGCACCCGAGGCGATGGCGCGGGTGGCCACTTTGTGCCCAGGCGGGATGAGGCCGCGCACCGCAATGCTCTCCACGCTGGCGCCTGAGAGCAGTTGTTGGCGGGCGATGACCACATCATCGGCGGGGTGCAGGCGTATGCAAGTGTTCATAAGAATTGAAATCAAGAAGCCATCAAACGGGGCAGCCACAGGGCAATGCTGGGCACGTAGGTGATCAACAGCAGGCTGCCCAGCAGTGGAACCAACCACGGCAAGATGGCCATGGTGGTGCGCTCGACGCTGAGCTTGGCCACCCGCGCCAGCACAAACAGCACCATGCCCATGGGCGGGTGCAGCAGGCCAATCATCAGGTTGAGCACCATGATCAAGCCAAAATGAACCAAGTCGATACCGAGTTGCTGGCAGATGGGAACCAAAATCGGCACAAGAATGGTGATGGCGGCGGTGGGTTCTAAAAAGCAGCCCACAAACAGCATGAGCAAATTGGCCAGCAGCAAAAACTGCCAAGGTTGATCGGTGACGCCCAAAACCCACTGTCCAATCGCAGCGGTCACACCGGTGGCGGTGAGCAACCAACCAAAAATACTGGCTGCGGCAACGATGAACAACACCGTGGCGGTGGTCTCTACCGTGTCGAGACAAATTTTCACAAACAGCTTGAAGTGCAAGGTGCGGTACCAAGTAAAACCCAAAATCATCGCCCAGACACACGCCGCAATCGCCCCTTCGGTAGGGGTGAACACCCCAGTGGTCATGCCGCCAATCAACAGCACCGGCGTCATGATGGGCAGCACAGCTTGAAAATTAAACAGTTTGTCAGCGGCAAACAGCAGCAGCAAACCCAGCAGCACCGTGACCTGAGGCTGGGTGCCCAGATCGGTGATCAACCACCACACCACCAAGGGCCAAGCCACGACCACCAAGCTCTCTGTCAAGGCTTTGAGCAATGTGGGCCAGTCAAACTTGACATCTCCACCCCAGTCATTTTTATGGGCGAAATAGGCCACTGTGAGCATCATCAACAAAGCCATGACCATGCCGGGAACAATGCCCGCCAAAAACAGCGAACCCACAGAGACATTGGCCATCATGCCGTAGATCACAAACGGCAAGCTGGGCGGAATGATGGGCCCCAAGGTGGCCGAGGCGGCGGTGACACCCACCGCAAATTCGGCGTCATAGCCATGGTCGGTCATGGCTTTGACCTCTATCGTGCCCAAGCCCGCGGCGTCCGCGATGGCTGTGCCACTCATGCCGGCAAACACCACCGAGCCCACCACATTCACATGGCCCAAGCCGCCTTTGAGCCAACCCACCAGCGCCAGCGCATAGCTGTAAATGCGCTGGGTGATGCCCGCCGTGTTCATCAGGTTGCCCGCCAAAATAAAAAACGGCACCGCCAGCAAAGGGAAGCTGTCTATGCCCGAGACCATGCGGTGCACCACCACAAAGGGCGGAGAACTGGGCACGAACAAAAGGTAGATGAGCGAGGCTGCGGCCATGGCCATGGCCACCGGCAAACCACCACTGAGCAAAAACAGAAAAATGATTTTTAACATGCAGGTCTTAGAAGGTGTCGGGGCGCTCGAGCAGGCTAAAACCTTGTTGCCAATGTCGCCGCATCACCCACACTGCACGCCAGGTCATCAACACAAAAGCCAACAACACCACGCCGTAGACGAGGTTCATGGGCAGGTTGACGATGGTCATTTGGTAGTTACCCATTTTTTGCATCAGCAACCAAGTGAGATAGCTGCAACAGGCCAAAAAAGCCACGCGCAAGCCATCGGTCAGAAAAGACACCCCGCGTGCCACGCCGCTGGGCATAAAGCGGTAGAAAAAATCCACTTGGATATGGTTGTTTTTAGCCACCCCTATGACCGCGCCAATAAACACCGTGGCAATCAGCAAATAGCGGGCGATTTCTTCGGTCCAAGCGGCTGAGTCGTTGAACACATAGCGGGTGATGAACTGGTAGAGAACCGTTAAGCCCAGCGCCCAGAAAAAAAACAGCGCCAACCAAGCCTCGGCAATCGTGGCCGAGAGGTCTACGGTTTCATCCGCTTGACCAAACGAGGCGGCCAAGTTGTCGAGATCGCCACTCATTTGGCAGCTTGCACTCGGTCGTAGTCGGCGCGTGTCAGGCCCAGGCTTTGCACAGGCTTGTTTTTCAGCACCGCGTCTTGAAAGCTTTTGCGGTTGACCTCGACCACCTGCAAGCCTTTTTTCTTGAAGATGTCGATCAACTCGGCTTCGCGTTTTTTAACCTTGGCGCTGGCTCTGGCTGCGGCTTCTTGCATCACCTCGGTGAATATTTTTTGCTCTGCCGGATTGAGTGTGCTCCACACATGGGGTGCCACCATGGTGACCAAGCCGTCAACGATATGGCCGGTCAGCATGATGGACTTTTGCACCTCGAAAAACTTTTTTGCTTCGATGGTGGTGAGCGGGTTTTCTTGGGCATCCACCGTGCCGTTTTGCAGGGCCAAGTAGACCTCGGCAAAAGCGATGGGTGTGGGGTTGGCGCCGCAGGCCTGCCAAGTAGCGGTGTAAGCGGGTGCATCGGGGACACGAATCTTCAGACCTTTGATATCGGCGCATTGACTGAAAGGCTTTTGGGCGCTGGTGTGGCGTGCGCCGTAGTAGGTGTAGGCGGTGACTTGTATGCCGCTTTTGTTGCGAAACTCAACCACCATTTCTTGGAACAAAGGGCTTTTGGAATAGGCCAGCAGGTGGTCGCCATCGCGAAAAATAAAAGGGTAGTAAGCGATGCCAAAGCGAGGGTAGCTGCGCGCAGCAAACGAGGGGCCGCCAATGACGATGTCTACCGAGCCCAAAGTCAGGCCTTGGTTCAAATCGGTTTCTTTGCCCAAGCTTGACGCGGGAAAGACCTGAATATCAAACTTGCCCTTGCTGCGTTTTTTGATTTCTTCAGCCGCCCAAACCGACTCGGTATGGTAGGGCTCAGCGGATTCATACACATGGGCCCATTTGAGTTTTTGCTGAGCCAATGAAACGGTAGGTAAAGTGATGGCACACACAGCCAGCAGCAGCCAAGAGGGACGAAACAATGACTGAAAACGCATGGCACAAACCTTCTGGGTAAATGGGGATACTTGCATGCACCATACCGCCGCGTCAAGGCCAAGTTCCTCCGCACAAACCCGTAGCCAAGTCAGCCGCTGCCAAGCCCTATCATTCTTAACTACGCCCCAGCGCCAAAAGACCCAGGAAACACCATGCGATTACAAGGTAAAAACATACTGATTACCGCGGCGGGACAAGGCATTGGCAAGGCCACGGTGCTGGCCATGGTGGCCGAGGGCGCGACGGTTTGGGCTACCGACGTTAACCCCGTTTTGCTCGAGGGTTTCAAGGGCATGGCCCATGTACACACCGCTGTCTTGGATGTGATGGACAAAGCCGCGATACAAGCGCAAATGGCTTCAATGGATCGCATCGATGGTTTATTCAACTGCGCAGGTTTTGTGCACAGCGGCACCGCCTTGACGGCCACCGATGAAGACTGGGAATTGGCCTTCAACCTCAATGTGCGTTCGCAGTTTTGGGCGATACAAGCGGCCTTGCCCAAAATGATTGCCCATGGCGGGGGCAGCATCATCAATATGGCCAGTGTGGCGTCTAGCGTCAAAGGTTTGCCCAACCGCTTTGTGTATGGCGCCAGCAAAGCGGCGGTGATTGGTTTGACCAAGGCGGTGGCCGCTGACCATGTGCGACAAGGCATTCGCTGCAACGCGATTTGCCCTGGCACGGTGGACACGCCTTCACTGCAAGACCGCATCAACAGCCAAGCCGATCCTGTGCAAGCACGCAAAGACTTTATCGCCCGTCAACCCATGGGGCGACTCGCACAAGCCCATGAAATTGCCCCCATTGTGGTGTTTTTGGCCAGTGACGAATCGCAATTCACCACCGGTCAGACCTATTCGGTCGACGGCGGCATGACCATTTGAAGCTGAAGGAACCGCCATGAACCAACTCGATATGCAAGGCCGCCACGCGGTGGTGACGGGAGGTGCCAGCGGCCTGGGTTTTGCCATGGTCGAGCGCTTGCTGCGCTCAGGCGCACAAGTGACGGTATGGGACTATGACGCGGATGGCATGGCCCAAGCAGAAGCCGCCTTCAAAAAAGCTGTTGCTGGCGCGGTGGTGCACAACGTGCAGGTAGATTTAACCCAGCACGCAGAAGTGGTGGAGGCGGTGAAACAAAGCATCGCTTTTGCGCCGGTGGACGCCTTGGTCAACAGCGCGGGGATTTCTGGCCCGAACATGAAATCCTGGGACTACCCCTTGGCCGATTGGCACAAAGTGTTTGACATCAATGTCAACGGCTTGTATTACTGCTGCCGCGAGTTGGCACCGCACATGAAGGCGCGCAACTATGGACGCATTGTCAATATCGCCTCTGTGGCCGGCAAAGACGGCAACCCCAACGCCAGCGCTTACAGCGCGAGCAAAGCAGCGGTCATTGCTCTCACCAAATCGCTGGGCAAAGAATTGGCTGACACCGGCGTGCGGGTCAACTGCGTCACACCTGCGGCCGTCAAAACCCCCATCTTTGACCAGCTGACACCAGAGCACATACAGTTCATGCTGAGCAAAATTCCCATGGGCCGCTTTGGTACACCCGACGAAATCGCCGCCATGGTGGCTTGGTTGTGTACCGAAGATTGTTCCTTCTCTACCGGCGCGGTCTTCGATTTATCGGGTGGGCGTTCCACCTATTGATTTTTTTACAGGAGCAAAAATGAAACTTGTGCGCTATGGCCAAATCGGTCGCGAAAAACCCGGCCTCATCGACGCTGAGGGCAAACTGCGTGACTTAAGCCAGGTCATTGCCGATGTCACGCCCGCGCATTTAAGCGACAAGGCTTTGGCCAAACTCTCGCGCATCAAGACCTCCACGCTGCCCTTGGTCAAGGGCAAGCCGCGCATAGGTTGCCCCATCAGCCATGTGGGGAAATTCATCGCCATTGGTTTGAACTATGCCGACCATGCGGCCGAATCCAATATGCCTATTCCCAAAGAACCGGTGGTGTTTATGAAGGCCAACAGCTGTGTACAAGGCCCTAACGACAACATCATGCTGCCCAAGAACTCGGTCAAAACCGACTGGGAAGTCGAGTTGGGCGTGGTGATTGGCACGCGAGCCAGTTATGTGTCGCAAGCCCAAGCCCTCAACTATGTGGCGGGCTATTGCACCGTCAACGATGTGTCCGAGCGCGAATACCAACTCGAGCGTGGCCTCACCTGGGACAAGGGCAAGGGTTGCGACACCTTTGGCCCCATCGGCCCTTGGTTGGTCACCAAAGATGAAGTGCCCCAGCCCCAGCGCTTGGCCATGTGGCTAGACGTCAATGGTGTGCGCATGCAAACCGGTAACACCAAAACCATGGTCTTCAATGTGGCCAAACTGGTCAGCTATGTCAGCCAATTCATGACCTTGATGCCAGGCGATGTCATCACCACCGGCACCCCTCCAGGCGTGGGCATGGGCATGAAGAAAAACGGCAAAGCTGCACCTGTGTTCCTCAAAGCTGGCGACACCATGTCGCTGGGCATAGATGGGCTGGGTGAGCAGCACCAAACCGTGGTTGCCTACAAAAAACATTGAAACAGGTGTGATGTGAAAAAACTGGGTTTTGTTCTTGCTTCTTTTTTGTTGCTGTTGCCTACAACTGCTGTTACGCAAACACCGGCCGATAAAACAGTTTTGCCGCAAGAGGTGTACAGGCAAGCGGTGGCAGGTTTGTCTCCTAAGCAAACCCAGTTGTTTCTTCAGGGCGAGAAGGTCTTCACCAACTTTTGGATGGCGGTCAACAACCCCGTCATTCCCTTGGTGTGGGACTTGTCTCAACCCGGACCGGCCGGTGGCGAATGGGGTTTAGGCCCGATGTTTTTGGCCACCAACTGCGCTGCCTGCCATGTCAACGCAGGTCGTGGTAGGGTCTTGGATGCCAGTGGCGCTTTGCCGATTCAACATGTGCTGCGCGTCTCGGTGCCGGGCGAGGGGCCGCATGGCGCACCCAAGCCCGACCCGCATTACGGCTCAGAGATACAAATGTTTGACACCGTCACCCGCAAAGACCCCGAGGCGCGTGCGGGAGAGGCCGAGGTCTATATAGATTGGATAGCAAAAACCTTTTCGTTTCCCGATGGTGAGCGCATAGAGTTGCGTCAGCCTCAAGTGCGGATTGAAAAAACCAACTTCGGCCCCTTGGCCGAGGGCGCGATGATGTCTTTGCGTAACAGCCAAGCCATGGTGGGTTTGGGTTATTTGGAAGCCATCAGTGAAAAAGATATTTTGCAAGTCGCGCAACAGCAAAAAGCGCAAGGCCTTAATGGACGGCCCAACTTTGTGCGCGACGACATCAACAAAAAACAGGCCCTGGGGCGCTTTGGTTGGAAGGCCAATCAGCCCAGCATCAAGCAGCATATTGCCGCCGCTTTTTCAAGCGACATTGGCATCACCTCTGCGGTCTATCCGCAAACCGATTGCCAACCTGTGCAACTTGAATGCTTGGCTGCCATTAAAGGCGCCAAGCCCGAGTTGCGCCCCGAGTTGTGGGACTCGATCACGTTTTGGACGCAGGCCTTGGAGGTACCCAAGCGGCGTCATACCGACAAACCTGAAGTCAAGCGTGGCGAGGCTTTGTTTGTGTCAACGGGTTGCGCCATGTGTCATGTGGCCGAATGGCGCACCGGCAAATATGCAGCGGTGCCGCAAATTTCCAATCAACGTATACGGCCTTATACCGATTTGCTGCTGCATGACATGGGGCCCGACTTGGCCGATGGACGACCCGATTTCAAGGCCAGCGGCAGCGATTGGCGCACACCA
>Ga0209442_1002245_pt1 | contig 10529 bp, 8 predicted proteins | sample LauGreSBDMM110DD_2_FD_187565 | JGI IMG/M metagenome (GOLD analysis project Ga0209442, IMG submission 187565) | Freshwater lake microbial communities from Lake Michigan, USA - Sp13.BD.MM110.DD (SPAdes) (version 2) | ecosystem: Environmental > Aquatic > Freshwater > Lake | place: Lake Michigan, USA...
GACCCTCACAATCCCTTCCTCTAAAGTGGGAAGAAGTGTGAAAAAGTGGGGTAAATGGTGTTTCAAGGTGCGTCAGCTCTCAATTTAGATGCAAAAGGCCGCATGTCTGTGCCGGCAAAGCATCGTGACGCCTTGCTCGTGCAGGGTGAAGGCAGAGTGACGCTGACAAAACACCCGGATGGTTGTTTGTTGCTCTTCCCCCGGCCCGAGTGGGAAGCATTTCGAGCGCGTGTAGCGCAATTACCTATGGATGCCCATTGGTGGCGCCGAATTTTTCTAGGCAATGCAACCGAACTTGATCTGGATAGTGCAGGGCGCATTTTAGTGAGTCCCGAATTGCGATCCGCCGCAGGTATTCAACGTGAAGTCATTCTGCTTGGTATGGGTAGTCACCTTGAGTTGTGGGATGCAGCAACGTACGCAACAAAAGAGCAGGCCGCAATGATGCAAGGTGTGCCGGACGCCCTCAAACAATTTACTTTTTAATGACGGGGCCGCATGAATCAAACTCATCGCCCAGTCTTACTGGCCGAGGCGGTAACTGCACTGCTGGAAAGCCCCTTATTGCAAATAGATTCACCCGAAAAATCAATCTTGATCGACGGCACCTTCGGGCGCGGCGGTCATACGCGAGCGCTCTTAGATGCGATTCGACCCGATGCGCAGTTGATTGCATTCGACAAGGATGTGCAAGCGATTGCGGAGGCAAAACAAATAACGGATTCGCGTTTTCAGATTATTCACAGCAGTTTCGCCAAAATGGCTCAGCATGCCGGACCGACATCGGTTGCCGGAGTGCTACTCGATTTGGGTATCAGTTCACCGCAGGTCGACGAGGCCGAGCGCGGGTTTTCGTTTCGTCGCGATGGGCCGCTTGATATGCGCATGAATACCACTACGGGATTGACCGCAGCACAGTGGCTGAATCAAGCTGGTGTGGATGATATTGCGCACGTAATTAAAACCTACGGCGAAGAGCGCTTTGCCCTGCCGATTGCAAAAGCAATCCTTGCACGCCGCGAATTGAATCAGCCCTTAGTAACCACCATGGATTTAGCGAACTTGGTTGCCGGTGTTATTAAAAAACGCGAACCAGGACAAGATCCAGCCACGCGGACATTTCAAGCGCTGCGTATATTCATCAATAAAGAATTAGATGACTTAACGATCGGACTGCAGGCGGCCCTGAACTTACTTAAACCAGGTGGACGCTTAGTGGTAATCAGCTTCCACTCCCTAGAAGACCGCATCGTAAAGCAGTTCATGCAAACGCATTCGGCAGTAGAGGTGCCACGTGGGTTGCCAATACGAGAGAGGGATTTGCCCCAAGGTGAATTGGAGCTCATCGCTAGAGTCAAACCAAGTAGTGCTGAGGTAGATGAGAACCCACGTGCACGTTCGGCAGTAATGCGGGTAGCGCAAAAACGCAGCGCGGAAGAGGGCCTGATCTATCGACGACAGGTGAGCCAATGAATCGCGCCACCCTGACATTACTAGCATTGCTATTAATTTGCGCGCTCTCGCTCGTATCAGCACAGCAGCGTGGCCGTAAGCTGGTAACTGCAATTGAGCGCGCGCAAATAGAAGAGCGCAAACTAAATCAGGAATGGCTTCGCCTTGAATACGAGCAGCGTAATCTATCCAAATCCGCACGGATTCGCGATGCGGCTCGCAATCAACTCAATATGAGTCCGATCGCTCCCAATCGAACCATTTACCTGCGAGAAGAGCGGTGAAGCGAGTCGGATTCTCAACCACACCTAATTTAGTTTTGCGTCTGCCCATGTGGCGGTCGCGTTTAATGCTGTTCATGTTGTTCGTTGCATTTACTGCATTGGTAGTGCGCGCGCTGTGGATTCAGGGCCCTGGAAATGCTTTTTATGAAGCAAAGGCAGTTAAGGGAACGCAGCGTGAACTGGAGATGTCTGCTAGCCGCGGAAAAATACTGGACCGCAATGGTCAGGTTATTGCAACTAGCCTTGAGGCAAAAGCAGTGATTGCCTATAACGATACGATACCCAAGGATCTGTCCGATGAAAAAATTAAGCAGCTTGCAGCCCTGCTCGACATGCGTGAAGCTGATGTTAGAAAAAAGTTAAAGGACGAGCGCAATCAAGTTTTCTTAAAACGCCAAGTTGATCCAGTTATAGCGCAAAAAATCCGTAAGTTAGAAATTCCGGGCATTGGTTTAAACAATGAGTTTCGTCGGTTTTACCCCGAAGGCGAGGCAATGGCTCACGTTGTTGGATTCACCAATGTAGAGGACCGCGGGCAGGAGGGGATGGAGTTATCGCGCGAAAACGATTTGGCTGCGAGTACGGGTAAGCGACGTGTAGTGGTCGATCGCCTCGGGCGCATCGTCGAGGATATGGGTGTTTTGCAGTTACCGCAAAACGGGAAGGATCTGAAGCTCTCGGTGGACAGCAAGATTCAGTACATTGCTTACAACGCATTAAAAGATGCAGTTGAAAAGCATCGTGCCAAAGCAGCTGGAGCTGTAGTTATTAATGTGCAGACGGGTGAAATCTTAGCGCTTGCGAATTGGCCAAGCTATAACCCAAATGATCGCAAAATATTAAGTGGCGAACAGTTACGTAATCGTGTGATGACCGATACGTTTGAGCCGGGCTCAACCATTAAGCCATTCACGGTTGCGCTGGCGATGGAAAAGGGGCAGGTGAATCCCAATACAATAATGTCTATTGGCGCCAAGTATTTGGTTGGACCAAAACCAATTACCGACACACACAACTATCCATCGTTGACGGTGGCAGAGGTCATTCAAAAATCGAGCAATATTGGTACCTCAAAGCTGGCAATGAATATGCCCGCCAGCGAAATGTGGGACTTGTTTACGGCGGTTGGATTTGGTCAGGCGCCTAAGGTTGGATTTCCTGGGGCGGTTGCAGGCCGATTGCATCCCCATCAAAAATGGATGCCAACCGATCAAGCGCGCATTGCGTTCGGCTACGGTATATCAACATCCCTTTTTCAGATGGCCCGTGCATACACTATCTTCGCTCGGGATGGTGAGTTGGTTCCGGTCACGATAGAACATAGTCCTGATTACAAACCGGGTACACGTGTTATCTCAGCAAAAACTGCAATCGAGATGCGTAGCATGTTGGAATCGGTAACCGAGCCTGGCGGCACTGCGCTTAAAGCCCATGCCGAAGGTTATCGTGTTGGCGGTAAAACAGGTACAGCCCATAAGGTTGCGGGTAAGGGGTATGCAAGTAATAAATACTTAGCTTACTTCACAGGCATTGCGCCAATGAGTGCCCCACGCATTGTGGTAGCAGTGATGGTCGATGAGCCTACTACAAATGGCTACTATGGCGGGCAAGTTGCGGCGCCTATTTTTTCAACTATTGTCTCTGAAACGCTTCGCGCGATGAATGTTGCGCCGGATAGCGCGGTTAAAAATATGGTGCAGCGGGATGATGCGATTAAGCCTGGTTCGGCAGCGCCAATTCAACGAGTCGTATTAACGCAATGATGGTTACCTTGATTAAGCCCGAACAAGCCATAGATCACCTGCGGCAATTGGCTTTGCCAACGGCGCGCATCGTGAGCGATACACGGCAAATCAAGGTGGGCGATGTCTTCCTAGCTTACCGAGTAGGGCATGGCATTGCCGTACAGGATAGCCGCCCCTACATTACCGATGCTTTAAATGCAGGTGTTGCTGCTGTTGTTTATGATCCAGCGGATTTAGAAGGCATTTCGGCTTTGAGTGATGCGCGCTGCTTTGCGCTAGAAAATTTATCGGTTCATGCCGGGCCAATTTGTTCCGAATGGTATGGTAATCCGAGCAGTCAAATGATGGTTTTTGGAGTGACCGGAACGAATGGTAAGACGAGCATCACGCAATGGCTCTCGAAGGCTTTAGATCGTTCTAAGTCCCGGGCCGCTGTAATCGGCACCTTGGGGATTGGCTATCCTGGACACTTAGAGGAAACTGGCTACACCACGCCAAATGCTGCGCGCTTACAAACTGAACTCAAAGCCCTTTTAGATTCCAATGCAAAGCAAATTGCAATGGAGGTCTCTTCACACGCACTAGAACAGGGCCGTGTTAATGGCGTGCAATTCACTACAGCTGTGTTTTCCAATTTGAGCCAAGATCACTTGGATTACCACGGCAGTATGGCGGAATATGCAGCAGTTAAGTTTCGTTTGTTTCAGTACCCAGGCTTGCAAAATGCGGTCATTAACTTGGAGGATCCCTTGGGTCGTGAATTAGCCATGCAATTATTGGCTAAGACCGGCGTTCAGGTGTGGGGCTATGCAGTCGACCGTAATGCCTTTGCTGGTTTTGAAAAGTTTGGCAAGCGACTGCATGCTATTTTTTCGAGTAGCATGCGGTTTAAAGATTATGGCTATCAGGGCGCATTTGAATGGCAAGACCATGACAGGACTGAAGTCAGTATTCCAGTTGTAGGGGATTTTAATCTGAGCAATTGCCTTGCAGTCTGGGCTTGCCTACTAGCTAGTGGCATAGACGTACTTGAGGCAGGTAAGCGCATTGCACTCTTAAAACCAGTGAGCGGCAGAATGGAGATGGTGCTGGGTAATTCGCGCAGCGCTGGTCCCCTGGTTATTGTTGACTATGCTCACACCCCAGATGCATTAGAAAAGGTATTAAGTACATTGCGCCCCATTGCAAGCCAGCGCGCAGGAAAGTTGTGGTGTATTTTTGGTTGTGGCGGTGATCGCGATACGAGTAAGCGACCACTCATGGGCCGGATTGCTGCAGCGTTAGCGGACCACACCATTCTGACTAGCGATAACCCACGCTCCGAGAATCCAGAAAAAATCAGCGCCGATATTCAAGCTGGAATGGATAATGGCAAATCAGTAGAAGTCATTTTAGATCGGGCTGCAGCGATCCTCAGTGGGGTTCGCCACGCACAGGCCAGCGATGTTGTATTGATAGCAGGCAAAGGCCACGAAACAAGCCAAGAGATTAATGGCAGAAAAGTAGATTTTTCAGATCAAGAACATGTTTTATTGGCTAGTGGAAGCTCCGTCTAATGGCGATGACTACCCTAGGCCAAATTCATGCATTTTTACCATTCAGTAAATTGATCAATATTTCTGAGGTGGCGGCGCAAAGTCATCCAATTGATTCAATTTCCACTGATAGTAGGGCAATTGAGAGTGGATCCCTATTTATTGCACTCAAAGGCGAGCGGTTTGACGCACATCAGTTCTTAGGTGAGGTTAGTGCCGCCAGAGCAAGTGCCGCACTGATTGACGATGAGCAAGCATGCCCAAATCAGCTGCCCGCAGTATGCGTTGCCGATACTCGAATTGGTTTGGGTGATTTCGCTGCAGCGTGGCGACAGCAATTTACATTACCGCTTGTGGTGGTGACGGGCAGTAACGGTAAGACTACCGTGAAAGAAATGATCGCGGCAATCTTTAGTGCGGCTGTGGGTAAAGAAGCAACCTTGATCACACCCGGCAACTTGAATAATGATATTGGACTACCGCTAACAGTATTGCGTTTGCGTGAGCACCATCGATTGGCTGTGATTGAACTCGGAATGAATCATCCTGGCGAAACAGCATACCTCGCTAACATTGCCAAGCCATCGATTGCGCTAATCAATAATGCCCAGCGTGAGCATCAAGAATTCATGCAGACCGTTGATGCGGTTGCGCAGGAGCATGCCGATGTAATCGCATCATTACCAGTGGATGGCGTAGCAGTTTTTCCAGCAGATACGGCGTTCAGCGCCGATTGGCGTAAAAAAGCCAATGGGCGGCGCTCCATTGATTTTGCGCTGAATGGCCCTGCAGCAGTCAGCGGAATTCTCCTAGAAGACGGTGCGCTTGAAATAAAAATAAGCGCCGGCGTTATCAACGTACGACTTTCAGTGCTCGGTGAGCACAATCTGCGCAACGCACTTGCTGCCACTGCGGTAGCTTTAGCTGCAAAGATCGATATACGTGCCATCCGTCTCGGCTTGGAATCATTTCAGGCGGTCAGCGGCCGAATGATGGCAAACCAATTTGGAGCTTGCCTGTTGATTGATGACAGCTATAACGCCAATCCTGACTCAGTCCGTGCGGCAATTGATGCCCTCAGTCAGGCTAGCCAAAAGACCTGTTTGGTGCTGGGCGATATGGGTGAAGTGGGATCAAAAGGTCCCGAGTTTCATTATGAGGTGGGTGCGTATGCAGCAGAGCGCGGCATTCAGCACTTATGGGCGCTGGGAGAGCAAACGCAGTCTTCAGTACGGGGTTTTAATGAATTCAATGGGCGCATAGGAAGTAGTAATGCAGCGATCCATTTTGAAACCATCGATGCATTAAATGCATGCGCAGCAACCGTTACTGAATTATTTTCCGAAGGCACGTCGATATCTCAGCCCTATGCAGTGCTAGTAAAAGGATCGCGTTTTATGCGCATGGAACGAGTAGTAACGGCGTTAAAAGAGGCGCTGGTGGAGGTTAAAACATGCTCTTAATCTTGGCGCAGTGGTTGCAAGACGATTTCAGTTTTTTCCGGGTATTTAATTACATTACCTTCCGTGCAGTGATGGCGACATTAACTGCATTGTTGATTGGGCTTATTTGCGGTCCTTGGGTTATTCGGAGGCTGACGGAGTTAAAAATGGGCCAGGCAGTCCGTACCGATGGGCCACAAACGCATTTAGTCAAATCAGGAACCCCAACCATGGGCGGCGTGCTTATTCTGATTGGCATATTTACCTCATGTGTTTTGTGGGCCGACCTTACCAATCGATTCATCTGGATTGTGATGCTGGTTACCTTTGGTTTTGGCTTGATTGGTTGGGTAGACGATTACCGTAAAGTTGCCCGTAAAGACCCTAAAGGAATGGCTTCGCGCGAAAAGTTTTTCTGGCAAACCGTGATTGGATTGTTTGCTGCGATTTATTTAGCCTTCTCTGTGTCTGAGGTAAACAATTTAAAGGTGCTGCAGTTATTCATTGACTGGGTGCAGAGCGGTTTTTCATTGGACCTGCCGGCCAAGTCAAACCTCTACCTTCCCTTTGTTAAAGAGGTTAGTTATCCACTGGGAGTCATGGGCTTCATTATTTTGAGTTACTTGGTAATCGTTGGTAGCAGCAATGCAGTCAATTTAACGGATGGCCTTGACGGCCTAGTCATCATGCCCGTGATTTTGGTGGGGGCTGCACTGGGCGCTTTTGCCTACGTCATGGGTAATGCAATCTACGCTAAGTATTTACTGTTTCCATTTATTCCTGGCGCCGGTGAGTTGATGATTTTCTGCGGCGCCATGGGCGGAGCGGGTCTTGCCTTCCTTTGGTACAACACCCATCCCGCGCAGGTCTTTATGGGCGATGTAGGTGCCTTGGCCCTAGGCGGTGCGCTTGGAACCATTGCGGTCATTGTGCGCCAAGAGATTGTTTTATTTGTGATGGGCGGTATTTTTGTCGCTGAGACGGTTTCCGTGATCATGCAGGTGATTTGGTTTAAGTACACCAAAAAACGCTATGGCGAAGGACGCCGCATTTTTCGAATGGCACCACTCCACCACCATTTTGAACTGGGTGGCTGGCGCGAAACCCAAGTTGTTGTTCGTTTTTGGATCATCACTATTTTGTTGGTGTTGGTTGGTTTATCAAGTTTGAAATTACGGTAATCAGTACACGATGCGCAATGTAAAAAATCCTTTTGTACGCCCTGAACTCAGTAGAGCGAAAGCGCTCTCAGTTGAGCCAACACGCTTTTTAATTCTGGGGTTGGGTGAATCTGGAGTGGCGATGGTGAAGTGGTGCCTACGTCATGGCGCCGTCACCCTCCTAGTGGATACGCGCGCGCGTCAAGAACTCAATGAAAAGCAGAGCGCGCAGTTAAGTGAACTCGAGTTTGCAGGGCTAAAGGACATGCATTTTGGTCCTTGGAATCCAGATGCACTCATGGATATTGATGTGATTGGTATATCACCTGGACTATCGCCGATTGCAGAGCCAGCACAATCCATTCTGGCAATTGCGCAGGAGCAAGGTATTCCAGTGTGGAGTGAGATCGAGTTCTTTGCCCGTGGTATTGCAGCGCTGGAACGCGAATCGATTACTGAGTCATCCGATTCCGAGGCTTGGACCTATGCGCCAAAAATCGTAGCTATTACTGGCACCAATGGCAAAACAACAACAACAGCACTAGTTGGTCAGCTGTGTGAGCGCGCCGGCAAAACGGTCGCGGTAGCTGGCAATATTAGTCCCGCAGCATTGGATAAGCTAATGGCCTTCCTAGACGAGGCCGATGGTTTGCGTGATCTGCCAGAGTTATGGGTGCTTGAGCTATCCAGTTTTCAATTGCACTTTACCTATAGCCTCAATCCGAGCGCAGCAACGGTGTTGAATTTAAGTCAGGATCACCTAGACTGGCATGGAAGTATGCAGGCCTACGCAAATGCAAAGGCAGCCATTTTTGGACCAACGAGTATTTGCATTGTTAATCGAGATGAAGTTGAATTAAATCGTTTATTTGGTAGCCAATTGGAAGATCGGCAGATCATTGACTTTGGCTCGATTCGACCAGATGAGCCAGGATCATTTGGGATTGAGCGTGACCCTCAGGCCGGCGGAATTGATTGGCTGGTGTGGGCTGAGGTGGATCAGGATGCCGAATTAGAAAGGCCCAAGCGGCGACGTAAATCAGTCGCAGTTGAGCCTGTGCCGATTCGCTTGAAGCGCTTAATTCCAGCGGATGCGTTGCGTATCCGCGGTAAACACAATGCCCTTAATGCCCTTGCTGCCTTGGCATTGGCACGCGCAGTCGGCTTACCGCTGAACAAATTACTGCATGGCTTACGTGAGTATCGCGGCGAGCCCCACCGCGTCCAAAGTGTTGCCATCATTCGGGATGTGGAGTACGTGGACGACAGCAAAGGAACCAATGTAGGCGCTACCGTTGCTGCACTCAATGGCCTCGGTGATACGGCTGGCGCGAAAAAGATTTGGTTAATTGCGGGTGGTGATGGTAAAGGCCAAGATTTCTCGCCACTATTTGATCCAGTGCAGCGTTTTGCAAAGGGCGTTCTACTGATTGGTAAAGATACGCCGCGCATTGCGGATGCGCTCCAAGCAACGGGTATTGCAGTTGAGTACTGTGAAACCATCGCAGTCGCCGTGAAGATGGCATCAGAACGGGCGGCATCAGGGGATGTGGTTCTGCTTTCTCCGGCATGCGCCAGCTTTGATCAGTTCAAGGATTACATTCACCGTGCTGCTGTATTTGTATCTGAGGTGGAGGAACTGGGTATGCAGTTTACCGACTCCAGCCTTGAGGCAGATTGCTCGCCTGGAGTAAGCGCATGAACCTAAATCGCTTTTTGAACTACTCACGTGGCGGCATCACTGGCTTTCGAACTGGCTTACGTGATGCAGTTACAGGGGTAGAGCAAACGCGTTCACGCATGATGGAGTATGACCAGCTACTGGTATGGGCGGTTGTTTCTTTAGCGTTAATTGGTTTGGTGATGGTGTACTCCGCATCGATTACCTTGGCAGATGGGCCAAAGTATAAAAACTACAGTAGTAATCACTTTTTGATACGGCATTTGATTTCACTAACGATTGCGACGGTGGTTGGCTTGTGTGTTTTTCGGATCCCAGTGAAGGCATGGGATAAGCTTGCGCCGATTCTATTCGGAATTACGATCCTGTTATTAATTGCAGTTCTGATACCTGGAATAGGTAAAGACGTAAACGGAGCGAAGCGCTGGGTCTCGTTTGGGTTTATGAATTTCCAGCCATCGGAACTCATGAAGTTTGCGGTTGTCATTTTTGCTGCGAGCTATACCGTTCAGCGCCAAGAGTATCTCCATTCGTTTGTGAAGGGATTGGTGCCGATGGGCATCGCCGTCATGATCATTGGCGCATTACTGCTATGGCAGCCTGATATGGGCGCTTTTGTAGTGATTGCCTTAATTGCCTTTGGCATTTTGTTCTTGGGCGGAATTAATGTGAAATTGTTTGGTGGATTGGTAGTAGCTGGAATTTCGAGCGCCGCTATCATCATCGCCCTCTCGCCATTTCGCCGCGAACGTATCTTTGCGTTCCTAGATCCTTGGGCAGCTGATCACGCAGCCAATAAAGGCTATCAACTAACCCATTCGCTCATGGCATTTGGACGGGGCGAGTGGTTTGGTACTGGCCTTGGTGGCAGTGTCGAAAAATTACATTACTTGCCCGAAGCACATACCGATTTCATCTTGGCAGTGATTGGTGAGGAGTTGGGTTTTGCGGGTGTGCTCGTCATTATCTTTTTGTTCTATTGGATTGTGCGCCGCGCTTTTCTGATTGGTCGAACTTCACTACAACTGGATCGTAGTTTTGCTGGATTGGTAGCAAAAGGCATTGGCATCTGGATTGGATGGCAGGCATTTATCAATATGGCAGTGAATTTAGGACTGCTGCCGACCAAAGGTTTAACCCTGCCATTAATTAGCTATGGCGGCTCTGGGATATTGATGAATGCCGTTGCGCTTGCTGTACTGCTGAAGATTGATTATGAAAACCGCGTCT
>Ga0209442_1002247_pt1 | contig 10523 bp, 8 predicted proteins | sample LauGreSBDMM110DD_2_FD_187565 | JGI IMG/M metagenome (GOLD analysis project Ga0209442, IMG submission 187565) | Freshwater lake microbial communities from Lake Michigan, USA - Sp13.BD.MM110.DD (SPAdes) (version 2) | ecosystem: Environmental > Aquatic > Freshwater > Lake | place: Lake Michigan, USA...
CACGACTACATTCGTTTTATCCAAACCAAAATCCTCTGCAGGCTTGAGGCCTGTTGACTTCACAAAACGATAGGTCTTGACACACAATTTTTGGAAAGGCGTAAGGTGATTGTCCATGGCAACTCTCGAATTAAGAACAATAAATTTAAAGTCAACCTGATCTAGTTTCCCACGCACACTCTCAAAAATACTTTCGCCGCTCAACTCCCCCTTTTCAATCATCTTGCAGTAAATCTTGCGCATCATGTACTCAATGCGGTGCTCTTCCTTGAAGCCCATTTGTAGCGTTACATAATAACAACGCTTGTCAATAATCTGATGCACCGAATAATGCACTCCCCAGGGTTCGTTGAGGATATCGAGGTGTAAGAACCAAATAGTACCTGCTTTGCGTGGCTTTTTGTAAAATAAAGAATGATACACCGTTAAATCCAGTTTATTGGCAGAATTGGAACGCGTCGGAAAGACCAAATTAGTAGCCTCAAAATCGATGTATTTATCGTCCCGAACTGAATTGATAAGTGGAATAACGGAATTCATTGGTAAGTATTCCGTAATGCTAGTACGGAGTTGCTTGGCTCTAAAATAAAGATATAATATGGCAAAGAAAGTCGAAGCTAAAATAAGGGTAAACCACCCTCCCGAAACTACTTTTCCTAAATTAGACATTAAAAAGATACCTTCAATGGCAATGAAAATCAAGAAGATCAGAATGTAGAACGCTTTGGTTTTAGGATACTTGAGTATAAGCAAAAACCCGAGCAGAATAGAGGTCATGACCATATCGATCGTAATGGCCAAACCGTAGGTATGCTCCATGGCGCTCGACTCTTTAAAGATGGCAATCACAACCAAGCATCCGATCATTAAAAACCAATTGATAAACGGAATATAAATCTGACCTTGGTGCTCAGAAGGATATTTCACTTTTAGGTTGGTCCAGAGTTTGAGTTTGATGGCTTCATTCATTAAGGTGAATACCCCCGTAATGAGGGCTTGCGATGCAATAATTGTGGCTGCAGTAGCCAGTACAATAGCGAGGGGCAAGATGTGTTTTGGCACCATACTATAAAAGATGGTTTGATTCTCCACTACATGAAAATCTGGCGATAAACAAAGTGCAGATTGTCCGAGGTAATTGATGACCAAAAGCGAAGAAATAAATGCCCAACTCAAGCGAATGTTGCCTTTGCCGCAGTGTCCGAGATCAGAATACAAAGCCTCTGCACCGGTAGTACACAAGAAAACAGAACCCAAAACGGCAAAACCGCCATCTACATTTGCCACCAAATTATAGGCCCAATAAGGGTTAAACGCTTGCAAAACGACGGGGTTATCAAAAATATGAATGGCTCCTAGATATCCTAAAAACAAGAACCAAAGCATCATGACCGGCCCGAACGCTTTACCAATAGCAGCTGTACCAAATTGTTGAATCATAAACAGCAGCACAATGATCGTAACTACGATTGGAATAACGGGAACATCTGGATTAATGGCATTGATGCCTTCTACTGCCGATGAAATAGAGATGGCGGGTGTAATGAAACCATCGGCCATCAGGGTGGCACAGCCAATGAGCGCCGGAATAATGATCCATTTGTATTTCTTGTTTTTCAAGAGCGCGAAAAGTGCAAAAATTCCGCCCTCGCCTCTGTTATCGGCATTCAGTGCAAAAAAGATGTACTTGACTGTAGCCAGCAAAATCAAGGTCCAAATGACACTCGAAAGCGCACCCAAAATAAAAGGCTCCGAAATGTTTTTACCACCATCCGTGATTGCCTGAAAAACGTATAGTGGTGAAGTTCCGATATCCCCAAAAACAATTCCTGTCGTAATTAATAATCCAGCAATAGAAATCTTTTGGGTGTTGAGGTGTGCCATGAGCGAACAAAAAAATTTCGTCGAAGTTATGTCTTTCTAACATTTCTACGCAAACTTTTCGTTAAAATATTTATCTTTGCATCCCGATTCTTTATCGGACAGTCTGCTGCCCACGTGGTGAAATTGGTAGACACGCCATCTTGAGGGGGTGGTGCCAACAGGTGTGCTGGTTCGAATCCAGTCGTGGGCACAAGGAAAAGTCCTTCCGTTCCGGAAGGACTTTTTTTATGCAATACACCGAAGTGAAGCTTGCTTCAATGAGGTGTGTTTCATAAAAAAAGAAAGCGTTGCAAACGCTTGACTTTTCCTTGTTAGATTTTAAACATTTTAGGAAAACCGAACGAAGTGAGGTAATCCAGGAAACTGGTTCACCGAACGAAGTGAGGTAATCCAGGAAACTGGTTCACCGAGCAAAGTGAGGTAATCCAGGAAACTGGTTCACCGAACGAAGCGAGGTAATCCGAAAATCTACTGAACCTGCACTCATTTCCATTCACTTTCTTTTCAAAATTTCCATCAGAAATAGCAATTTTACAAAAGTACATTGCACTTGTACGTATTTTATCCGTACTTTTACACCTCATCATATGCATACAAACACCATGTCCAATAACGCCAGATTTGATACACGACTCCCGCTTGAGCAGAAAGAGCGCCTCGAACGTGCTGCCCAGCTCGGCGGTTATCGAAGTTTATCCGATTTTGTACTCACCGTAGCTGAACAAAAAGCAACAGAAATTATAGAAAAGGCGCAACAAATTGAGCTTACACATCAAGATGCTGCTATTTTCTGTGCGGCGCTACTTTCAGATGCGGCACCAAATGATTATCTGAAAGAAAGTGTTGAGCAAAGCGCACAATATTTTCAATGGAAGCGCAAATAACAGTTTTAAGTACGAGGCATAGTACTGCTAAAAAACATTTTAACTCTGGAATCCAATCGCTCGATGCCTATTTACAACAATATGCCCTTCAGGATCAAAAAAGACTACAAAGTGTTTGTTTTATTTTAGAGAATGAGCAAGCGGAGATAATTGGTTACTACACCCTAAGCGCAAGTGCCATTGATACAGAACGTCTTGACCAACATACCTTGTTAATGTTGGGGGCGAAATACAAACAATTGCCCGCAATACTTATTGGTAGATTCGCCATTGATCGGGTATTTCAAGATAAAGGTATGGGTAAACTTTTACTCATGGATGCCCTGAAACGCTGCACAAAACAAGCCGAAGAAATGGGAGCTTGCGCGGTGTTTGTAGACCCCATCGATGAGCGTGCTCACCATTTTTATCTCAAATTTGGCTTTCGTGCTTTACCTCAGCAACCTAAACTCTTTATTCCAATCAAAACGCTGCAGGCTTTATTTAACGCTTTTCACTAAATTTATCCTGTTCAAATAAAGACCAATGAAATTGATATTACTTCTTAGTTGCGGATGCCTTTTAGCGCTGTCCTCCTGCAACAACACGACAAGTACCAATGCTCCTGAGCCCACTGCGCTGGTGGCCACAGACGAGAACACAAAAGAATTAAAGGCGCGCCTCAAAGACGTAGCCGAAGAAGAAAAACGCCTAGAAAAAGAGGCCGAATCGAACATGACCACCATGAGCTTCAATGTATTAAAGCACGAGTTTGGCACGGTCAAAGAAGACACCAAACACCTGTGTAGTTTTATCGTGACCAACACCGGTAAAAAGCCCTTATTTATTCAAGACGTGAAGGCTTCTTGCGGCTGCACCACTCCCAAAAAACCAGAAAAAGCAATCCAACCAGGAAAGTCCGACATCATTGCTGTGGAATTCCATCCTAAAGTTGGGCAACTTGGGCGCCAAGACAAAACCGTAACGGTCATGGCCAACACCAAACCGGCAATGGTGGTGCTCAATATAGGCGCCAACGTCATCAAAAACCCCGCCACCGCCGAACGCATCGCCACCAATTAACATGAAATTACACCTACTCAATACTGGTTTTTTTAAGCTCGACGGCGGCGCTATGTTTGGGGTTGTCCCGAAAACCATTTGGCAGAAAACCAATCCGGCAGATGCCAACAATATGTGTACATGGGCACTGCGCTCCTTGCTCATCGAGGATGGCAAAAGGCTCATCTTAGTAGACACGGGCATCGGCGACAAACAATCCGAAAAGTTCTTCTCGCACTATCACCTGCACGGTTCGGATAGCTTGCACGGCAACTTGGCGCGTTTGGGTTTTCATGCCTCGGACATCACAGACGTCATCCTGACCCATCTGCATTTTGACCACTGCGGCGGCGCCATTGCTTATGATACGCAAAAAGAAGCTTACAAAACTGTCTTCACAAACGCTACCTATTGGAGTTCTGAGACGCACTGGCAATGGGCCACAAAACCCAATCCAAGAGAAAAAGCTTCCTTTTTAGCAGAAAATATCCTTCCCATCCAAGAAAGTGGGCAGCTGCAGTTTGTCGAGCGCAATGGCCTTATTACTCAAAATGCACTACCAGGCATCGATCTTTCTTTTTTTGATGGCCACACCGAAAGCATGATGCTTCCACAAATGCAATACAAAGGAAAGACCATCGTTTTTATGGCCGATTTACTTCCAAGTACTGGTCATATTCCACTGCCGTACGTCATGGGCTACGACACCCGCCCCTTGCTTACCCTTACCGAAAAAGAACGCTTCTTGAAAGAAGCTGCCGACAACGACTACGTCTTATTTTTTGAGCACGATGCCCAAAACGAGTGCTGCACCCTACAACACACCGAAAAAGGCATCCGCTTGAAAGACACTTTTTCTTTGTCTGAATTGTAACTTAGCAAAATGAAGAGCCCAAGAGAAATTGTTCAAGGCATGCTAGACAACGACGCCTTTAGCCAACTGCTTCAGATGGAGATCGTCGCTCTTGAGCTCGGTGCTTGCCAATTGCGCTGCCCAGTTACGGCTCAAACCACCAACGGATTTCAAATTGCGCACGGCGGCCTCACCTACGCATTAGCCGACTCCGCTTTGGCTTTTGCAGCCAACACCTACGGGTATCAATGCATGAGTATCGACACCCAAATTGCACACCTCGCCAAAGTACAACTCGACGACACCCTCACCGCCAGTTGCACAGAAATACATCGCGGAAAAAGCACTGGGGTGTATGAAGTGCGTATCGAAAATCAAGACAAGCGCTTGGTTGCTTTGTTTAAGGGGACCGTTTTTATATCGGCAGAGCGCTGGTAATATGCTTGCGCTATTTAGGAATTTTTAAGATTTGTCCTTCGCGAATGAAGTCCGAGCGCAAACCATTGGCTTTTTTAATTTTAGCCACCGTAGTACGCTGCTTTACAGCAATTCCAGAAAGGGTGTCTCCGAGCTTCACTTTGTACGTTCTGTAGCTCGGCTTTACATATTTTTTTACACCGGGTAACTCCTCACCTTTTGTGGCGTACGGGTATTTTTCAACGTATTCTGCTAGTGTAATTGCAGCACCAACTTGAGGATCAGCATATTTGTAAAATACCTGTCTGATATTCACATAACTACAAATGTAATCGAGCGGTCTGCTATTCCAGTCAAAGCATTGAATCACATCTTCATTGAAATCTAACATACGCATAGGGGTAAGCGTTGGATATAAGTTGTGCATTCTAGACAACTGAGGTGTAACTGCGCCCATACCCCCACCAGCAGAACCACGGCTATCCAAGCGCACATAACAACGTCCGTCTTCGCTAGGCCCTACCACGGCAGTCCAGTAAACGGTCAGCGTAAGCGGATTAATCTGAATGTAAAGTTGCTTAAGATCAGAATTGAATCCTTTTTTTCGGATATCTTCTAAACCCTTATTGACTTTGGTATTGATATATCCACCAAAATTATCTGCAACCCTTGCATTAAAGGAATGCAGCGCATCATAGGCCGAGGGCATCCCGAGAGCGACGTAAGAATCACAAATTACCTCGTCATGTGGGCCAAGCCGAAGGGTGTCTAGATTGAGCAGACAAAAAGGAGGAATAACAATCTTTTCTCGAATTTCGACTTTTTGAATTTCAATGCTGGAAGAATCCAAGTTGAGTGAATCGGTTTGGATTTGAGCACTTAGTTGAAACGATATGCTTGAAATAAAGAAAAAACTGAAAAAAAGTGGAGCAATTTTTTTCATCACCACAAATTTACCAAAATCATACCAAAATAAAAAGAGCGCCCGTGATTTGCCTGTAAACTGAAAATTATCCCTGATTTTATTTGTTCTTTTCAAAAAAGAACTTACTTTTGTACGCGCTTAAACGAAAGCATTACACAATTCTCAAGCAACTGTTGTTGCTCACGCAAGTGAAAGAAATTGGTTTGGTAGTTCAGTTGGTTAGAATACCTGCCTGTCACGCAGGGGGTCGCGGGTTCGAGTCCCGTCCAGACCGCAAAACGCTTCGTTAAAGACAAGTCCTATATGGCTGTAGGAATTAGAAAACCCTAGAATGTATCAATGTTCTAGGGTTTTTGCTTTTATGGACTTTTTGGTCCGATTTTAAAACCGTGGACGGAACCGTTGACGGATTTCTAAAATTTTTTGAATCAAAATTCGGATCAAGTCAATTTTTTTATTTTTACTTTACTGAATTCGAACTTTTTTCAAACATTTTGCTCAGAACTAAAAACTCTCCTTGTCTTTCTTCTTACATCCTTGATTAAGTTTTCTGTTGTTTGTTTTTTTCTTCTTGGTGTTTCCATAATTAATTAATTTTAAACATTAATACATGAAAACTCCAACTAACTTTATTCCTATTATCGGTCCACTTTATGCTGACGATTTACAAATCTACCACTTATTAATTTAGACGCTAGGCTTATGAAATTACTGATTTTATCAATAATTGCATTTACTTACTTAACCGTATTTTGCCAATTTAATATCCCTTCACCCATAATAAATGTTGGGAATTATTTGATTACTGATACCGTTTATATGGATCCTCAAGGCAGTGATTCTAACCTTGGGACATTTTCTTCTCCTTTACAAACATTTGATGCAGCTGTTCAAATGTTGCCATGGGGAACTGCAGGAATTAATGGAGGGCATGCCTATGGCTTAATTATGTTAAAGCCAGGATTTTATCAGACCACATTAGGATTTCAGCAATATGCCAATAACTGGCAAAATAATAGTGTCTATAAAGATATCAGCGTCGAAGGAATAGGTAACGTTATCATTGGTGGCACAGCGGCCAATTTATCAACTGGGCACTTACTGCAGTTAAGCGGTGACCATATTTTTGTGAAAAATATTACATTACAATATTCTTCAGGAATTGGACTTTTAATTTCAAGAGAAAATCCTCGTCAACGAAATATATTAATCGATCATGTTACGGTAGACCATGTTGGGTCTTTTTCAATGTTGACAAAAGGAATAGATACGATATCCATCATAAATTCAAAGTCTCTGTATGCAAGTAGGATTGGGTTTGAAAATTCAACATCTCCTTGTCAATGGCCCAGTGGAATTAAATTGTTGGACAATTCAACTTGTATTGTAAACAATTGTGAAGTAGCGTATACCCGCGGGGAAGGATTAAACTTTCAAAATAGTACCCTATGTAATGCTTACAACAATAAATTACATGATAACAATTTGAATTTCTATGATGAAAATTCATCCAAAATTATGTTTCATGAAAACTTGATCTATAATACACCGAACATCGGATCGCAATATTGGCGAGGCTGTCTTGCTGATACAACAGCTATTTGGTCGGGAGATGGAATCTTAATTGCAAACGAAGGGTCCTGTTCAACTGGATCAAATCCAGTATTTGAAAATTGTAGAACAAAATGTAGCTTCCCCACTGTTTATTACCCTAACGTCGATAGTGTTTTTATTTATAATAACATATTACAGAAAGTAGGTTCAGGTATTTCTTTTTGGGAGGGGGTAACAAGCATTGTCGGAATTAATTGTATCAAAAATGTCTTTGTTTTTAACAACACTTTCATAGAAACAATGGGAATGCCCGGGGCTAGCAATAGCGGTTTTGTTAAATTTTTCTTTCCAAGTTATAACCTTATTGCTAATAGCTTTTATGGAAGGATGGAAAACATACAAATTTTTAATAATATTTTCACCTTTGACACATTGACTTATGCTAGTATGCAGCCATTTAAAAAAACGCTTCACCCCAATCACCCAACGCCTAATGCCATTTCCTTTTCAAATAATTTATGGATTAAGACGCATCCTTCATTGGGACTTGGTGATGAGGTGAGATCAATGATGCCCATATCAAGCTATTCATTACTGGATTCTGTCAATTCTATTACTCCGTGTTTTGATCAATCATATTGGGTAAAGGCGGTTCCTGTAACCATGTCTATTTTAACCAGTGATTATTTGGGGCAAGTTAGAACCAGTCCAACTACCAATGTTGGCGCCATTGAATATAAGCTTAATTGCTCTAGTCTTGGACTCAACGATTTTGCTACGACCATTGAGAAACCGCTCTTATTCCCTAATCCTTGCCTTAGTTGTAATAGCGTTAGTATTCCTAATTTACCAGAAGATAAAGTTTTATCGTTTGTCGTATATAATTCCTTGGGCTTGGAGATTTTGACTGGAGTACTAAAAAATAATTCATTTGAAACAAATCTATTACCCTCAGGTGTTTATTATGTTCAATTGAGAGGAGAAAGTAAATCGCCCTTTCAAAAGTTAATTATTCAAAAATAATTTTAATAGAAAACCCTACCCCCCTACTATTCGATTCGTATCAACGACTTGTCTCTTTGAATCAATTCGCCGATGCATTCGGCATAAAGTCCTTTGCTTTTTAAAATGGATTCTACTTCTAGGGCAGCTTCTTTTTTAACAGCAATTAACAGGCCGCCACTCGTTTGGGGATCGCACAAAATATGTCTTTGCCTTTCGTCCTCAATTGTTAGTTTGTGTCCGTAACTGTCCCAGTTTCTGAGTGTTCCGCCCGGTACGCATTTTTGATCTAAATAGCCATGAATCTCGTCGAAAACAGGAATTTTATGGTACTGTAAAACAGCAGACACATTGCTGCCTTCACAAACTTCAAGCAAATGACCCATGAGTCCAAAACCCGTTACGTCGGTTAAGGCGGTCACTTCTTCAATTGCACAGAGCGCTAACCCTACATCGTTTAAAATCACCATTGAATCAGCAGCAATGGAGGCGTGTTGTTCTTCTAAGAGGCCTTTCTTTTGTGCAGTGGCTAAAATGCCAACGCCCAAAGGCTTCGTTAAATAAAGAAGAGACCCTGGCTGGGCCTTATTATTTTGTTTGAGGTTGGCGATCAGCACAGACCCAGTAACGGCCAAACCAAAAACAGGTTCTGGATTGTCAATGCTATGGCCACCAGCAATAATGATGCCCGCATCAGCACAGGCCTTTCGGCCACCTTCCATAACCTGAGCAGCAACTTCTGGGGCAAGTTTGTCAATGGGCCACCCTAGAATTGCAATTGCCATTAAGGGCTTTCCCCCCATGGCATATACATCGCTTAAGGCATTGGTGGCTGCAATTCTTCCAAAAGTAAAAGGGTCATCGACTATAGGCAAAAAGAAATCGGTAGTACTGATAATTCCTGTTCCATTTCCGATGTCGTACACTGCGGCGTCGTCTCGGGTATCATTGCCCACTATAAGGCGGCTATCTGCTACTTTTGGCGTGTTGCTTTCCAATATGGTTGTCAAGACTTTTGGTGACAATTTACATCCGCAACCTGCGCCGTGGCTAAAACTGGTGAGTTTTATTTCGTTGTTCATTATATTGAGTTAAGTAAGTTTATCAAAAAATCAGCCGTTTTTTCTGGACTGACCTCCGGCGTTTTGTATTCTTGGACGCTGGCGTTTTCGCGATTTTGCAATCCTTTTAAATAATATTTGTCATAATACGACAACGTAATCTTCACCACTTCAGCGTAATTTCTTTTGGCCAATGCTTCTTGTGCAAATTTAGCGTTGTCATAGCCTAATCTTTTGGTAATCCGAGTAATGGCATCCGCTAATTTCTCGTGGGTCAAATTGGCATAGGTGGCAACCAAGTGCTTTGTTCTTTCCTCTACAGGAACATTCAAGAAATAAACCGTTCTTTCTCTCATTTGGTTATAAAATGCTTCCGGAATAGAAACAGTACCCACCATTCTGCTTTCATCTTCCACCCAAATGGGTAGTTTGCGGTTCAATCCATGAATTTTAAAAAAAAGTGTATTTTCGAATTGCTCAGTGCTTGGCTGTGCCGGAAGATCTATTCCTCCAAAAGCCGAACCTCTGTGGCTAGCCATGCCTTCTAAATCAATGACTTGCTGACCTTTCTTTTCCAAAAAATGGAGTATTTCAGTTTTGCCTGTGCCCGTATAACCGCCCAGAACATGCAGCGCAACAGGCTGCTCAAAAAATTGGATCACATAGTTGCGAAATGCTTTGTAGCCACCTTCAATGACGTATACTTTTTCAAAACCATTAGCCACCAAATGATCTGCAAATGAATTACTTCGCAATCCACCACGCCAACAGTGTATGGCAAGCTCCTTAAGCGGCGCTATTGTAGCAGATTTACTTATAAAATCGTTTAGTTTGGGCTTTACGAATTCATATCCAAGTTCGTAGGCTTTTTCTTTTGATTCTTTTTTGTAGGCCGTGCCCAC
>Ga0209442_1002252_pt1 | contig 10506 bp, 3 predicted proteins | sample LauGreSBDMM110DD_2_FD_187565 | JGI IMG/M metagenome (GOLD analysis project Ga0209442, IMG submission 187565) | Freshwater lake microbial communities from Lake Michigan, USA - Sp13.BD.MM110.DD (SPAdes) (version 2) | ecosystem: Environmental > Aquatic > Freshwater > Lake | place: Lake Michigan, USA...
TTTTTTAGCTCTCATACCTGCTTGCTCGTTGGCTTCAGTTTGTCCCATGAAATCAACTACCAAACCAACTCCAGGTATATTTTTTGTAGCGTTTGACGCAGCTTGCCATCCTGCACTTTTATTACCTATAATACCATCGTTATTCCATCCAGCATTAATGTTAGCTAACTGCCCACCAACTTGATATTGTTTTGGATTAGTATCTTCAAGATCTGTATAGATGTCACCTATGTTATACATATTCTGAATCTCTGTAGGATTGCCACCAATCATTGCACCATTCTTTGCAGGAATTCCTTTTGGTGTGGCTCCTGTAACAAGTTGAGGACGAATATAATCAGGCTTTGGTTCTTTGTTTGGTGGAATTGCACCAATTAATTTACTTAGGTCTAAGTATTGATCTAGTTTTTTATTGTAAGTAGAATTAGCTTGTCTATCTTGTTCAGCTCCAATGACAGGTCCTACTAAACTTTCATAATCAAATCCTTTTTTATTAGATGATTCTGATGAAGATGACATTGTTCCACCAATATCACTATTAATAAATTTATCAATACCACCAAATGCACCTTTGGTATCTGAAGAGTATGAAGTATCAGATGGCATTTGAGGATTCAATGCATCTTCTGGAACTTCTATACCACCTTGAGCTTTCTTTAACTGCTTACCATGCTTCTTCATGAACGCTGCCTCTGTAGGAAACTTTTTGTAGAACTCTTTCTCGTTCTTAACTCCAGCAATTTTTAATATTTGAGCTTTCATATTATTGGTATTTGTCCAACCAGCCTCCTGGTTGTTTAGTGTTGTAATTAGTAAAGTTAGTTAATTGATCCAGCTTTGTCAACTGTCCACCTTGTTCATATGTATATCCTTTCTTTTTAAGATAGGACATTAATGCTTTGTCTTGTTTCAATGTATCATAATCTTTATTGAACATCTCTACATATTTAGGATCTCTAGGGTTATATCCTTGTACACCTTTTTCTTTTAAGAACTCAGCAGACAAATCAAAACTGTTTCTATTACCTATATCAGGAGTTGATTCTATTTTCTTTTTGTATTCATTTATCAATTGAGGATTCTTTTTAAGATGTTCTACTATTGCTTTTTGATTAGTCACCTCATATTGATATCCATTTGGACTTTTTATTACATTAATTCCTGGAACTTTTTTATCTGCTAAAAATCTTTTAGGCTCATAAGGTTGATATTTCTCATCTATATTCCATCCAGAAGTGTAAGCTCTAGGATTACCAGAGTTTATATTTTTTCCTTTCTCTTGACCAAATGTAGATTCTCTACCAGCTAGTGTTAATAATTGTCCAACAGGAATATTGTTTCTTTTAGCAGCTGCTGCAATATCATCAATTAATTTAGAAGAAACATTAGCACCTGAGAATCTTCCTGTTCCAAGTTTTATTCTATTTTCATCTTTTGAATAATCAGGAATATTTACATCATCATACATTGCAGGCATACTTACCCTATCTACTTTTTTTCTTTGAGGACTATGGTAATATATATCAGCAAACTTGTCATACTCATTCTTTGCTCTACTAGTTTTTAAAGTTGGAGCGTAGCCTATTAAATCATCTTTATTAACATTAACATTATTATCATCATCAAATAAACCACCAATATAATTAACTGCACGTTTACCTAAATTAATAATAGAGTCTAACATTCCACCATCCTGCATTATAGGATACTCTGTAACAGACTCTCCAATAAATTCGTACTCTTGGTTAGGATACATCATTTGCGTGTCTCCTGTGTCAGATATACCTAGTACAGGATAAGGTACACCTTGCATTGTTATTTGGTTAGAACCAATCTCTGTTATCTCTCCTGGATGATTGTATTGTCCCATGTCATCTTTAATAACAGAACCATTCTTAGCAGAAGCTTTTGTCTTCTTAGCATACTTACCATTACTAGGAGCTCCTACTCTAGCATACATAAATCCTGTAGCTCCTGGAAGAGAACCTCCCATAGCCATGTTTGATGTAGCAATAGGAGAAGGAAGTTCTTTATATCCTTTGTCAATATATTGATGTCTTAGTTCACCATAAGCTTCTGCATCTTGCCAAGTCTTAAATGGTCCACCAAGATACTGTCCTGTCATATTAAACTCTTGTGTAGGATCTTGTAAAGGAGATCCATATTTAAATGAAGGAATTAAATAGGATGGTTCACCATCTTCTCCACCAATAGATATAGATACTTCAGTACTAGGATCAATGTTTCCAGCCATACGACCTTCTGGTAATCTATAATCACCAGGTTGCATTAATCCTGACTGGTAACCTTCTAACATATTACGAAGCTTTGGATCTTTGATAAATGATAAGTTTCCACCATCTTCAAACTGTCCTCCCCATGCAGGAGAATAGTTACGTCCCACGTTACTATATCCATCACCTTCAAAGCCTGGTCCAGCTGAGACAGAGTAATCATTATAGTTAGGTTGTACAGGACCTCCATCGTTGTATTTCTCTAACAACCCACCATCTTCTTTAATAGGTTTGTATCCTTGTAACCAATCCTTTTGTAAAATTCTTCCTTCATTAACTGGAATTTGTTTGGAAGTCATATAACTCCAATCTTTTCTACCATACCTTTTACCAAAGTTATTTCCTTCATATGGTACTTCTGCTACAAATCCAGAACCATAATTATCAACAACATTAAAGTTTTTTGCTGGGGCATAATATGTGCTACCAAACTGTTTTGGGCTATTAACTATTTCTGTAAAAGTTCTTTTTTCAGGATAGTTATGTTGCAAAGGTCTAAACACACCAGATTCAATTGCATCTTTAGCACCTGCTTCTCCTAATCCTCTATACATCATTCCTTCTTGTGGTTTAAATGCAAAAGGATTAATCTTATAAGTATTTGGTATGGCTTTCATAACTCCTCCTAATGGATCAAAACCCAACGCTCCTGTACCTAATGCCATTCCTGTTTCTATTGCAAGCGCTGCAGGATCTCTATCAATCATTGCATTTCCTAAACCAGATGCAGTATCACCAACAAATACAGCTGGGTTAATGAAATCATCAAACACTTCACCTACACCACCTATATCATTAGGAAACATTCTAAACTTATCTCCTATTGCAAATCGTTTATCATTAGGATTAATAATATCAGCTTCACTTGATTCAGCCATTCCTTTCTTTCTTTCAGCCAATTTCTTAGCATTAGCTTTCTCAGTGTTAACCATCACTTGTTTGTTGATAGCTTTATTCTTTTCTAATTGAGTTTTAGTAAGCTTAAGAGCAGGAGCAGCCACACGCGTAGCATCTGTCTTAGCAACAGTTCCACCAGGTTCATACTTATCTAACCATCCACCATTCTCTTTCTTGATAATGTTTGATGATGCTTGTTTAGAACCTGGTTCACCAAATATCATTTCTCCTGCTCTAGTACCTAATGATCTAACTTTATTAGTAAACGTTTGCAGTTTTGTAGGCTCAGCTATTGCTTCAACAGGTTCATATTGTCCATATCCTGATAAATCAATACCATTACTAATATCATCTAATACAAAGAATGCAGGGTGATCTTTACTAGCACCTGTTCCATGTAGTAATGTATTGTTACCCATCATATATCCAATGTGCTCATATCCTCTAGATCCTCTATAAAGATTTTGATTAGCATAATCTATAGAGTCATTAGCTTCAGCTCTAGTTTTAGCTGCACCTACTTGTTGTGCATTAGGAATATTTCCCACCTTGTTTCCTTGTACATCAAGTAAGTTATTCTTACGATTAAGTCCAACTAATACATTCTCCATTCCTAAGAATTGGTTAGGAACATTATAAGAAGTAGGATCATGTAAAGGACCAGTAGGATTCTCTAATTCTTTTGCATAATTAGGATTAGTAAAAAGAACATCAGATCTATTTCCATACTCCCAAGCATTAGCTTTACCAAAGTTATGACCCATAGCATTAGCAGCTTGGCTAGCTATATCTGCACATCCATTAGCAGTACAAACAAACTTACTACCAGGGTATTGTTTGTTTAACTCCATAGCCTTATTAATGTATTCTTCTGTGAACTGAGGAATACCATACTGCTTTGTTATATCAATATACCCTCGTGGTTTAGGTACCTTGCCTCCAGGTTTATACTGATCAAGCCATCCACCATCTTCCATTGTGTTGTCTTTACCACATATGTGACATACAGATGCATCCTTTTTACTAGAATCTGATGTATTCCAGGAATGACCACAAGAACATTTAACTTTAGCAGACATTATTTATAAGAGATTTGAGAAGGTGCAATAATAAACTGACTAACAAGGTGAGCATCAGATCTATCATCTAAGATGTGTCTCACTAAGACACCCTTAGCACGAAACGTTTCTTTTCTAAATGACTTCACTCCATAGTTCATATTAGCTTGATTCAACACTTTATCTATTGATAAAGATTCACAACTAGTAAAGAACATTGGTACAGCTTTATCTACAAGCACATTCCAGAATGTATTGTATTGATAGAAGCTATCACTCTTTGTATATATAATTGTTTTACTATCTGTGTTATATATTGGATAGTTTAAATAAGCACTTAAGTTATGATAAGGTTTAGGAACTAACTCTAGTAATCCTGAACACTGTTGACCATTGTACAATATCACTTTATTAAAGTATTGATCGTCTGTTTGTATCTTAGCATTGTCATTATATACACCATCAACAATAGGTAGATATTTAAATGCTCTAGTGTAATCCTTTACATTCTGTAAAATCTCATCATGAAATTGATACATGAATGGATACTCAATAATATAAGGTTCTGTTATATTATAGAATTTATTATTAACTGTAACATCAACTAAGTGTTTCCATAATGTTCCTGAGTTACTAGGAGTGTATGTAATATCAGCAATCTCTTGAGCAGTTAGTTCTTGAATAGGAAGATGTAACACAAAGTTACACACACCCACTGATTCAAGAATCATTTCTTCAACAGCGTCATCTACTACGATATATGTCTGTCCTGCAATAAAATCTTCCTTTGGTACATTAGTAGCATAGACAGTCCCTTGGTCATCAGAAACATCTAATAACGTTGTTCTAAATCCTGCAGTTTCTAACTTGATAATAACACTTCTAGACATAATCTTTTATTTAACAGCTGTTCCAGCTAACTCACAGTCAGATACTTCTACAGCAGCAATTGCTGTTAGGTTACACCCTTGGTTTAATCCTGAATAGAAGAAGTTGTTTTCTCCTATATAATAGTTAGGAATATAACTATGGAAACTAACCCAACTCTTTGTATTCAAATTGAATGACAAAGTCCATGACTTGTTACAGAAATACTCATTATCTAATAACTGAATCACTGTAGGAACTTCATCCACTAATATGTAATACTCTTTGTAATTAGGATTTGTTATAGTTCTAGTTACAGTACATTCCTCATCAGCAGTGAATGGATTATCTCCTTGACTTCCTATAGATGGAATAGTTCCTATCTGTACACATTTTTCATAAACCTCACCTACAGGTACAGACACTATAGACTCAACTCCATCACAATTCATGTATGTAAATGTCTCATTAGGAGATCCAAGGTCACCACTATTATTAAAATACCAAGTTATTCCTGTACATGTAACAGTTAATGTTGGTGTATTGTCGTAGAATATTTGTCCTATCCAATTAGGTTGTGGAATATAATCAAGCTTAGAGATAATTATCCTATCATACTTGCTATCAAATACACCATGTAATCCAATCTTACTATAGTTGTTGTCAACATCAGCTTCTGGAAAGAAACGTATTATTTCAAACGCTAAGTGATCAGTCATGAAACGATTAACACCAGAACCAAATGCTGTTATATCCACAGCTTGACTTCCTGATATTAAGAATATCTGTCCACGTTTGGCATCTATTGTTATCTGTCCTTGAGGAATCTTTAACAAGAATTTATTTTGAGTTCCTACATATCCAAGATCTGTCTCAGCAAAATCAATTGGAGGAGAACTTCTAAATAATGTTGGATTACCAATATAAGCAGCCTGAGGGTTACTTGTATTGATAGTTAACATTGTGTTATAAAGCAACGACTTGTTCTCAAATCTAGCAAGAATTCCTTTATTCTGTATACCATCTAAAGATACTAATGGTCCAAAGTTTTGAGGGAAATCAAAATATGATATAGGACGATAGATGAGCCAGTTATTAATCTTTACTGTTGGATCAGAACTCTGTGGTTCTGAATATATAGTTCTAAAAGGGAATACAACATTACATTGATTGTCATCCCAGTTAAATGGAAGATGTGTAAAGTTGTTTTCTGTATTCTGTTTAGAGTAAGTTACATTATAGTAGTACGTATTATCTTGAGCAATTGGTACGTACGATTGTTGTAACCAGTTATCTGGAATACCTGAGCTTACGTGTGGATAGAAGTTACCTTCTCTATTATTAAATGCTTGACGTAAATCAACATTAATAGAACTCTCACAATAGAAGTATGGTATACCATAAGCAAATTGATACATCTTACCAGTGTATCCATAATTCAAAGATCCTGTTGTAACACTACCAGGAACAGCAGTTGTTGTTGTTGTGGTAGTTGATGTAGCAGAATATATTGGATTGTTAGGACAATCTAAAGCAGTAGCTTTTATTGATACAACATTAGCTAAGCTTGTATTATTAGGAGTGTTGTAATTACTCAAGATGGATCTTGATGAATGCCAATATCTAGGATAGGCAACATTACCTATCTCATCATAGAATATATCTGAATCATCAGGGGCATTAACTCTGTTATCTATAAAGAATGGAAGCTTTGTTTTAAATCCAAATCTAGAGATGAAAGTGTCACCACCAAATATAGTTGCTAATCCTCCAACAGGAAGACTATCAAAATCAACTTGGAATCCTGTATCAATAGTTTGATAACTATATAACTGACCCCATTGAGAAGGAAGTATGTTCTTTAATGATCCATAATAAGATACCACTTTAATATCTTTAAGATCTTCAGGAGTGCCACAAGTATTTTTCTCAGATGCTACATATCTAGAACTATCACTAATATAAGTATTTATAGAAGGTACAGTGTTAGGATAAGGAAGAGGTGCGTCACCTGGTTCAGCAGATCCTGTTTTTAAATATATAGAAGATTCTCTTTGAAAGTTATTTAAATCATGAACGTCTGATACAGACTGAACTCCAGGTATTGCATATTGACATATATCTAACTGACGTTGTTTGAATCCAGAGTTACCAATAGTTCCCCAATAATCATATTGTGCTACAGAGTTAAATGACCAAGAGAAATTTCTTCTACTAATACCATTTATATAAATAGTTAAGTATGCCTGATACGTTGTAAACATCGCATTAGGATCAAATGGAGATACAGAATTAGCAAGATCAAAACTAGATCTTAATGCTTGTTGTTGTACAGTTCTATTAAGAAATTTATATCTAGCATTATTCTTAACCTCAGCAAAATGAGCTATTCCTGCACCAAACATTACATTTTCTAACTTGATAACACTCCCTAATGATGGTTGACCAAATGATGTCTCAGGCGAATTAAATACCATCCTAACCTTAGATTCGTTTGTAGTAAAAGCATCTAACTTATTAGGAAGAGTTAATGGATTAATAAGATCACTTGTAGTGATTGTATAATTCTTAGATCCATAATTATATGTAACAGGATAGAAAGAGTTAACTAATTTGTAAACAATACCATCTGTTGAGGCTACAGTAACAAATGTAATTACTGCTGTGTATGCATCGTAATATTTAAATGTAGTACTTGAATCTGAAGTAAAACCTACACAGATAGTTTTAGGTACTGGATTACTAATACTTGCTGAGGCGCCACCATTTAATATAGGATAGGTGAGTGAACAAATGTCAAGTTGAGGGCCACCAACAACTAATGGTATATCTCTAACATCTCCTGTATTACAATCAGTGATAGTTATAGATCCTGGAAGAAATACAGCTGATACATAGTATAATACTGATTGAGTATTATAAGTGTATGCTTTACTATTTCTATCAGAAACATTTAATTGTGATAAGAATGGATCTTTATTTAAATCATTGTATGGATAATTAGGAAAATAGTATGTAGTTCCTTCTCTATTATATTTACCTACGTTACGAAGAATACCTTTAGCTATAATAGATTTATTAGTTGATCTATTACCACGTACAATTTTAAATCCAGCAATGTCTGATTTTTGAGTATCAGTTAATTCAGAATTCTCTATTAGTGCTTGTACTTGATCTGTATCAATCAATACACCAATAGGATGTATAGAACGACTAGGCTGCATTGTCACTTGATATTCTCCATTTACAATAGGAGGAGTAGAAGTTTGAAATATAGGACTTACAAGAACATCAGGAAATTTATGATGTCTAATAGGGCCAGTTAATCCTGCATCTGTAAATACAGAATTAGGGGGATATTCTTCTTCTGATTCCCAGTATGCAAATTCACCATATTTATATGCATAAGCACTATTAATAGGTTGATTAACATAAGAAGAATTTCCTGTTACAGAAGCAGTGTTATATATTTTCCATGTAGGAGCGTCATTTCCTGGTCCTATATAATCAGCATTACCATTTCTATAAATAGGAGCAGTATCATTAGTTGTAGCTATGCGTCCAGGAATATGGAAACCATCTGTTTGCTTACCATTTTTTAATAAGAATACAATTTCAAAAGGATACACTTCATCACGAAGATATCCTCTAAGATTGGCAGTATTAAGTTCATCAGCATAAGTTTGATCTATAGGCATTGTATAAGTTTGCCATTTTAAATCTATCTGTGCTGCAATTGTTTGATAGTTTATACGTTCATTAGTTGTAAGTTGATCCCACACTAATATATCTTGAACAGCAGTTACATCTTGAGCTATATCGTAATAAGGAAACTTTTCAAAGATGTCCTCAATAGCAAGTCTTATTTGTGTTTGATTTTGCCCAGAATAAGTTATAGTATTAGTAGCCTCATCAATATAATAAGTTCCTATTAATTCAACAGAAGTGATTCCATTAATTGATTTGATTACAGCAAAATTGTAATATTCAAAATGTCCTTCTTGATCAAGATTAGAAATGTTTACAACAATAGATCTATTAACAGGATAATTAAACTCTAATGTTTCAACTTGCGTATTAGCAATAGAAACAGGATTAGTTACAGAGTAATAAGATGTATATCCAAAACCTACAGCATCACAATATTGAATAGCAAACTGATATGTACCAGAAATAAGTTCACCTCCAGTAACTACATCTGTTACAGTTAATTGAGGTATAGGAAAGTTTGGTTGTATCTTTAAGTTATTACAGATGTCTGTAGTAGGAGGATTATCTATATCAAGATAGCGTCTAGGATTCTTTCCATCAGTCCAATAAATTTCTGTAGTACAGTTTGTTAATCTGTGTACAGCTTTTTGTATAGGATGATTTATATCAAAGTTAAGACAATCATCAGCTAGAATAGTAGTATAGACGCAATTGTTATTAACAATCTGCCCTATTTCTGAACCACCTGTATCAGTGTTTACAAGAAAGAATATATGTTTTCTTTGCTCATTAATAAAGTGTGTACCAATAACAATTGTGTTATCTGGAAACAATACACCATCCTCATCTACGCATGGAACATTCCCTTCCTCATTCTGATAGTTTACAGAATTGGAATCAAAGTTTTCAATATTAGCATTTAATGCATACGTAAGTGTACCCTTCTTAATCTGACCAAGGGTATTATCCATGTTCAGACCAGTTTGGCCAGCATTATAATTGTTGGTAATATTTCCTTTACTACTAGTTGTTTCTTCTCCTGCCATATCTATATGATCTATTTGGGAGTTCATACATGTTGAACCTATTCAGATCGTTCTTTATTCTACGTTGTTTAGCCCAGCCATCTTGTTTCTTTATTTCAATGTCTGCCATAATAAATGCTTCGTCGTAAAGACCTTTGTAATAAGCAAGCTTCTTTTGTATTTGTTCAAACGTCTCATCTGTCAATTGATTAGATAGAGTTTCAAAAACTTTAAATTTAAGAAATGCTTCTACAAATTCTCTAACACGATAGTTATCAGGAATTAATTGGTTACCTATTGTATCGTATTCTGTAACATAAAATATCAAATGAATTACAGCATTTCTTACATTAGTGACAAACTTGTTATCACGAATGTCAAATGAGTTTGCTTGTGAAGAGAATGGTGTGTTCTGGATGTTAATTGCTGATGGATTATTATTAAAATCCCAAGCATTACCACCATAATCTAATGTACAATTGTTACGTCCATTAATATTTCCAGGTTGCATTAAAGCTTGTCTAGTGATAGATCTATAAGCTTGTTGATTAGTTTTATAAACTGTCTGCATTATCTCAGGCATACATGAGCCATCACATCCTACATTACCACAACATGTACTAGGACATGAAGGACCTCCATAGATGATTGGAC
>Ga0209442_1002261_pt1 | contig 10481 bp, 11 predicted proteins | sample LauGreSBDMM110DD_2_FD_187565 | JGI IMG/M metagenome (GOLD analysis project Ga0209442, IMG submission 187565) | Freshwater lake microbial communities from Lake Michigan, USA - Sp13.BD.MM110.DD (SPAdes) (version 2) | ecosystem: Environmental > Aquatic > Freshwater > Lake | place: Lake Michigan...
TGCAATGTAGGCCGCTTTACGTCCCCGCCAGCCAGCGGTTGCGCGGGCGTGCAAATAAGCAGCATAAAAAACCCAAGTAATAAATGCCCAAGTTTCTTTCGGATCCCAACCCCAATAACGACCCCAGGCAGCTTCCGCCCAAATCGCGCCGGCAATAACTGCAAAAGTCCAGATTGGGAACATAAATGCGTGAATTCGGTACGCCATTAAATCAAGACGATCAGCCGGTGGCACGCGTTGCGCAATTGCAGCGCTTCGACCGGGGGCAAGTCCGTTAGTAATTCGATCTTCAGCAGCTTGGGCCACAAGGTAAAGGCCAGATAGCGCTGCCCCAACTGTGAATGCGCCAATACAAACAGTTGCGGCCGCAACGTGAATTAACAGCCAGTACGAATTTAAGGCTGGGACCAGTTGCGCGCTTTCGGCGTACAACACTGTGATTGCAGAACCTAAATCAAGTAGCACTGGAATCGTGATGAATAATCCAAGCCAACGTAAGTCCCGTGACAACGACATAACGCAGTACACGAGAGAAACTGCAAAGCCAGCAGCGAGAGAAAACTCATACATGTTTCCAAGCGGCCAACGACCAACTGAAAGACCACGAAAAGTTAAAGCTAACCCCAGCAATATTGCGCCAAGCCAAGTAAGGGCAAGGCCGATGTTTCCAGCACGTCGACCCTGGCCAAGATCTCCGTCAACAGAAACTGAAGTTGAGACAGCTGGCTTAATTAAAGTATCGGTTGAACCCATTCGAACTTGGTGCGAAGAGTTGGTGCGCTGCGCGGAAGTTTCTAAAGTTTCAAGTCTGCGGCCTTTGGCAAGTGAAATGCTGTAGGCAACCATGGAACTAGTGAATGTTGTGATTGCGCCGTAGACCATGGCGTTACTTGCTTGCGCAAGAGTTTCATTCACTGTCATAAGTTTTCCTTCTGGGTATTAACTAAGTTTGCAAGATGGGAAATTTCATCCGCTAAACCAGGTGCTTCAGTTTTTGATAACCCAGCAACTTCAAAAAGATTACCCCCACCTGCTGCTGGCGTCACCCGCAGCCAAGCGCGACGTCGCGGGATTAGCAATGAAAGTGACAAGCCAGCTATGGCCGCAATAGCTGCGCCAAGGGCCCAACCTTTTGCTGGATCTCGGGTAATGGCAAAAGTTGCCCATTGGCGATAACCCGTAAATTCAACAGTCACACCGCTATCCGGCAGTGTCCAAGTTTCCCCTGGCGCCAGTTCTTCAATTCCAATGCGTTTCATGTTTGTCGTATCTAACCGATAAACACTTTGTGGCATCCCCGAATCGAGACCTAAATCACCCTGCCACGCACTGATGTAAACACCTGGATCATCAGCTGCTGGAAACTCCGAGACTGGCCCGTTGCTGAAATCTGCTGAAACCGTAGGCAAAAAGTAGCCCTGCAAACCTAACTGTGGAACTGTGTCTGGAATTTTTACAACTCCACTGGAAGTGAATCCGGCATCTTGGGGCAAGAACACTGCTGCGTCTTGCCAAAGCAGATTTCCAGATGCATCTCGAACAATAAATTCTGGAGCGTACCCATGGCCAACTAAGTAGACCGTGATTCCAGCAGTTCGAAGCGGGTAATTAACTTCGACTCGAAATGCTCTTGGGGTTGCCGACGGATCATCTTTGACTAACAAATCTGCATAAAATTCCCGTGGTGCGCCATTTTGTTGGCCGCCTCTTTGGAATGAGGAAATAAAATTTTCGAGCTTAAATGAAATTGGCGGCAATTTATCTGCGCTGTAGTTTCGCCCAGAAGTGAAGGTGTCGTACTGCGTCACATTATTTGCAAATCCAGAACCCTCCCGCACAATAACTGTGCCACGAAATCCCATAACGCCGCCGACACCAACTGCGATTAGAAGTACCAGAAGTGAAAGGTGGAATAGTAAGTTTCCAGTTTCTCGGGAATACCCCTTTTCCGCAGAGATCCAGTCATCGCCAGTACGAACGCGCCAGCCACGTTTCTTCCAAGCCGCCTGTGTTTCCAAAATTGCTTGTCCAGCTGGCGTGTTTGAATTCCATTGCAAGTGAACGGGCAATCGACTTAAATTCTTTGGCGCTACCGGTGGGTAACTTCGCATTTCCTTGTAATGCTCAACTGCTCTTGGCAGCACGCATCCCATAAGTGAGATGAAAAGTAATAAATAAATCGAAGCGAACCAAGGTGAAGCAAACACATCAAACATGTAGAGCTGATCTAGAATCGGACCAGATGTTGGATTGTCCTTTAAGAATTCATTTACACGCAAAGGTGAGGTGCCCCGTTGTGGAAAAATAGAACCAGGGACACTTGCCAGAGCAAGCAAAAATAACAAAATTAGAGCAATTCGCATACTCGTGAGTTGTCGCCATAACCAGCGCAAAGTTTCCACTACTTACTCACCACTTCTTAACACTTTCATTGCCCATCTAAATTGGCACTCCCCATTGCGAAGCCCATACTCGTAACCCGATAGTTAGCTCATTCCAGTAGCCGGTTACAAGCAACATTCCAATCACAATAAGCATGACACCACCGAAATACATAATCCCTCGGGAATGTCTGCGCAAAATTGAAACCGCTCGAATACTTCGCTCAAAAAACAACGCCAAGAATATGAACGGCAGCCCAAGTCCAAGACAGTAAGCCGCGCTCAAAATTGCCCCACGCGCTGCGCTTGCCTCACTCAGTGCCATAACTTGAACAGCAGCAAGTGTTGGCCCAATACAAGGCGTCCAGCCAATTGCGAAAATTGCGCCCAGCAAGAAAGCTCCCACCAAAGTTCCCGTTGGAATTCGGTGAATCCTGATGTCGCGTTGCATTGCCGGTATCACGCCCAGAAATCCCAGACCCAAAATCACAACCAGAACGCCCATCACCAGTTGTATGGACCTTTGATATTCGAGTAAAACTTGTCCAATGCCTCCGAAGAGGGCGCCATAAGAAATGAAAACAACCGAGAAGCCAGCGACAAAAATTATTGCGCCCCAGACTGCGCGAGATTTAGAAACTGAAGTTCGCTTGGAAGTCGCGCGCGCACCTGCCACACCAGTTATGTAAGAAAGGTAGCCAGGTACTAAGGGCAGCACGCACGGAGATAGAAATGAAATTAGTCCTGCCGCAAATGCAAGCGGGATCGCGAGTAACAATGATCCTGAAGTTACGACTTCTGCGATTCCAGCGGCGATCATTACTTATCGCTCTCGATTACAGCTTCGAGCACAACTCGCAATTGCGATTGCGTAGTCGGACCTAAAATTCGCGCTGCGACTCGACCCTGGGAATCCAGAATTAATGTCGACGGAGTTGCTGCTGGACCTAGGTTTCCAAAAACTAAAGTCAGTTGACCATCCTTATCCTGTATCGAGGGATAAGAAGTATTGAATCGAGTATTAAATGCTTTGGCAGCGGCTAACCCGTCTCGAGTGTTTAGTCCTAGAAACTTCACGCCACTTGATTCAAATTGCAGATATACATTTTCCAAATCGGCAGCTTCCGCGCGACAAGGACCGCACCAAGAAGCCCAAAGATTCACAACAACAGGATCACCGCGCCAATCTGCAATGTCGAGTTGTTCTCCTTCTAGAGTTTCGCCGGCAAGTTCAATTACTTCCCCGCGCTCTTGTGGGGAAACTAGAACAGTCGCGCCATTGCCGGAAATAAAACCAGAATCAGAATTATTGGATATCGAAGCAGTACTGCAACCACCCAGTAGCAAAATGGAAATAGCAGCCAAGGTAGTTGCGCCGACTTTAAGCACCGGAAACTTTGCTCGCTTTCGCCAGCAAATCGGCACTCGGCTCGGTGTATAGCACTGCTACTAACACATCATCATCAAAAGTAAGTGAGGTTAGCGAAGCAAGACTGCACTGCCGCTTGCGCGGATCATGCGGAAAACGCCTGCCTTCAAAATCAAGACGACTAATCCAGATTGGTAATTGATGACTAACTATTACTGCTTCATGACCACGCGCACTGTCCCGAGCTCGCGCTACACCTTGGCGCATTCGATTTGCCACAACAACATATGGCTCGCCCCAAGATGGCTTAATCGGGTTATACAAATGGCGCCAGGCTTTTGGTTGGCGAAGTACGCCATCTCCAACAGAAACTCGTTGACCTTCAAAAACATTGTCAGCTTCAATCACGTCATCGTCAGTGCCAATTGTTAAGCCGTGCACTGCTGCGATTGGCATTGCGGTTTGTTGCGCCCGCTCTAGCGGCGAGGCAGTAACGACGGTTATGTCTCGATGCGCTAACGCATCTGCTGCGCGTTGCGCCATTTCGTGCCCAAGTTCGGAAAGTCGAAACCCAGCAAGACGTCCATAAAGGATTTTGTCTGGGTTATGTACCTCACCATGACGCAGTAAGTGAACTGTTGTTCGCATACTACTAATCAGATCACGTTGCGCGACGTCGTGCAGAAGCGCGCTTGCGCGAAGGTCGCCATCCCACAGATCCCGCAGTTGCTGCTTCATCTCGAAGCGCCCCGCCGTGAACTGCTAACGCGTTAGCCAGCGCAGTTATGGTGGCATCCTCAGGAAGCACATCAACCCTGAGACCATGCTCTTGCGCAGTTTTAGCTGTCGCAGGTCCAATGCAAGCAATGATCGTCGATGGATGCGGCTTGCCCGCGATACCAACTAAATTGCGCACCGTGCTACTTGAAGTGAATACGACTGCATCAAACCCACCGCTCTTAATTGCTTCCCGAGTTTCAACAGCCGGAGGCGAAGCGCGAACAGTTCGAAATGCAGTGACATCCTCAACTTCCCAACCAAGGTCAGTTAAACCTGCTACCAAAGTGTCAGTTGCAATGTCGGCGCGTGGCAAGAAGATGCGGTTGATTGGATCATTGATGGAATCAAACTCTGGCCATTCCTCTAACAAACCAGCAGTGGTCTGTTCAAGTTCTGGGACAAGATCTGGCAGAACTCCCATTGCAACCAAAGCGTCAATAGTGTCTGCGCCAATAGCTGCTACGCGAACTCCCGAAAGTGCGCGCGCATCCAAACCGCACTCCTGGAACCGTTCGCGAATTGCGCGAACTGCGTTCAAGCTTGTGAAGACAACCCATTCATAGCGGCCTGAAACTAAGCCGTGAATAGCACGTTCCATTTGCTGTGGCGTACGCGGTGGTTCAACAGACATTGTTGGAACTTCAAATGGCACTGCGCCAAAGGAAACTATTTGTTCCCGTAAGTTTTCAGTTGAATCTTTTGTGCGTGGCACAAGTACGCGCCAACCGTGAAGTGGACGATTTTCAAACCACGAAATACGTTCGCCTACTGCCTCGCCAATAATTACGATTCCCGCACCCATTTGCTTAGCAAGTTTGACCGCGTTTGGTAATGCTTCCAAAGTTGAGTGCAACGAGCGCTGCTCAACGGTGGCGCCATCACGAACAATCGCAACTGGTGTTGCGCCCTCACGACCAGCTTTGATCAGCGCCTTGGAAACTTCCGTTACTCGATCTGCAGCATTGTGCACGACAAGAGTGACAAGTGGATCAATGTGCGCGGCCCAATCAACAGTCGGTGAATCAGCGTCAATGATTCGCACTTCGCGGGTGCGACCACCCGTTAGCGAAACTCCAACGTGCGCGGCAACTGCGGTGAGCGGTGAAACTCCAGCAGCCACTTCAAATGCGTGACCCGTCTTGGCTAACGCCGATGTTTCCATAGCCAATCGACCGTCAAGAACTGGATCGCCGGAAAGTAGTCGAACTACTTGTTGACCCTCTTTGCGAGCATCAATTAAAACTTTGGTGCGGGCAGCTAATGAAAGCGGCGCCCCAACGTTGTCGATGGCAACCAAAACTTGACCTGAAGAAACCAACTCAGCTAGCCGGGTGACTTCTTGGTCAACAACTACGACATCGGCTGCTTGTAGCAACCTATGGGCTCGCACCGTTAACAAATCTGGGTCGCCAGGTCCGGCCACCACAAAAGACACTCCGACTGCAGCAGATACCTGCGAGCTAGCCATTTACACACCTACCTTGTTTGTGTACTTGCAGCTTTGGGAAGTCATTTATTAACTCACATTCGCTTGAGTAAGCGCAGATTGAGATTTGCGCTGCTCATGGAATGCAAGAATCTGTAGCTCCGTCGCGAGATCAACGCGACGCACATCAACACCAGCTGGTACTTCGATTTGTACTGGGGCGAAATTCAAAATACTTGTTACGCCATTGCGCAACATCAAGTCGCAAACTTCTTGCGCAGCTGATTCTGGAGTCGCAATTACGCCAATGGAAGCTTTAGTGCTCAGGACTACTTGTGCCAACTTAGAAATGTCTTGGACCACAATTTCTTTTCCGGCGACCGTGACAGTTTCACCAACCAGTTTTTTATCAGTGTCGAATAATCCAACTACCGAAAATCCACGCGAAGCGAATCCTGGATAACCAGCAAGAGCATGTCCTAGATTTCCAATGCCAACAATGACAACGGGCCATTCTTGAGTGAGGCCAAGTGCGCGCGCAATTTGATAAAGCAGGAATTCAACGTCATAGCCAACGCCACGAGTTCCATAGGAGCCAAGGAAAGAAAGATCCTTGCGAAGTTTCGCACTAGACACACCACTGGCCTCGGCCAGTTCTTCGGACGAGACCAGAATTACACCGCGAGCTGTTAGTGATACGAGGTTGCGGTGATACATCGGAAGGCGACTAACAGTTGCGTCGGGAATTGCACCGCGCGAACTTAAGTGCGTTTTAGGTGCCTGTGACAGCGCCATGAAAACCACCCTTCTAGTGTCCTTATGGCGAACAGGTTATGCGGTAACTCGCTGAGTGCAAAATTGGCGTAGATACCCCAATTCATGCTAGGTAAATTAAGGATTTTGGGTGTGACAAACGTGACTAATGTGATTTGACTAGCGGAGTATTTTCAGTTGTTTTTTTTCAATAACGCGGTGCGTAATCGCATCTCATCTACTCGCCACTTGTCGTGTACTTTTCCATCAATTAATACGACTGGGATTGATTCAAAATACTGATCCGCTAATTGTGGATCATCCATAATTGATAATTCACTCCAAGTTTCGCCAAGTTCCGCGCAAACTTTAGCGATTGTTAATCTTGCGTTTTCACACAGGTGACACTCTGGTTTTGCTATGAGAACCACTCGTGAATCCATGTTTTTATTGCCTTCCAGTTGTACCCAGTGTGGCACACTGCATTCTAAGTTCCCAGTAAAACTTTCCCAGTACCCTTTGAATATGGCGACAAATGATGGGCTAAATGTTGACGCAAATTTGCGCCTCCGCGCTGTCCCAGAAACTCATCCTGAGCCTGAAAACATAGGCGCATTTTTCGACATCGATAACACAATCATGCGAGGCGCAAGTATTTACCACCTTGCCCGGGGACTTTTTGCTCGCAAAATTTTGAGCGCAACTGACTTAGCAAACTTCGCAATTGCCCAAGGTAAGTTTCTGACTTACGGTTCTGAGAATCTTTCTGACATGGCAAGAATCACTGAAAATGCCCTGTCATTTGTTACTGGTAGATCTGTTGCAGAAGTAACTGCGCTATCTGAAGAAATTTTTGACGAAATCATGGCTGACAAAATTTGGCCAGGCACCGTGCAATTAGCTCACATGCATCGCGCAGCAGGTCATCAAGTTTGGTTAGTCTCTGCGGCGCCGATAGAGCTCGCCAACATCATCGCAACCAAGCTTGGTCTTTCGGGAGCAATCGCAACTGTCAGCGAAATAGAAAATGGCGTCTACACCGGAAAGTTAAAAAATCCACCGATGCATGGAGAGCAAAAAGCTCTGGCAGTTGCTCACCTTGCCAAGGAAAACGAAATCAATCTCGACCACAGCTTTGCGTATTCAGATTCGAGTAATGACATTCCATTGCTTAATAGTGTTGGAAATCCAACTGCGATAAATCCTGATTCTGCATTGCGAAATCATGCAACTGCTAATAACTGGCCGATCCATGATTTCCGTCGCCAGCGACTGGTAAAGCGCTACGGAATACCAGCCGGCGCGACAGCCATTGCATTAGTAGGCGCGGGTGCCGGGCTCGCAATTGCAGCAACCCGACGCTCCCGCGCCTGAAGATTTTTAAGTAAGAACTACTTGCTTTTATTTCGACGCTGAGAACGCGTCTTCTTAAGCATTTTGCGATGCTTTTTCTTGGCCATACGCTTGCGGCGCTTCTTAATCACCGAGCCCATTTGGACCACCTTTACATCTGTTATTAATTACGAGTCTATGCACTTATCTTGGAGCTCATTACCGCGAACAGTAAGCCAGCAAACTAGCCAGCTTCCACGAATGATTCTTGTAAGTAAGTGTGAACTGCTTGTTCTGGAATTCGAAATGAGCGACCAACTTGTACTGCTGGTAACTCACCGTTGTGCACTAACCGATACACAGTCATTTTTGATACTCGCATAACTGTTGCAACTTCAGCCACTGTTAAAAAACGAACTTCGCCAAGCGGCCGTTCATTAGATGCACCCATAGGTCACCGAAACCATTCTGTGTGGGTTAAGCACCGGCATCCCCTCCGGGCTGAACATCACACTTGTACGTAGATGCTTACATTAGTGGCGAATGGGGCTCAAGTGAAAGTCGGTTTGAAAAGTAATTTAAACTACAGCAGTGTAATTTCTATTCGCTAGCTCATAAGAACTGGCTATTGCATACCTAGTTCTCTAGAGCGATCTCGCGCTGCTTCCATCGCACTTAAGAAAGCTGCCCGAACTTTAAAATCATCAAACTGACGAAGCGCTGCAACTGTTGTGCCACCTGGGGAAGTTACTTGCTCGCGCAATACGGTTGGGTGCTCGCCAGTTTCTCGCAACATGGTTGCTGCGCCATAAACCGTTTGCAACACCAACTCATTGGCTACATCACGCGGAAGTCCAAGCATTACCCCGCCTTCAATCATCGCTTCAACAGCGTAAAAAATGTAGGCCGGACCTGAACCTGAAATTGCAGTTACTGCATCTTGATATTTTTCAGGGACCCGAACTACTTGCCCAACGCTACGCAACAACTTCTCCGCAGTTTGCATATGTTCTTCAGTGCAATGGGAACCAGAGTTAATTGCAGCCATACCCTCATCCACTAGCGCCGGGGTGTTTGGCATAACGCGGATAACTGGGGTTTCAGGTGGCAGTAAATTCTCGATAAACGCCGTTGTTATTCCAGCTGCCAATGAAACAACTAACGTGTTTGGTTTTAAGGAGTCACGAATCTCTTCCAGAACTATTGCCATGTCTTGCGGCTTAACAACTAAAACTACGGTTTGCGCCGTTGCGGCAACATCTTGATTTGTGCCATTTTTAACGCCGTGTTTTTGTGTTACCTGAGCCGAACGTTCCAGTCTTCGATCTGCAATTAGCAATTCACTTGTCGGAACACCAGCGCGCAGCAGACCAGAGAGCAGGGCCTCACCCATTACGCCCGCGCCAATAATTGCGATAGTCATGATCGCAAGATTAGCCTTTAGAAATTAAGGACCGCAAGAAAAGCGCTAAGTTTGTAGGCTTTTCCGCCATTCGTCGCATCAAGTATGGGTACCACTGTTGACCGTAAGGAACATAAATTCGTACTTTGTGGCCAAGTTCAGCTAGTCGAAGTTGCTCTTGTGGTCGCACTCCAAGGAGCATCTGGAATTCAAATGTGGATTTATCGCGCCCACTACTAAGTGCCAAAGCTTGGCCAATTTGTATTAATCGCGGATCGTGCGTTGCCAACATTGGATACGCACTGGACTCAATTAGGTTTCGCATGCTGCGCACATATGCTTTGTCGATTTCAACGCGTTCCACATAAGCAACGTCAGATGCTTCCGCGTAGGCACCTTTGCATAACCGGATTCGGGAATCGTGGTAAGACAAGGCAGCTACGTCATCTTCGGTACGAAGCAATTGCGCCTGCAGCACGCCGCCAGTTGTTGGGAACTCTTTTCGAATTGCCGCAAGTATCCGAAGGGTCGAATCAATTGTGGTGTGATCTTCCATATCAAAAGTAACGGTCGTGCCCGCTGCCTTGGCAGCTGCGCAAATAGAAAGCCCATTTTCCAGAGCTATGGCTTCGCCATCAGAACCAAGGGCTTGTCCTACTGCGGATAATTTAACTGATACTTCAGAACTGCCGGTTAATCCAGCACTCGAAAGTGCGCTTAGGACATCTTTGTAATCTGAAACTGTTGCTTCTGCTGCCGCGCGATCTAGGGTGTCCTCGCCAAGTCGATCAACGGATGCTAACAAGCCAACGTCATGCAAACCCTGCACTGTGGCAATAACGTCCGCGGTAGTCGTGCCAGCAACAAATCGATTCACGACGCCACGGCTAAGTGGTGAGGTTGAAACCAGATGTTCCAACTTTTCACTTCGAGATGCCGAAACCAACAATTCGCGAAGCATGTTTCTCCTGACTTATTCGACCTTGATCGACCTTAAGCCTAACTTTACGCTTATTACTTAGTCACGCATCGTCAGGG
>Ga0209442_1002262_pt1 | contig 10480 bp, 12 predicted proteins | sample LauGreSBDMM110DD_2_FD_187565 | JGI IMG/M metagenome (GOLD analysis project Ga0209442, IMG submission 187565) | Freshwater lake microbial communities from Lake Michigan, USA - Sp13.BD.MM110.DD (SPAdes) (version 2) | ecosystem: Environmental > Aquatic > Freshwater > Lake | place: Lake Michigan...
ATGTTAAATTCAACTATTATGCCTGATGACATTCATCATAAAAGAAAACATTGTGATCTTAATTATAATTGCAAAATAATTAATACAACTGGTTCTAAGTTATATGATAAATATTATAATGTCCTTAATTGTGATAAAGTGGAATTGATTGATAATCACATTTATTTTGATAGTTTAGTTAATAAAGAAAGCATAGGTTGCTTAATCCAGTTTATAAATTATATTATTAAAAACAAATATGTATTTGTATTTAATGATTTCAAAATTTATATTCATATTAACAGCAAAGGCGGATTATTTTATGAACTAATGAATTTTGTGAATTATAGAAATCAATGTATATATGAGATTGTTTCAATTATTGACAAAGAATGTTATGATAGCGGATTTGTATTGGCTGCGCTATGTAGTTATAGAATTATTAGTAAAAATGCCAAAGTTTATTTAAGTAAATTACACTGTGATTCGACAAATAACATTTATTGGAACTATTTTAAGCAATGTAGTCAAGAAAATAGCGAAGACTTTAAAAATTTATTGTATGATGTAGTGTGTGTTAAAGTTGAGTCTAACTTAACACCTGAAAAGTTAAGTTATTATTTGGCTAATGAATCTCCTAACATTTGGAGTTGGAATTCAAAAAAGTATAGAAAGCTTGGTCTTGCTGATGAAATTTTGTAGCTTTTGCTGTTTAATTATAAAAACATTCAAATGTGACTACAAAACTCCAATCTGAATTGTTTAAACTAAATGGTCTTCCATATTCATCTAATAATTGAATTCTTAATTTAGTAATGTCTGTAGGACCAAAATATTCTCGTATATGTTTTTGAGTAAATAAAAAATCGCCAGCACTAGCTGCTTGCTTAAATGCGGTTTTTTCTTGTAATAATGAAAGTATATTAATGCGTCCTATAATATTTGGCGCTATTAATGATTGTGCTGCTACTGAAAAATAATTACGTGAACTTGCTTGAAAATCATCAATTGCTATATAAATATAGCGCGGATAATTAAGTTGACATATTTTGTCTGAATATGTTTTTATAGTGTTAGTGTTAGCCTCAACAATTATATATGGTTTTGTAAAGCCTAATAGCCATCCTAATTTTTGATGTAAATGATTTTCAATACAATTATATTTTATACTATAATTATTGGAATTATTGGAATTATTGGAATTGTCAATATCAAAATTTATTTTGTAGCGTTTGTTAGTACTTGCGGTTGAGGTTAGAGTAAAAATACTTTTTCCTTGTTTGTCATCTATCTTAAAAACAAGATTAGTACTTGTATCAAAAATAGGACATGCTACTAATTTGGTATTAATTTCTGTTGTGATACTGTAAGCAATATGTGTTGGATAAGCATCGCCCAAATTAACACGGGCATCATAAAGTCCTTCATCTAATATTATAGAATAAAGACGACCACTAACGTCATTACCCGACAGTTCTTGAATTGTAAAAGTATTATTATTATTAAATTTTGAAATATTATAATAAGTGAGTGGGATTTCTAATGAACTTATTGACATAGTTATTGCTCTATTAATTGTTTCTGGTAATTGAATAACATAATTATGACTAGGATTATCTGGTAAATCATAATTTTGTCTAAATAAGCTATCAATTGTATATGTTCGTTTAATAATAGACTTATCTATTTGTTTATTATTTTCTAATAGCGTTTTAAAGTCATTGTTTTTGGTTTTTATTAGAAAGTGATTTCCATCATATTGATTGACCAAATTATATTTTTTTTCATCTATCTTTTCTAAATTATTTATTAGTTTATTTTTAATATTATCAAGAAAAATATATAGTTCTGTTTTTTGTCCGTCGGCTAATCCGCTTTCTTTTATGCTTAATGTGATTACTTCTTTTTGTTTAATAACATTTTCAGTACTATAATTTGCCTGTAATTTCAATAATTTTTCGAGTTCAGCTATTGTGTAATTATTTATATCCAAATTTATAGCACTCGCAATATTCATAGCACTAGCGTTATTCATAGCACTTGCAATAAATTTAATATATTATAATAATTTATTATTAATTAGTATTTTACTAATACTAATTAGTATTTTACTAATTCTAATTAGTATTTTACTAATACTAATTAGTATTTTACTATTATTATTTTAAAAATTGATATAAGTTAAAGCATATTAACATTATTGTTAAAGCATAAAGCATAAAGGTTAAAGATTAAAGTATGAATACAAATATTGAGGACTATTTAAATAACAGAAATGCTGTTGGTCTTGATGACCATAATAATGTTGACATTTCCACATTAGACATTAATAAATGTAAAATTATTTTTACAAACTTATTAACGTGGTTAGCCTCTAATCCTGAATATTTGAAAATGTCAAATAGTTCTACATTGTATAAGCAATTTGAACGATTATTTAACAAGGAAATTCGACTATCTAAAATAGTAAATATTAAAAAATCTATATTGTTAAATGTGCTAAATAATTTGTTAGAACCTTCTGATTTTGATGAGTCGTTGGTGGCTCATTTTGAACTATTAAAACTTTTATTGCGAAAAAAGCCAATGCGTAATATTTCTGGTATTACGAGTATTACACTTTTAACCGCACCATTTCCAGACGGACAAAAATTCAGTTGTAAGCATAATTGCTATTATTGTCCAAATGAACCAGCGCACGAGGGCAATAATTGGCAAGCGCAACCGCGAAGTTATTTATATCATGAACCCGCTGTATTACGAGCAAACCAGCAAAAATTTGAAGCAATTGGGCAAATGTTGAGTCGGCTTGACACATATTTTAGCAATGGACATGTTATTGATAAATTAGAAATTATTATTGAGGGCGGAACATATACAGAATATCCTGTTGCTTATTTAGAGCGCTTTCATCGTGATATCTTTTATATAGCAAATATTTATTTTGACCTGCGCAAAACGTTCGTAAATTATAGTAATTGTTTAAAAGATAAGCTAAATATTAGTTTATTAGCGTCTATCCGTTGTCCTTTGACTATTGAAGAAGAAATTGAAATAAATAAGACTGCTCAAGTTCATATTATTGGCATATGTATTGAAACGCGGCCCGATGCTTTAGACGATGACTGGTTGTGGCGTTTTAGACGTTGGGGAGTTACACGCATTCAATTAGGGGCACAACACGTGGACAATGCTATATTAAAGAAAATTAACCGAGGACATAGCGTTGAACAATTAATGTGGGCCATTCGCTATTTAAAAGACAATTGCTTTAAAATAGATATTCATATTATGCCCGATTTGCCTGGTTCAAATCCATACATTGATAAGGCGATGTTTGATTATGTATATAGTGTTGTTTGTCCCGACCAAATGAAAATATATCCGTGTCAAGTTGTGCCGTGGACAATTATTCAAAAATGGCATCGTGAAGGAAAATATATTCCTTATTTTGATAGTGATCCTAATAAGTTAATTGATGTTATTCGCTATGCTATGATAACGTGTCCTTGTTGGATTAGATTACCTCGCGTAATTCGCGATATTCCATGTTCTACATATGTTCAAGGTGGTAATAATATTAGTAATATGCGCCAGCTAATAGACAATTTAATGAATAATGATGATAACATGCTGTTTTCAAAAGATATTCGTAGTCGTGAAATTGGTCGTCATTGTGCTTATTATGATAAACCTGCTTCTTATAATGTTTATTATGTTAAGGGCAATGAAGGACATGACTACTTTATTGCTTATGAAAGTGATGATGGTCGCGCATTATTTGGTTTTATTAGGCTGCGTATTGTTGAACGTGACAATAATTTGACTATTTTCAATATTCTTAAAGGTCGTGGAATTGTTCGTGAGCTACACGTATATGGGGATACCGTGGCTGTTAATACTTATGGTAAGCGTGGGTGTCAACATTATGGAATAGGAAAAGGGCTATTACATTATGCTGAGAGACTAACTATGGAAAATGGTCTGTGTGGGATTGCTGTAATTAGTGGTGAAGGGGTTAAAACATATTATGAAAAAAAAGGGTATAAAGAAGTTGATACCTTTATGGTTAAAGATTTTGGATTTGTGCGTGTTTGCTTTTATTACTATAAATGCCGATTTTTAGATTTTATGAAGTTTATGGATTTTTATATGCTTGTTTTGTCTTTGTTAGTGCTTTATTATGGTAGTGCTTATTACCTGTGTTTTGCGTCAGGGCTCGGCGGTGGTGCTCTGGGATATTTGTCTTGGTCTTGGTCTTGGTCCTGGTCTTGGACATCTTCATCTAACAACATAATAGCCATCGCGCTATAATTATGTAGGTCGATTAGTGTATCTCTAATAGACTCACTATTTATAAGAGTTAATGAGTTTTTTGTGATTGATTGAAGTCGAAAAATCTTATCGCTCATACGAACTAATACTCCAATCGTGCCATAAGTTGCAAAGGCATCTCCATAATCTTGATTTTTTTTCTTAAATAATTCTAAACCTTCGGCTTGAACTTTCATCATTTGTTCGGCACGTTTATTTGTGTTATTTGTCATATTATTTGTTATACTATATATATACTTTTATTTAAAAATTATAAATAGTATAGCTATCAATTTTTTTTATAAAGCTTTTGTTATTTGCTTCCGCACGATTTACATGATTTATTTCCTTGAACTGGTAAGGGCACATAATTTCTATTTTGTGTCGCACCTAGTCTCATAATATGAATTGTTTGGTTTTGCTGTTGTTGTGTTATATATTGACTTTGAATATTTGTTAATTGATTTTGGGTAAATAAGTTCATTCTTAAAATTGGCATGACTTGGTTATATTATATTATAAATAAAATTATTATTTATAAATAATAATATTATATAGCGTTCCTTTTTAGCGTTCCTTTTAAGCGAACCTTTTAACAAGTTCTTACACAAAGTTCATGCGTGCTTATTGAATAGTATTTTGTTTTATTTCCCATTAATGCGTCAGGTGCGCTTGAAGGTTCGGTGCGTAATGAAATTCCTTTTTTCTTTGCTAAATATCGCGCATATGAATTATGTTTAATGTCTACTCCTGAATTTATTTTTTGAGAAGTGCTGGAATTAGCATTTATTGTTCCGTGTTTTTGTGCTCTATCACTTGCGTTGTGCCAAGGTTTGCCACTACTTATGTCCGTTGCTGTTGTTAATGAGCTTAATACTTGTGTAAAATTAGAGGACGAAGTATGTAATACATTTTGAATGGCTTTTTGTGTTTGAATAGCATTATGAGAAGTTGGACCTGTGATGGGGCAAGGTATTGGTTTTTTATATTTAAAAGCGCTATTATTGTTACTTGAAAATTGAGTAACACAGTTTGACACTTTTGAAAATGGATGTATTAAAAACGAGGCTTTTGAATTTAAGTATATTTTTACTGGACTAGCTAAACCATCTACACTAAGTGTATCGCTTATATCACAAGTAAATATATGATGATTAGTGCGATTATTATAAAAAAAAGAATTGTTACACAAGTCTATTCTTAATCTATTATAACCAGGTTCTGAATAATTATATTTAGTATCTGCAATAGGCATAATATATATAGTATTAATTTATATTATTATTTGTTATTTTGCTATTTTGCTATTTTGCTATTTTGCTATTTTGCTATTTTGCTATTTTGCTATTTTGCTATTTTGCTATTTTGCTTAATTATTAAAATTGAAAGTTATTTTACTGATATAAGTGTTTCAAAATAATGAATTATGAGTAAGCTAAATTATAGTTGTGCTTATTGTAATAAGCACTATATTATGAAAAGTGCTTATAATAATCATTTGCTAAAGTGTAAGTTTGCCAATTTTAGTTCTAAATTTGACAAGGGTTCTGAAAAGAATAGTAATAGTGAAACTATTACTATTGATAGCCTTAAACAAAATATGACTATTAATAATTTGTTTGCCCTTGTATTAATGTTATATAACAAATATGAAAAAATGGAATCTGACTATAATGAGGTTAAAAAATATATAGCAATTGTTAAAAATAAAATTAATATATGTGATTATTTAAACCTGCATTATGGCTCTTGTATTAGTATAACAGAGTTTCTTGACTCTATAATATTTAATCAAGAAACTTTGAATAAAATATTTAAATATGACTATGTTGATGGAATAGTTAATATAATAATAGACACTATTGAAGGCTTAAATAGTGCGCAAATGTTAATTCCCATTAAATGTTTTAGTCTTAAAGAAAATGTGCTATATATGTTTGATGGTGGTGTGTGGACCATTAGCGATGACAGCAATTTGCGAAAGTTTATAAAGTATTTTGATAAGAAAATTTTGACACAGTTTGTATTGTGGAAAACTGATGCGGAAAAGTTGTTTGACTCTGAGACTTTTGGAGAGATTTATATACAAAATATGAAGAAAGTTATTGGTGGTAACTTTGAAAAGAAAAACCCTATTGCTATGATTAAAAATCGGCTATATAAACATTTAAAAGTTGACTTAAAGAATATAGTTCATTATGACTTTGTTTAAATCTCTCTTTAATTTGAGAAATTTTAATATAGTCATATGTTAATTGTAATGATAAAAAATCTTTTTACTATTCTTTTTACTATTCTTTTTAGTATAATACTTGGAATGTTTTTTTATAATTATATTTACAACGAAACAAATATATGTAATAAACAATTAACAGATAATGAATACATAACTCATATGATAACACATCATGAAGTTGCTGTTAGTATGAGTGAAAGTCATTTAAACAATACAAAAAATCCAATAATTCTAGATATATTGAGAGATGTAATAAGAACACAAAAATATGAAATATATTTAATGAAATCATCAAATATTGTTAATAATACTGAAAAGGAGTTAAATGATGAAATGAGTATAAAAAACATTCAAATGGATAAGTCATATATTTCTACAGAAGGGGATTTTATAAAACCGAATACTCCACATATAAGCAATACATTTTGCGACCCTGGATTTTTTAATATGTCTCATAATAAGGATTTACATACTATGACAGATATTATGTATATACAACATATGATACCACATCATCAGGTTGCTGTTGATATGAGCAAAAAAATATTACAAACATCAAATAATGACTTTATTATTTATTTAGCATATAGAATAATTCGTAGTCAACAATCGGAAATTACTAAGCTATATTACTTAAAAACATCAAAAAATTTGTTTGAAAGCACTATTTTATAAACATTAAAAATTGATTTGAATTAGCTTAAAATCTCTCTTTTAGTTGGAAAAAAATTGATTTATTTTATTTTTATTTTTTGCTTTTAATATTAAGATTGAGAGAAGTTTGTTAAAAACGATGTATGCGTTTTTATTGGAAGTGCTACCATTGCCTAATGAGATTGTGGAACTTATATATGGGTTTATGAAAGTGAATGCTGCCAATGCGATTGGTGCGCACTTTAAAACAGCTAAGCGGTCTTATGTTGCGTTTGTATATTTGGCAAATTATAAAGTTGAATATATTTCTGCATTTTCAATATATTCAATAAGGGGTAATGCTAATTATGTTGCGCATTATCTTAAAGATGAAGTTATTATTAAATTATATAATAATTTAATTATTATGTTTGGTTCGCATTATAAGCGGGTATATTATTCAAGAAATAGTTGGCGTTGTGTGTTAAACAATATTTCACAGATGTTAATGTATTACTATAATAGATTGGCATTTAGTGATAGTTTAAAAAAGAATAATATTAATTATACTTATTTAAAAATGTGTATACAGTTATGGTTTAAGTTATGTCAAAAATACAATTTCTATTTAGCGTTATCTTATTTGGCTAGTGCTAAAAAAGTTAATCACAATGTTAAGGCGATTCAATTGAGAACGCGGACTATTAAAAACTTTGCGGAGTTTAGAGTTTCGCCGCTAGTTACTATGAGGTCTGATGACTATTGTAAAAATCTTTGTTATAGTAAATTAATTGCTCATCATAGTTTATTGGGTTTGGATGCATATGAACGAAGGCTTTATTAGGTTCTTGATAATGTTTAAAATTTTCTTGATTTTTTATATTTTTTTGGTTTTTTTTGATTTTCTATATTTTTAGATTTTTTGTATTTTTTATACTTTTTTGTTCTTTTATATTTATTACCGCCTCTACTTTGCAATCTTTGCAATCTTGCATGTCTCTCAAAATAGGTCTCGATATTATGGTTCTGTTTATAGGGTATAAATGGATTTGTTCTTTGTTCGCTATCTAAATCAAGCATTGTAGGTTCGTCATCTCGATAAGGTAATGGTCCACGCTTAGCGTCTAATATTCCTAAATTAAATCTAAAGTTATCAAAATCTGTCATATTGGCGGAACCCTTAAAAATTATTTTATTATATTCATCTACTAAATCAGCTTGTGGTAGTATTAAATCTAATGAATTTATCCACCATGTTTGCCATTCCATAAAATTATTTATATGAGAGGGGTTTGAAAAATTTAATTGATTAAAATAATTAATAATCATATAATACATATTTACAACAGTTCGACGACTCAACTCCGGTAGAGTCCCTAAATGTATTTTTTCATATTCTAGTAGTGTCATACTAAATGGAAAACCTTTATTTGTTGTGCGTCTGATTTGTAACAACCTATCTGGATAAGTTGAGTCATTTTGTGAAAATTCTTGTTGGTCTAAAAACCCTGATAGAGTTTGTTCAGTTTGTCTTATAAGTTCTTGTTCTTGATCTTTAGCCCACTGTGCTGCATGTTCCATTTTTATAATATATATATATTATAAAATAGTGTTGTGTAAAATTCATTGTTATGATAATAAAAATTGATTTGTAAGAAAAATCTTTGTTATAGTAAGTCATTTGCTCACCATAGTCTATTGGGTTTAGACGCATACTCGCGAAGGCTTTATTAGGTTTTTTATATTTTTTTGGTTTTTTTTGATTTTTTATATTTTTTTGATTTTTTGTATTTTTTATACTTTTTTGTTCTTTTATATTTACCACCGATACTATTCAATTTTTTATAATAGTCAGAATAGGACTCCATATTCAAGTCCCAAACATAGGGTGTAAATGCTCTTGGTTCGCTATATAAATCAAGCATTATAGGCTTATCATAGCGATTAGGATTAGGAGACTCGTTGTTTCCTCCTAATGCTCCAATCTTATGTCTTAATTCAATAAGTTTCATTCTATCAAAAATTGTCATATTGTCATAACCCTTAAAAATTATACTATTATATTCATCTACTAAATCTGCGTATGGTATTATTAAGTCTAATGAATTTTTCCACCATGTTTGCCAGTCTTCAAAATTTTGTGTGTGCACGGGGTTAGAAAAATTTAATTGATTAAAATAATTAATAATATCATAATAGTGATTTACGATTAATGAACGATATATTGTATCAGTAGCAGGATAAGTCCCCAACATTATTTTTTCATATTCTACTAGTGTCATACTGAATGGGTAACCCTTTCGTGTTTTGTCTCTTCTTATTGTTAACCAATATGGATAATTTGATGAGTCATTTGAGTCATTTGAGTCATTTGAGTCATTTGATTCAATTGGTTCAATTGGTGCTAATTCTTGTGCGAGTAATAACCATGTTGGAGGTTCTGGTCCTCTAGCCCATTCTCCTGCATGTTCCATTTTATATATATATATTATAAAATAGTGTTGTGTAAAATTCATTGTTATGATAATAAAAATTGATTTGTAGATTTGTAATTTGTAATTTTTTTATTGTTTATTAGTGAGAGAATATATATAAAAGCTTTATTTTAAATGGTGACCAATGCTAATAGATGCGCTTGTATTACGCTCAAGGGTCGTAGATGTAAGAAAGCATTTAGTTTTGTTTGTGATAAAACTAAATGTTGTACTATTCATGCTTCTAATACATATTTGACCTATGTTTTAACTATTCAAAGGGTGTATAAAGGGTATAATAGTCGCAAATATGTTAGATTGCTTGCTAGACTGCCTTGCGATATTCAGCGGAATATAGTGTTTTATATACGTGAGCCGTTGTATAATGCTAGGAAAAATAAGTGCATACAAGCAATACTTTGTAAAAGGTTTGTTGCGATTTTTGGAACACCCAAAAGTATAATGTCAGGATTTGTTGTATCTAATGTAAATGCATTTTTAGGCGATTATAAATCGCATGTTTTAACAATGAATAAAACGCAATTTGGTGAACACGTTTTAGATATTGCGCATTTACACAAATTATATGTTAAATATATGAGTATAATTGACACTAATTATAACAATATGTTATATATTATTACTAATATTGTAAACAAGCATATACAAGAATGTGTATATTACTATCATCATAGCGAGAGACCTTATTTATATAGTGATGCCGAAATGTTAGCGCTTCATAGTAATATGGCCGAATTACAAAATAGTATTAGTGTTTATAAATTTGAATATATGCGCAATTTACATATGCGCAATTTACAAAACAATTTTAGTATTTAAAAAT
>Ga0209442_1002266_pt1 | contig 10470 bp, 10 predicted proteins | sample LauGreSBDMM110DD_2_FD_187565 | JGI IMG/M metagenome (GOLD analysis project Ga0209442, IMG submission 187565) | Freshwater lake microbial communities from Lake Michigan, USA - Sp13.BD.MM110.DD (SPAdes) (version 2) | ecosystem: Environmental > Aquatic > Freshwater > Lake | place: Lake Michigan...
TAGAAACTCGTGCTTTAGCAGGTAATCCTTTAACTGGACTTGCTCAACAGCAATTACAGGGAACTTTGGGCGGTGCTTATCTAGGTGGAAACCCTTTCTTTCAAGGTGCATTTGCCCCTGCTGCACAAGCTGCTCAACAACAGTATCAGCAGACACTAGGCGACATTGGCTCTAAAGCTAGTCTTGCTGGACGTTATGGCTCTGGTGCTATGGGTAACTTACAAGACAGGGCTTCTGGTCAGTATGCACAAGCATTGACTAACACAGCAGGTCAACTGGCTTATCAGAACTACGAGCAAGAACGAGCAAGACAGCAACAAGCTATTGGTGCTGCGCCAGCATTGGCTCAAGCTGATTACCAAGACATTAACCAGTTGTTACAAGCTGGTCAGTTGCGTGAAGGTTACACAGGTCAACAGTTGGGTGCTGATATTCAGCGTTTCAACTTCTTGCAGAACCAACCACAACAGAACTTGCAAAACTATATGTCATTGGTATATGGCAACCCATTAGGACGAGTAGGTCAAACTACTGCATCTGGTGCTGCTGATACTTCTACCTTGCAGAAGGTTTTGGGAACTGCTGCTACTGCTGCTGGTGTTTACAAGAATCTAGGTTCTCCTAACCTAAGTTGGTTAAACCCTTTCGGTTCTTCAACAACAAATACAAACATGGGAACTATTGATACCAATTACCCTGCTCTCGGCTCTAACTGGTGGGATTAAACATGGCTGGACTATTAGACATTTTTGGTACTAGCGGTGCAGACACAATGGGTCTGTTGGGTATGTCACCTGCTGACATTGCTCGTAATCGTGAAGACGCACAAGCACAAGCCTTGTATGCCCTAGCAGGGCGTTTATTCCAAGGTGGCAATACTGGTCAATCTATTGTTGAGGGTTTACAGCGTGGTCAGCAAGCCTACAAAGGCGGTATGCAAGACACATTGCAAAGCCAGTTACAGAATGTCCAGTTGGCTGACATGATTCGTAAGCGTAAACAAGAACAACAAGCATTAGCTGAACAACAACGTATTCAAGGCGTTATCCAAGGTGCTGTAACCAAGCCTCAAGAGATTTATGGTGAGGACATAATGGGTCAGCAGGTAGGCGAAGGCATGACTGCTGGTGGCTTTGATTTGCAAAAAGCAATTCCTCAATTGATGGGTTCTGCTGAAGGTCGCAAAGCACTAAGTGAGTTGGTTGCATCTCAGAAAGCAATGCAACCAGAGTACAAAGAAGTAAATGGTGCGCTTTACGAAATATCGGCTGGTATGCCTCCTAGATTGGTTGCTGGTTCTAAGAAGCGTGATACTGTAACAGTTGGAAATGTTGTTCTTGATAAAGACGATATGCGTGTTCTTTATACCGCACCTGATGCACCTGCTGGTTCAATTAAAGAGTTCCAAGATTTTATGAAGTTGCCTAAAGACCAACAGGCAGCATATATTCAGTTACAAGAACAAAAACGCCCAAGCACAACAATCAATATGCCATCAGAAGGTGAGCGTAAGTCAGCCGTTCTTGCAAGCAGATTGAACTTCAGCGTTGGACAAATGAATGAGGCTATCGGTGCTGACCCTAAAGCGGCTTTACCAAATACTGCGGCTGAAGTTGCTCGTTTTGTTTCACGAACAGACTTCTTGCCAAACAAGATTAACACAGAACAGCGTCAAATTGTTGAGGCAGCACAAGAGGATATTCTTGATGCGGCTTTGACATTGGGAACTGGTGCAGCATATAGCCGTGAACAGTTGGCTGGTTACAAAAAATCTTTCTTCCCACAAATGGGTGATAGTGCGGCAACAGTTAAAACAAAGCAAGAGCGTCTTACAAACTTGCTTAAATCTGCTGAAGTTGCATCTGGTCGTGCTGCAAAAGACATTACTGCACCAATACCTAAATTGCCAACTGCCCCTGCTACAAGTGGTGGATTGCCAAGTCAAGATGCTATTCAAGCAGAAATTGAAAGACGCAAAAAAGGCGGTGGATAATGGACTTAACTCAATTATCTGATAGTGACCTGTTGGCTTTGCAATCAGGAGACTTAACTAAAGTTTCCGATGCTGGTTTAGCTGTTCTTAATCAAGGTCAGCCTAAGTCTCCAACACTTAGAGAATCATTTGAGCGTGGCGCAGGTTTAACTTATCGTGCTGTTGCGCCCACATTAGCTGGCGCACAGATTGGCTCGTATGGTGGCCCATTGGGTGCTCTTGTAGGCTCAATGGCTGTTCCTGCTGCTGATGCTGTTAATGCGCTATTAAATGTAATTGCTTCACCATTTACCGATAAGCGATTGATGCCAGCATCGCAAGCTATTCAAAACTTGATGACTCGTTCTGGTGTACCTGCTGCGCCAGAGACACAAACACCAACTGAGCGAGTTGTTGGTGGTGGACTAGAGGCAATGACAGGAGTGGCTAGAACTATTCCTGCTTTGATTAAAGCATCTACAACTGCTACATCTCCTGTTACTCGTGGAGTTACAGAGCAACTAGCTGTTGCCCCTAAGACACAAGCGATTGTGACCCCTACTGCTGTTATGTCTGGTCAAACAGTTACAGAGGCTACTGGTAACCCTTTGTATGGCGCAGCTACTACATTGGCTACAGGTACTGCTGGTAGTGTTAAGCGTCCTCAAAAACAAGAGGCTTTATCTACACAAGCATTAGACAGAATTGCAACAGACAGATATGACCAACTTCAAAGGTCTGGTGTTCAGTTAAAAACTGATGAGTTTGTTAATGCAATGGATGATATTGCAAAAGGTTTAAGACAAGAAGGTTATACGCCTAAAGCATTTCCAAAAGTTGCTGGTGCTATTGAAGAATTAACTTCTACTGCCCAACCTAAAGATTGGACTGAACTTCAAGCATTACGCAAGATGATTCGTTCTGGTCAAAAGAGTATTGAGCCAGAAGAAAGACGGATGGCATCTATTCTTTTGGATGACTACGATAACTACTTGATGACTGTCCCTAAAGAATCAATTGCTTCTGGGGACATGAAAAACGCAGGTCAGTTATGGTCTGAGGCTCGTAATGCTTATTCAAAAATGAAGAAGTCTGAAGTTTTTGAGGATATGCTTAACGAAGCTAAACTAGACAGAAGTAAATTTACTCAGTCTGGTGAAGAAAACTCACTTGCTAAACAATTGCGTCAACTTGCTAAGAATGACAAGAAAATGCGTTTGTTTACTAAAACTGAACAGGACGCTATTGAGCAAGCTGCCAAGGGTGGCAATGTTCAGAATATGTTGAAGTTCTTTGGACGCTTTGCACCTACTGGTGTTGTGCCAGTTGGTCTTAGTGTTGGAACTACCGCATTAGCACCTATGATTGGAATTCCTTTAACTATTGGTGCTGCTGGCTCTCGTGGATTAGCTACTAATATGCGTAGAGGTAGCGTAGAGGACTTAACCAATATGATGCGTACTGGTGGAGTTCCACAGACAATTGGTAGTCCGTTTAGGGCTGTTACACCAACAACAGCTAGAGGTCTATTGTCTATGGAAGACTTAGACGAAGAACAGCGTAATCTTTTGGGTATCCAATAAGGACTAACATGGCAAAGACCAAGATTTCAGAATACAGCAGTACCGCAGGTAACAATACTGACATTAACAGTATTAACTTAGCGGAGGGGATGGCCCCATCTTTAGTCAACAATGCTATCCGTCAATTGATGGCTCAGTTAAAGAACTTTCAAGATGGCTCTGCTGGTGATAGCGTAACTGTAGGCGGTAACTTATCGGTTACTGGCACATCCACTCTAACAGGCACTTTAACGGCTACTGCTGGCGTGTCAGGCCCACTTACATCATCGTCTGTTTCAATTACTGGTGGAACAATCAATGGTGCTGTAATCGGTGGTTCATCTGCTCAAGCAATCACAGGAACTAACGTAACGGCTACTGTAGGCTTTACTGGTGCTTTGACAGGTAACGTAACTGGTAACACCACAGGAACACACACAGGTGCTGTAACTGGTAACGTAACAGGTAACGTCACAGGCAATGTGACAGGTAACGTAACGGCTGCTTCTGGTACTTCTACATTCAACAATGTGACCATTTCTGGTTCGTTGGATATGGATGCAGGTACATCAGCAACCATTACAGGTTTAGCTAATCCAGTAAACGATTCTGATGCTGCTAACAAGGGTTATGTCGATGCACTAGCCCAAGGTATTGATGCTAAAGCCTCTGTGGTGGTAGCAACTACTGCGAATATCACTTTGTCAGGCACACAAACCATTGATGGCATTTCGGTGTCAGTTGGTGACCGAGTGCTTGTTAAAGACCAGACGCTACCTGCCAACAATGGCATTTACTTGTGCGCTGCTAGTACATGGACTAGAACAACAGATGCTAATACATGGGATGAGTTGGTTGCTGCCTTTACCTTTGTTGAGCGTGGTACGACTCAAGCTAACAATGGCTACATCTCAACGATTACTGCTGGTGGTACTTTAGGAACTACAGCAATTACCTTTGCTCAATTCTCTGGCGCAGGTCAGATTACAGCAGGTGATGGTCTTACAAAGACAGGTAACACAATCAATGTAGGTACAGCATCCTCTAGTCGTATTGTTGTCAATGCTGACAATATCGACTTGGCGACTTCTGGTGTAACAGTAGGAACTTACAAGTCTGTAACTGCTGACGCTTATGGACGTATCACAGCAGGTACTAATCCAACTACATTGAGTGGCTTTGGTATTGCTGATGCTTACACGATTGCCCAGATTGATACTCTTTTTGGCTCGACAAGTTCTGCTGCTACGAGTGCTGCTGCTGCTGCGAATTCTGCATCTAACGCTTCAACGAGTGCATCAAATGCCTCTACAAGCGCAGGAAACGCATCTACAAGCGCAACGGCTGCTGCTGCTAGTGCTACGAGTGCATCTAACACCTATGACCAGTTTGATGACCGATATTTAGGTTCTAAGTCTTCTGCACCATCTGTTGACAACGATGGTAACGCTTTACTAACTGGTGCTTTGTACTGGAACACATCTACAAATAACTTGTTTGTTTGGACAGGTTCAACGTGGACTAGCGCAGCATTTACTGCTAGTGGCTTTGTTACATTGACAGGCGTTGAAACCCTGACAAACAAAACTATTTCTGCTTCAAATAACACGCTAGTTGGCGTGGCAACAACAGGTAAGGCTATCGCTATGGCGATGGTTTTCGGTGGTTAATCAAAGGAACTTATCATGGCTGCACCAAATATTGTTAATGTCTCGCTAATCACGGCTAAGACTGCATACCTAACACCCTCAAACGCTACGGCTAACGTATTGCTTGCTAACCCTGCCTCATCTGGCAAGGTGTTCAAGGTCAATATGGTGATTGCTGCTAATGTGGATGGCACAAGTGCTTTTGACACTACTGTGGCGGTGAATACTGCTGCTGCTGGTTCTGGCACTTCATACCCAATAGCATCTACAGTCTCTATCCCTCCTGATGCTTCTTTGATTGTGTCTGACAAATCAACTGCTTTCTATCTTGAAGAAGATAAGTCTGTAGTTGTGACCAGTAGCACAGCATCAAAGATAGCCTACACGATTTCATACGAAGAACTCTCATAAGGACTAATCATGTCCAAACGAGTAGGTGGAATTCTAAGTGCTGGGCTTAACGGCATTAACTACCCTATCAAAGAGGTGGAATATCTTGTCGTGGCTGGCGGGGGTGGCGGTGGTAGTGGAAATGGTTCTGGCGGGGGTGGTGCTGGGGGTGTCTTATCTGCTACAGGATATGCCGTTACTATTGGTTCAAGCATTACTGTCACTGTCGGTGGTGGGGGTGCTATTGGTCAGCCCGGAGCAAACGGGGGTAATTCAACGATTGTTGGTGGAACAACAATAACTGCTATAGGTGGTGGCGGTGGGGGTGCTGGTGGTGGTGCTGTTGAGGCTGGTCAAAATGGGGGGTCTGGCGGTGGTGGCTCCAGAAATTCTGGTGGTGGTACTGGCACTTCTGGACAAGGCTTTGCAGGTGGAACAGGATACGTAGGAGGCGGTTATTACGCAGGCGGTGGAGGCGGTGCTGGTGGTGTTGGTGGAGATGTTTATAACGGGTCTTCCAATGGTGGTAGAGGTGGCACAGGAATAGTCTCAGGCATTGATGGCTCACGGAAAATATATGCTGCTGGTGGCGGTGGAAGTATTACTGACCCAAACAGCTACACAACTCAAATTGGTGGATTTGCAACTACAGGTGGAGGTAACGGAGCTTATTACCTTACTCCCGCAGGTTCTGGTGTTTCAAACACAGGCTCTGGTGGTGGAGGAGGTGCTGCATCATATGCTGCTAATGCTGGCGGTTCTGGCATCGTAGTCATCCGCTACCCATCTTACTTAGCCCCTGCTACATCAACAACAGGCTCACCAGAAACTTATGTCACAGGCTTTTGGCGTGTGTACAGATTCGTTGCCTCTGGCACGATTACTTTCTAAGGGTAGATATGGCTACAGGATTATTTACTCTTAAACAAGTTAACCAAGCACTTGCACAAAACGCATGGACAGGCCCACAGAAAACTGGTTGGGTTGAGTACCTTGTTGTTGCGGGTGGCGGTGGTGGTGCTTTGTTGGGCGGTGGTGGTGCGGGTGGATTGCTTACTGGAATCTTGCCTGTTGTTACAGGAACATCACTTACTGCAACTATTGGTGGTGGTGGTGCTGGTGTAGGAAATGCATCACAAGGAAATAATGGAGTTGCTTCTGTATTTAGCACAATTACTGCAACAGGCGGTGGCGGTGGTGGCTCTGCTAACTATTTTGCTAATGGAAATAATGGCGGTTCTGGCGGTGGTTCAGCATACGCATCTGGTGGAACTGCAACTTTTTATGCTGGTGGACAAAGCGTAGCAAATCAAGGTAATAGTGGTGGCAATCACATAAACGACTCTGGATTTGCATCTGCCGCTGGTGGTGGGGGTGCGGGAACTGCTGGCTTAACCAACATAGTTGGTGGTAAAGGTGGTAATGGCGGTGCTGGCATTGCCAGTGCAATCAATGGCACAGTTACAACTTACGCTGGCGGTGGCGGGGGTACAGGTGAGGTAGCTGCTGGAACTGGTGGTGTAGGCGGTGGAGGAAATGGTGCTATAGGCGCAGGAGTGTCTGGTGGTAGCAATACTGGCGGTGGTGGTGGAGGTTGCACTTCAAGTACAGGCGGCACAGGCGGTTCTGGCATTGTCATCATTCGCTACCCAAGCACATTTGCTGATGCGGCAAGCGTAAGTAACGGCACAAAGACAACTGCTAACGGCTACACAATTTACACATTCTTGACTAGCGGAAGTATCACACTATGAATCCCAATGCTGAAACTGTTGGGTATTTATACAGAATCACAAACAACGTGAATGGTATGCAATACATTGGCGTATCTAAGCACCCTGCCAAGCGTTTTAAGAAACATTGCACTAAGCCATCTACAAACAGAAAATCACTGCTTGGTAATGCCATTCAAAAATATGGCGCAGACAAGTTTGGTTTAGAGGTGCTGGTTCAAAGCACAATGGAATACTGCTTTGATTTAGAAATAAAGGCTATTGAAGCGCTTGAAACTAGAACACCAAAAGGCTACAACATAACTGCTGGTGGTGAAGGTTTTGCAGGGTTTTTTGGTGAAGACCATCATATGTATGGCAAGAAAAAGCCAGCCGCTTTTGGCGAATACATGAGCAAATTGTTTACTGGTAGACCAATACCACTAGAACAACGAGCAAAAATTAGTGCTAGTTTGACAGGCAAAAAACAGAGCGCAGAAACCATTGAAAAACGCAGGAAAGCAACAACTGGTAAAAAGCGGTCAAAAGAAGCAATAGAACGAATGATTGCAGGTCATATTGGAATTAAAGTTTCTGATGAAGGAAAAAAAAATATGCGTATTGCTAGAAACAATCGTTCTAGTGAAGCAGGGTACAAAAAACAATCTGAAGCAATGAAGGCTTTGTGGGCTGACCCTGAGTACAAAGAAAAAATGCGTATTGCATTTAATAAAAGAAAAGAGGTTACTCATGGCGGCTAACCTTGGGGGATATATCTCCGCAACATTTAACCCTTTATCTGGTGCGCCTACGACTGTTGAATATCTAGTTGTCGCTGGCGGGGGTTCTGGTGGCTACACAACAGGTTATGCAAGTGGTGGTGGCGGTGCGGGTGGATTGTTAACTGCAACAGGATTTGCTGTTACGGTTGGTTCTGCTATTACCATTACTGTTGGTGGCGGTGGTACTGGTGGCACAAGTCCTACAAGTGGTGTCAATTCAAGCATTGCTGGAGTCACAACCATAACTGCTACAGGCGGTGGTAGAGGCGGCTCAAATAGTGGCTCTGCAAATGGAGGCTCTGGTGGTGGTGCTGGCGAATCTGGAACTTTTGGAACTGGTACATTGGGACAAGGATTTGATGGTGGTGCTGGTGGATATAACAACTTCTTTTTGGGGGGCGGTGGCGGTGGTGCTGGCTCTGTTGGCTTAAACATTTCGGCATCACAAGCGGGTTCTGGTGGCACAGGAATTTGCTCATCTATCACAGGTCAGCGTGTGTTCTATGCTGGTGGTGGCGGTGGTTCTACATCTAGTGGAACTAGCGGTTTTGGTCTTGGTGTGGCTGGCGGTGGCAATGGTGCGCTTGCTAATAATCAAGTTGCTACAAGTGCATTGGCCAATACAGGAAGTGGCGGTGGTGCTGGCATAACTTCAAACTGTACTGCTGGTAATGGTGCATCTGGCATTGTAATCATTCGTTACCCTGCAACACAAAGCCCACCCGCATCATTTGGTGGCGCAAACTACCCACAAATTTTGTATGCTGACGGCTACCAAATTTACACTTGGACTTCATCTGGAACTGTAACTTTTTAATATGTTGACACAAGAATATTTACAACAAAACTTCATGTATCGTGAAGATGGCGTTTTTGTCCGTAAAAAGACAGGCGCAGTTGTAACTTGCAATCCAACAAAACACCACAGATATTTGCGTGTTTGTATTGATGGAAAGCCACAAGCATTGCATAGGATGATTTTTCTTTATCATCATGGCTATTTGCCAAAAGTTATTGACCATATTGATGGCAACAGGCTTAATAATCGTATTGAAAATTTACGAGATGTGAGTCAATCACAAAATTGTTTAAACAGTAAACACAGGGCAACAAGTACATCGCCCTATAAAAATGTCTATTTACAAAAGTACGCTAACCATCAACCACATTGGAAACAAAATTGGGTTGTCAGTATTACTGTAAATAGAAATCGTAAATATATTGGTTCTTTTGAAGATGTAGAGTTAGCCGATTTGGTTGCTACAGAGGCAAGGGATTTGTATCATGGGCAATATGCCCGACATTCTTAAGGAGAATATTTTGAGCCATTACGCACACATCACAAACGGCATCGTTGACCAAGTTATTGTCATTGACGCTGAGACATTGGCATTAGGTCATTGGGGCAACCCATCTGAGTGGGTTCAAACAAGCTATAACACTCATGGCAACCAACATCCTGAGAATCGCCCATTGCATAAGAACTATGCTGGCATTGGCTACACATGGGATGGCACAGGCTTTGCCCCGCCACAACCATTTGCATCTTGGACTAAAAACTCTACGACATATCTGTGGGAAGCCCCAACACCTATGCCGACAGACGGAAAATTCTATCGTTGGGATGAGCCAACATTGTCATGGGTTGAAGTAACTCAAGGAGTCTAACGTGGCTCAATATAGCGGGATATTTACGCTGTCTCAGGCAAGCCAAGCCATTAAGGACAACAACTGGACAGGACTGCCTCCGCAGAATGTGGAGTATTTGGTCGTTGCTGGTGGCGGTGGTGCTAACAATGGTGGCGGTAGCGGTGGAGGCGGTGCTGGTGGATTGCTTGCAGGATTTTCTGGTGTATCTACTGGCACTCAATTATTTGTTACTGTAGGTGCTGGTGGGGCCGTAGCAACTGTTGGCTTTAACTCTGTTTTAATTGCAACAAGCAATGGCGCATACACAGGAAATATTGTTGCCACAGGTGGTGGGTATGGTGGCAGAAATGGCGTAGTCCCTGTTGGTGGTGGTTCTGGTGGCGGGGGTGGCGCAGACACAGCAACATTTACATCAGGCTCATCTGGCATTTCAGGACAAGGCAATGCTGGTGGTAGTAATTTAAATACTGGTACTGCCCCTGCGGGTGGTGGTGGAGGTGCTGGTACTGTTGGTCTTAATGCTATTGCTGGTGTTTCTGGTAATGGCGGTGCTGGTATTGCAAGTGCAATAAGTGGCTCTGTGGTTACTTATGCTGGTGGGGGCGGTGGTGCAAGTTATTTTGGAGGGCAAACTGCTGGCATTGGTGGTGTAGGTGGTGGTGGCAATGGTAGTGAAACAACTACTGGCGGTGCTGGTACAGCAAACACAGGAGGCGGTGGCGGGGGTGCAAAAAATTTACAAGTTGGTGGCAC
>Ga0209442_1002280_pt1 | contig 10418 bp, 20 predicted proteins | sample LauGreSBDMM110DD_2_FD_187565 | JGI IMG/M metagenome (GOLD analysis project Ga0209442, IMG submission 187565) | Freshwater lake microbial communities from Lake Michigan, USA - Sp13.BD.MM110.DD (SPAdes) (version 2) | ecosystem: Environmental > Aquatic > Freshwater > Lake | place: Lake Michigan...
CAACCAAGGAACAGAAGAAACCCGAGTCCGTCATATGGATTATGGGGTTGTGCTTAGTGCTTTCTTCTGGAGACGATTTAAAAACAAAGAAGACATAACCTTCTTTGATCCTAATGAAGTGCCTGACTTGTACGAAGCATTCTATAAGGATACTGCTCTGTTTGAAGAGCTGTATGTAAAATATGAAAAACAAAAAGGCCTCCGTAAAAAGACCATGAGTGCCGAAGAAGTGTTCAAGAGTGGTATACTGAAAGAACGCACAGATACGGGTCGAATATATCTCGTATTCATTGATAATGTAATGAACCAAGGACCGTTTGATCCTGAGTACCATACGATTTATCAAAGTAACTTGTGCTGTGAGATCCTATTACCCACACGTTCATTTAAGCGATTAGACGACGATAGTGGACGCATAGCGTTATGTACACTGGGATCTATCAACTGGGGATCGTTCCGTAATCCAGAGGATATGCGTAGGGCCTGTAGGATTCTACAACGTAGCCTGTGTAACATTCTTGACTATCAAGATTTCTTAAGTATACAGAGTAAGTTATCTAACGATGAGATACAACCCTTAGGCATTGGTGTTACTAATCTTGCCTATTGGCATGCCAAGCGTGGCCTTAAGTATGGCGAGAAAGATGCACTACAAGATGTTAAAACATGGATGGAGCATCAGGCCTACTATCTAACAGAAGCCACAGTAGAACTGGCCAAGGAGCGAGGCCCGTGTACAGAAAGTCATAAAACTAGATACGGTCAAGGTACCTTTCCCTGGGAACTACGAGCCAAAGGTGTAAATGAACTAGCAGACTTTGCTCCTGAACTTGACTGGGAAACACTGCGTGGTAATATGAAGCAGTATGGTGTTCGCAATGCCACATTGATGGCGATTGCTCCGGTAGAGAGTTCTTCAGTTGTTATTAACTCAACCAATGGCATTGAAATGCCCATGAGTCTAATCTCAGTTAAAGAATCAAAGGCAGGATCATTTGTACAAGTTGTACCCGAGTATCACAAACTAAAAAACAAATATCAAATGATGTGGGAACAAAAAGACTGTGATGGCTATTTGAAAACAGCCGCGGTACTTGCTGCCTATGTTGATCAATCAATTTCAACTAACACATTTTACAATCCAGCTCACTGGGCAGATCGCAAAGTGCCAACTACGCTAATTGCTAAGAATCTCATGCAGGCACATGTGTGGGGATTAAAGACATTCTACTACAGCCTAATCAACAAAGCCGGCAGTAAAGCAATGGCTGAAGCCACTCCGGAAGTACACTACAACGGATTTCACAACGAAAGAGAATTGATCGAAGACGAAGATTGCGAGGCATGCAAATTATGAAAAAATTAATTACAATGATATTAGTAGCTATGATGGCATTTGCCAGTGTGAGCGCAGAAGCCAAACGCATGGGCGGCGGCAAAAGCGTAGGACAACAAAGTTCTAACGTGTCTAAAAAACAGGCTGCGCCACCGGCACAGGCTGCACCGCCAATGGCAGCACCGGCGCCGAGACGCCCATGGGGTGCTATGTTAGGTGGGTTGGCAGCAGGTCTTGGACTGGCATGGCTGGCCAGCAGTTTGGGTCTAGGTGCGGCATTTGGTAATATCTTAATGGCCTTGTTGATTGGTGTTGCGGTAATGGCAGCAATTGGTTGGTTCATGCGCAAGCGAATGATGGCCAATTCACCCAACCTTGCTTATCAAGGACCACAGGTTAGTTTAGAAGTCAATCAGCCTACTCGATTCCAAGGGGGTTCAATGATCGGATCAGCATTGGCCACAACTACCACATGGTCAATTCCTGCAGGATTTGACGTAGTGGGGTTTGAGTCAGCCGCTAAACAAAACTATGTGCTGTTGCAAGGTGCTTGGGATCGTGCAGACACAGCCACTCTTGGCAACATGATGACAGGTGTTATGTTGAAAGAAATACAACAGCAGTTGGCGTCTCGAGATGCTACTCAAGAGCACAGAACCGCAGTGATATCATTGGCAGCAAAACTTCTGGGCATAGAAGAAACTGATTCCAATTACATAGCCAGTGTAGAATTTACCGGCACAATACAAGACACTGTAGGTGCAGAAGCAGAAGCATTTGAAGAAGTTTGGAACATGACTAAATCAAAATCCGCCGGCGGATGGGTTTTGGCTGGAATACAAACTAACTAAAAGATCAAAACAACATGTCAAAACAACAATATAACCTAACAACAAAAACAGACTATCTCAATCGCAAGATGTTTCTAGACCCAGCAGGGCCAGTTACCATTCAACGCTTTGAAGAAGTAAAATATAAAAAGATTGCAGACTTCGATGCAACTGCTCGAGGATTCTTTTGGCAACCAGAAGAGATCAGTCTTACTAAAGATTCAAATGATTTTAAAGATGCCAGCGATGCTGTCAAACATATTTTCACCAGTAACTTGTTACGCCAGACTGCATTGGATAGCTTACAGGGCCGTGGTCCAACACAGGTATTCACACCTGTTTGTAGTCTGCCCGAAGTCGAAGCACTAATGTACAACTGGGGGTTCTTTGAAACCAACATTCATTCAAAGAGCTACAGTCATATCATTCGCAACATCTACAACGTGCCCAAGGATGTGTTCAGCACCATCCACGACACTCGAGAAATTGTGGACATGGCCAGTTCGGTAGGCAACTACTATGACAAGCTACACGTTATCAACTGCCGTAAAGAACTTGGACAAGAGGTCACTGAGAAAGAACACGTTAAGGCTGTTTGGTTAGCACTACATGCCAGCTATGCTCTAGAAGCGTTCCGCTTCATGGTTAGCTTTGCCACCAGCTTGGCCATGGTAGAGAATAAAATCTTTATGGGTAATGGTAACATCATTCAATTGATTCTTCAAGACGAACTCTTACACAAAGGCTGGACAGCCTATATGATCAATCAAGTGGTCAAAGAGGATGCTCGATTTGTGGAAGCTCGGGAAGAATGCCATGCAGAAGTGTATCAACTTTACATGGATGTTATTCGTGAAGAAAAAGAATGGGCCACCTATTTGTTCAAGTTAGGTCCTGTTATTGGACTCAATGCCAACATCCTAAAAGATTTTGTAGATTATACCGCAGTGGGTGCATTAAAAGATATTGGTATCAAGTATCTTCAGGCCGCACCAAAATCAACTCCAATCCCGTGGTTCAACAAGCACACAGATACCAGCAAGAAACAAAGTGCTCTACAAGAAACAGAAAGCACAAACTATGTTATCGGAGTCATGGGAGAAAACATTGACTATGCCGAATTGCCGGCTATATAATACAGTTGAAAGGAAATAACATGGAAGTAATAGTTTGGAGCAAGTATCATTGTCCCTATTGTGATCAAGCAAAGGCATTATTAACACAACAAGGTGTTAAATTTGAAGAACGTAAAATTGGTGACGGTTACACCCGAGAAGAATTGTTAGAAGCTGTTCCAACAGCTAGAACAGTGCCACAGATTGTTATCAATGGTAACGTAATTGGTGGCTTTACAGAATTAAGAAAATACATCGATGAAACTGGTTTCAACGGTAGCGGGTACTAATAGGAAAAATGTAAATGTTAATTGACAAAGGCGTAAGCGCAGGTGAAGTTATCACTCTAAAACTAACAAGCGGAGAAGAGCTAGTTGCACGACTAGTTGAAGAAGGCCATGATTTTTACAAACTGTCTAAACCTTCGGTGATTGGCATGAGTCCAAAAGGACCAGCACTAATGCCCTATCTATTCACAGTCAGTCCAGACAAAGATATCAAATTAGGTAAAAGTGCAGTAGCAGTAGTTGCAACATCTGATAAAGAATTTGCCAATCAGTATATGCAAGGCACAACTGGTATTGCCCTAGCTTAAATTAGAAAAATAATATGTCAACTAGTTCATCAACAGTTATAACTTACGAAAGCAGATTGATAGATTCAGGCAATGCTCGTGCTATTTTTAAAGTTACAACAACGACAACTGTTACTACTGCTCCGAGCAGCCCCGTGGGTACCGTAATTTCAGAATCTCTTCAATTCGAAGCTGTAGATTACAGTGAGCTAGTTAGATTAGCAGCCGGAGATGGAATACATACGATAAGCCCTTTAGAGTTTATCAGTTTTATATCTACTTATATATATTTAATTGAGGGTGGAGAAATTTCAAAAGACAGACCAACTATAACACCTAAAGAATTAGATAAAGTTCAGAAACGAATTGCTGGATATCTAAGTAAGATAAACGACTTGCCGAAAGCATTTTAAGGAACGTATATGCCAGCTGTAGCTAGACAAGGCGACCCAACAACAACCGGACATGGATGTGATGCCACTTCAACTGTGACTGGACCAACCGGCGCCAGTGCAAGAGTATATGCCAACAGTATAGCAGTTGAATGCCGGGGTGATCCAGTGGCTTCTCATACTATTCCGTCCGGTCGGAATTGTGTTGAGCACTCGGCGGTTATTAATGTTGGGTCAGGCACAGTCAAGGTCGGCGGAAAGCCGTTAGCACGAGTCAGTGACTCAACCGACGGTGGTGCCATCACTGCTGGCAGTCCAAACGTATTTGCAGGATAAAATGAAAAAATTCTTATGGAAAATATTAGGGTTCCTTAGTTTGGGAATGGCCTATGTTGGTGTGATTACTCCAGGTATACCTTACAGTATATTTGTAGTGTTTGCAGCCTATTGCTTTGCCAAAGGCTCACCCAAGATGCATGCCTGGATTTACAATCACAAGCTGTTCGGTCCATTCTTAACCAATTGGAACGAAAAGCGAGTATTTCCAAACAAGATGAAATACTTCATGTTGGCCATGATGACTAGCAGTTTGGTTATCATGTGGTTGACAGCGGTACCCGTTCGTGGTATAATATACACAGCAGCCTTTATGTGCCTAGTGGCAATTTGGGCTTGGCGCTTTCCAGGCTCAGTAGAAGAACATGAAAAGCGAATCACAGAAGGTCGTAAGATTGGTTGGTTTAATAATTACATCTAGTCAACGAATTTCAGGGCTAAGGCGTTAAATATATACAGGCTCTAAGGAGAAGGTTATGAAAAAAGTCTTGATTGGGTTGGCTATCGTTGCAACATCATTTGGTGCTGTTGCACAACATCATGGAAAAAACATGATTCGTGGACACGGCTGGCAAGGCCCGCAACATCACCATCATGCTAGAGGCAATGGTTGGATAATCCCGGCACTGATCGGAGGAGCAGTTGTATATGCTGCCACCCGTCCAGACCCAGTGATTGTTCAGCAACCAGTTATTGTTCAACAGCCAATTGATGTAGTTTATATCAATGGTTTTGCTTACCGTAAACAGATTATGGTAATCGATGGACAGTATCAAGAAGTCCTAGTAAGACTTTGACAATTTATACACACAGACAGCTTAAATTTACAAACAAGGAAAATAGTAAAATGGTAACAGGAAAAGTAAAATGGTTTAACGACGCCAAAGGTTTTGGATTCATTACTCCGGACGATGGTGGCGCAGACTTATTTGCTCACTTTTCACAGATTAATTCGAGTGGCTTCAAGAGCCTACAAGAAGGACAAAGTGTAAGGTTTGAAGTGACTCAGGGTCAAAAAGGCGAGCAGGCTAGCAATATCCAAGCTGCCTAAAAGAATTGTTGTAGAAGTCTTAAAGTAAGGCATTTTGGACGCGGGTTCGACTCCCGCCAGGTCCACCAAAAGGATATTTATGAAGTACACCGCATTGTGCCCAAGTTGTTTTAATAGATTTAGTTGGGTGCCAGGCAAAGGCTTAACAAAACATAAGTGTTTTTCTGATGGGCCTGCCATGGTTTCGACAGGGTGAGATAGGATAAAGATCAACACGTGGGGTCACGTAAAATACAAAAAACGTAAATGCAAACGCAGATACATTCGACTTCAGCGCAATGAGCTTCACTGGAAATTCTGTTTCCGGCAAAAGCAAAGTTGCCCTAGCTGCCTAAAAAACAGCGGTCCGAGGTAGTTATACCTTGTCATCCAAAATAGCAGAACCCGCTTCGGCGGGTTTCTTTTTGATATTAATTTTTCCTATAAGCGTCATTAAAACAATTATTGAAAAAACTATTAAAATCACTTGACCTATAGGTTAAATAAACATACAATATAATATCAGTACAAACACTGAGTTATTAGTTTTTATCACACACAAGGAGAAGATATGAAAACAGTTGGAGATAAGTTAGAAAAATTCACAATTACAGGTGTCAAGCCAGGACAACCAGAAGATGCGTTCTTTGACATCACAGATGAAAGTTTCCCAGGCAAGTGGAAAGTAATTGTTTACTACCCAAAAGACTTCACATTTGTTTGCCCTACAGAAATTGTGGCCTACGACAAATTGACACAAGACTTTGCTGATCGTGATGCAGTCCTGCTCACAGGATCAACAGACAATGAGTTCTGCAAAGTGGCATGGCAAAAGAGCCACAGTGATTTGATCAAGATCACACATCACCAGTTTGCTGATACACAGCGTGGTGAGTTGAGTTTGATCGAACAGTTGGGCGTGTTCTATGCTCCAGCAGGTGCTGCACTTCGTGCCACATTTATCGTTGACCCAAGTAATGAAATTCAACACGTTACTGTCAACAACTTGAACGTGGGTCGCTCACCAGAAGAAACACTTCGTGTATTGGATGCGCTACAAACTGGCGAACTATGTGCTTGTAACCGTACAGTAGGCGGTGCGACACTATAATTTGAGAAATTGACACTTGACATACATCATCAGAATATGTTATAATTAATGCTTTAACATTTAAGGACTGTTATGTTTAGTGTACTCAAATTCTTTTGGTTGGTGAGCCGTTCCTCATGGGACATCATGAACCCTAACCTAAATCCCCTGCGCCACGCACCCATGTATGTCAAATATTTTCTCAGCATCTTATTGGGATGTTTTTGGAGCCTGGCATTTGGCTTGTACATTGGTGAACTGCTTACAATTGGCTACAACATGATTGGGCACATTGCTATCATCAGTATGGTGTTTGCTACTTGGGGTGTGTTTCGTTCAGTGGAAAATGTCTATGGCCCACGGGGCGGCACAGTAGACTGGTTACGCATGCCTGACTATAGTAGCCGCTGTGACGAACTCACTGAAGAACAACGTAAAGAACTGGCTACAAAGATATGAACGATTTAAAGTTTACCACAGCTGGTGATTATATGAAGGATGATGTGTGTGACGGTACCTGCATCATAAACGCAGAAGATGAATGCTGGTGTGGACGAAAGTGGGACGGAGAAAAGATGTGCCCACCATCGGCAGATGAAGCGGTATATTACGGAGCATGAACATGACGGTTGATTTAATTATTTTTATAGCAGTTATACTGACCGTAGTAGGCATAGTAATATGTGATATAATAAATAAAGATGAAGAAAATGAACCAAGAGAATAATAAATCTGAAAAGGATCCTGTAGAAGATGTGGTCAAACACATACCTGTTGTGATTCCCATTGTGGGAGCGGTGCTGAGTTTCATGCTGGCTTTCATTGCCATCACCATGGCCTAATATGAAATATTATTTCTTACTTCCTGTAATGTTAGTGCTTGGCCTAGCAGTGGCTCAGTCAGTGACTGTACAAAAGCCTATAGAATGTGCTGACACAGCTACGTTGTTGCGGGGATTAAGCGGTAGTGACTACAAAGAAAAGCCCATATGGTGGGGCATTGAACCTGGCGCCACTGTGTCGCGATACAGTTTGTTTGTGAATGAAGAAACCAAATCATGGACCTTGATTCAGTTTGATGACAAAATAGCCTGTGTGTTAGGCACAGGTGAAAACAGCACTAGAATATTTAACGGACCCAAGATATGATCATGATCAAATGGATCTGTTTTGGTATCATGTTAGCAGGGGCCATAGTGGTCAGTTTCAATCTAGATCCTATACTGGGCATTGAATTATTATTCGTAGGCAATGCTGCTTGGTTGGTGACTGCTATACGCAGTAGAGATTGGCCCAGCGCCGCAAACTTTGGCATGTTAGCCACTGTGTGGTTCCTGGGCATTGTACAATATTATAAAGGATAAGTCGCAATGAAAAAAGAATTACTAAGTGTTTTAGAAACAAACTTTTCAGCACAGATTCAAAAACATCGAATGAACGTGGAGATCATGCTGAACAATCCCATGGCCATACACGATCATACTGATTGGATGACCGCAGTGGAAAAAGAAATAGCACACATGGCTGAATATGAAGACAAGCTAGAAATGCTCAAAAAACACTTTATTGTAGGGAACGGATAATGTTAAGAGATAGAAGAGTATTATTAGAACACGATCTTAAAATTGCGCATGATCGAGCCGCAGAAATGTATTTAGATATTGTGGTAAACAACGGTGATGTACACAGTGAAGAATATCAACAGATGCGAGATCGAATTAGCAAATTAGAGTTTGATCTTAATATTGTTAATCAACTAATTCACAAAGGTCATGCATAATGTTAGAAACAATTTGCGACACCTTGGTCGAAGCATATAAACGCAACTGGATTACCAGTCGTGATGGCAATGTGTCAATTCGTCATCACGACCGTGATCACTTTTATATTACACCTAGTGGCGTTCGTAAACAGACAATGCAACCGGATCAGTTTAAAAAGATCAGCATTCAACGATCGTTGTGGCAAGAAGAATATTATACTGATATTAGTGCTAATTTGAAGCCTAGTGGAGAAATCCCCTTACACTTTGGTTTACAACGAGAAATGGGGCAACACAGCAATGAAGTTAGGGTGGTGGTTCATCTACATCCTACCTATTGCATTGCGGCCATGCATGCCGGTATTGACCTTGGCACTATCAGTTCAGCATTTCCAGAACTCAATCGTTATACCAAGGTAGCATCTAACGTAGGAGATGTCCCCCCTATCAGTCAAGAACTTGCCAACCGTTGTCATGAGAAGTTAGGATTAGATGAGGATGGCAATATCGATTACGACATTGTAGGTATTAAAGGACACGGAGTTGTAGCCATCGACACAAGCCCGTGGAGGGCTTTTGAACACATTGAACGATTAGAACATATTTGTCAAATTGTATTAGCATCAGGAAAATATTAAAATGAATTTTATTGAATCAGTAAAAGGTGCGTTGCCAGACTACGCCAAAGATACCAAGTTAAATCTAGATGCTGTGTTACTTCGTAGCACATTGGATGCAGATGTAGCTATGGGTTGTGCAGTATCCGCACTTGCTGCAACAGGCAACGGTAAAATCTTGTCAGTTATGCTAGCCGATACTCCTATTCACGCAGAGTCAGCAATGACGGCGGCTTCAATCATGGCCCAAAACAATACCTGGTACCCATATGTTGAAATGGCAGATGATCCAGCACTGAAGGGCCTGCCTGCACAGTTACGCATGAACGCTATTGCCAGTCATGGCGGAACTACCAAAAGCAACTTTGAAGCATTTAGTTTGGCAGCTAGTATTGTGGGCAAGTGTCACTTCTGTGTGAAAGCACATTACGAAACACTCAAGCAAGAAGGCTACACAGTGGAACAACTTCGTGACATTGGACGTATCGCTTCAGTGATGAACTCTGTTGCTAAGGTCTTAAATAGCTGATGTTAGATTGTTTAATTCTCGGTGATAGTATTGCCAAAGGCGTAAGCGACATCCGTAAAGAATGTGTTGCCTATGTTCAGAGCGGTATCAATAGTTATAAGTGGAATAATAAATTCTTACTTAAAGATCTTTCAGCTAACACTGTTCTTATTAGTTTAGGAACAAACGATACTAATATACGAACATTTCAAGAACTACTTGCTCTTCGACAGTCAGTTGATGCCAAAAACGTATTTTGGATTATGCCACCTATTAAACCAGATGTCCAAGATATTGTTAGAATCATAGCTAGAAATTATAAAGATACTATTTTGGAAATTCCAGAATTATCTAAAGATAAAATACATCCAACCTATAACGGTTATAAACAACTAGCTAACGCAACAAAATAATATTGACAACTTCTAAATTTCCTGCTATACTAGTTGTATAGTTTAACAAGTTTGGAGGTTTCTTTTGACAATGCACTTAGAAGGTCCGTGGCTTAGTACCACCGGCAAACGCAAAGGCAAGCAGAAGTTTGCATCAGCTGAACACGCTAGAAAGGCTAGAGAATTGGACGAATCTTGGAAAGAGCTACAGAAAAAATGGGCAGTTGAAATTGAAGACAAGAAACGAACTCGTGGTCTGGCAGCAGAGTCTTTGAGTAAATCATACTCACTGAAGATACCCGAGGGTCGCAATACCACTGCACATATCAAAAGTGTTGACACAGGTGGCAATGCTGTTCTCAAACCTGCCAAGGTCTACACAGGAACCAAAGTCAAAGGCATTGCGACAATGCACAAGAGCAACGCCGTGCCTGTA
>Ga0209442_1002281_pt1 | contig 10411 bp, 9 predicted proteins | sample LauGreSBDMM110DD_2_FD_187565 | JGI IMG/M metagenome (GOLD analysis project Ga0209442, IMG submission 187565) | Freshwater lake microbial communities from Lake Michigan, USA - Sp13.BD.MM110.DD (SPAdes) (version 2) | ecosystem: Environmental > Aquatic > Freshwater > Lake | place: Lake Michigan, USA...
TGTTATTTAGCATTAGGTCGTCGCGGCGCAGGAGGCCGGAAGTCATGCGCGCTGTTCCTTCCCATACTTGGGTCTTGGTCCCGAAGCGCGCCATTTTATAGGTGGAATATAGGTTTTTTTAGTAGAGACTCATGAGCCTGCCGCCGATCAGGCCAGAGCCGCGCGAAGCCCGAGACCGTGTAGTAGGTCCAGCTTGTCGGATTTCGACGATGTCGGCAAGCGCTGCGCGTGCGGCAGCGGAAAGTCGAGGTCTTGCTGTCGACCCTGAAGGAGTCGCGGCTCGTGTACGTCTTGCCGGACGCGTGGCCGCAGCAGAAGCAGCGGCGGCAGCGGCGGCAGCGATAGCGGCGGCCTTGCGTGCTTTCAGTGCCAACCGAGCGACCCTGGCTTTCTCCCTGCGTGCAGCGACTGCCTCTGGTGCAGCGCGCGCGGTGACTGCGGCTGCCTTACGTGCGGCAGCGTTTGCGGCCTTTACTTCGGCTGTCAAGCGGGCGCGTGGGATTCCCACGTAGTTGTATGCGCCACGGAAAATCGCTCCGCACGCGTCGTTCGCGAGAACCTGCTTGATAGCAGCGTTCCTGAGTCGTAGGTGAGCACCTCGTGGCATTTCTTTTTGTGGATATACGCCGCCGATTTTAATTTCAGAATGTCATAATGACAAAAGGAGAATGAGCTACTACGAGGTCGCGACCGGAATTCCACCGTCTTCGCTTCTTGCATTGTACCAAAAGCAGGGCCTCGCCGATCGATATGGCGGGTGCTGTATGTGCGCGGGGCAGACTGGAGGCTCGTCGAGCGAATATCGCAGCTTCATGAGTGACATGATGGCCAAGGGCTACACGCATTCACAGGCAGCGGGGGAATATAGGCGCATGCACCTGAAGGGCGGGTCCGTCGAGATCCCGCTTGCCACTGACCGAAGCGGGGCGGTCAACCCACCGCATGTCATGTATCAGCTTCCGTGGTCGCAGTCATTCGGAGACACCGCGGCTGCCGATGCCGAGGCGCGCGCGCTTTACCTCGACCATTGGCGCTCTGCTGTCCTCTCCCAGAATCGGTGAAATTTACCGATGTAGTTCCGAGAATTCGCGAACTGTGAAAAAAAAGGTGGAGCGTAGGATAAAAGCGCAAGATGCTGTCGTTCCGCAAAGGCACGCCCGTCGCCGTTGTGTGCACAGGGTCAGACGAAGGCAAAAAGATATTCATCGCGCCAGACGACGGTGCGCCTGAGCAGAGCTACGACCCTGAGAGTGTGCTGGACATCGCCCCGAGTAAGACAAGGGTCATGAGCGTTTCCGAGCGCATGAACATCCGCCGGTACCTCTCGTCTGAGCCACCTGAGGAGGCCGCAATGAGTGCGCACATCGCCAAGCTCAAGCGCGAGCTCGCCGTTAAGAACCGATACGAGTATTTCAGCGAGGACGGCATGCTGTGTGTGTATCCGAGCAAGCAGAGCGAGCGCGTCTACGTGGCAGGCAAGTCGGGGGCAGGTAAGAGCACGTTCACGGCGCAATACATTCGTGAGTACCAAGAGATGTTCCCAGACAGGCGCGTGGTCCTGTTCAGCACACACGACGATGAGAAGGCGTATAAGAAGCTCAACATCGTGCAGGTTGAACTCGACGAGGAGTTCCTGGAGAGCCCCCCTACGCTCGACGAGCTCGCCGAGTGCCTCGTGGTGTTCGACGACACGGACAACCTGCAAGACAAGCAGCTGCAGCAGGCCATCAACGGGGTCAACGCCGACCTGCTTGCCAACGGCCGAAAATACAACATCCACGTGATCACGCTCGCGCACCAGCTCATGGACTACTGCAGGTCGCGCACGCTCCTGAACGAGGCGAACCGTGTGGTCTTTTTCAACGGGGGCAGCGCGTACCACATCCAGCGGTACATGAAGGTGTACGCGGGCCTCGAGCCTAAGCAGATCCGCCGGATCCTGAATTCCAAGTCGCGGTGGACGTGCCTCGGCCTGACATTGCCGAACTACGTGATCAACGAGCACGAGGTGTACATCATACGCCCTGGGTCATAGACACAACCAGGTCGTCTGGGGTGATCTTTTCTTTTTTGCACGTGGCCATTAGGCCTCGGTGGTACGCCTCGGCGCTCAGGCCATCGTTCCACGAGCGCACCACGCAGTGCCGCCCGCACGTGCTCATCTCGTCGTCCTGCATCTTGAACGGACTGTATGCAACCTGTCTGCCGGCGTGGTACAGCAGTCGAATGAGTTCGGGGTGCTCCTGCCCTGACTCGCGCCTGAATCGGGGGTCGATGAGGTCCAGTGTCTTGTCTGGGAAAGTGCCAAACGAGTCGAAGACCTCGGTGCACGGGCCGCCTGTGTCATCGACCGTGTCGTGCACGAGTATCCAATGCCCGTTCCTCGGGCGCTGCTCGTATAGCAGAGCAAAGGGGCGCTCAGGGAGCCTAATCATGGATTTCAGGTCTCCGTATGCGTACGTACGCCCTGGAAGGAGCGCAGCGAGGCGCGTGCCGCTCATAGGCTCCTTTAGTGGGTCCATGATTTGTTTTTTTTTACCTATTGTACGAGTAAAATGAGCCAGCAGCATCACAGCGTCGACCCCATCTTTGGGGCCAATCTGGTGTATTACAACGCCACGGTCGTGAACAACACAGCGGGTCCACTTCCTGCTGTGGTCAACGACACACGCGCGCAAGCTATCATCCACGTGCCTGAGCGATGGGAGCTATCGATCGTTAGGTTCGACGTGGACACGAGCCTGATTCCTGTCTCAAAGCTGCCGATGAGGCCCGAGAGCACCGAGCTCACCGACCTGAGCATAACGTTCGTGGATGAGAACACGTCGCAGATTATTGGGCCGACGTACGGCGTTTCATTCACGCTCGGCCTCGAGACGTCGATGCAGGCGGTCATTGACTGCATCAACAGCGCCTTCAGAGACTACAGCTCGCTCAGTGGAACAAAGCCCTCGGACCCGCCGTATGTCTGGTACAATGCAGAGCTCGAGCTGCTCCAGATATTTGCGCCTTCTTCGTGGGTCAATTCCAATGTAGCGATTTTCGCGAATAAGACAATGCACAGGTACCTGCGCGGCCTGCCATTCATTTACTACGGACAGCCTGACGGGAGGGAATTTAGGTTGGCGATTGAGCCGTCGTGGCAGGCAGCGGAGAGCGTGCGCCCCGGGTTCCCTGCAGCGATTCAGCAGCCATATGCATCGGCGGGGCTGATCTACAAGACACAGGAGGCCAAGACTCTGAGCTCGTGGAGTGCCGCGCGCAGCATCTACTTGACCACGGACTCGTTCCCGGTGCAGTCCGAAAGCATCCCGAACAGTGTGCTCCTCTCGAACCGTGGGTCGGTGAGCTCCTCGAGCATCCCTATAGTCACAGACTTCATTTTCCCGACCGACGGCAATCCGGCAGCAGACAGAGACAGGCTCGAGTACCTCCCAACTGCGGAATATCGGATGATCCAGCTCGGCGGGCGTGAGCCAATCATGCGCGTGAATCTGCAGGCCTGGTGGACCGATTTCGCTGGCAATTCATACCCGATCTTTCTCTCAGAGCAGGGGTCGTTCTCTGCAAAGGTGCTTTTCCGGAAGAGGCTGACAGTGCAAGCCTGAAAAAAAAATACCACGTAGAGCCCTGTAAAAGCAAACCCCGATGTCGATCACCATCGAGCGCCTGAACACCCAGCGCGTCGTAGACCCGCGCACGGACTTGAACTCCTACGAGCGCCGGACGTACCAAATCTTCGACGGTCCGTCTGATGTCGGCTACCAGCGCGTGCTCCCTGACGGCGCTCCGAGTGCCTCCTCCATGACATTCTCGTGCAACCCGCCTAGTTCGCGTGTCTTCGTCAACCGCCGCGTGATGGTAACGATGACGTTCGAGCTGACTTTCACGGGTACCACCCCGTATACGAACCTGCTCCAGATGTTGGGGTGCAATGCGCCTCCCGGTGAGGATGGCGCCAACAACTTCGATGGCCCGCGCGCGTTCCCCATTGCTAATGCGACGCAGAGCATCCAGGTCTCCCTCAACAACGACCGCCTGTCACAGAACACAAACCGCTTCTACCGCGGCACCACTCGGTATGCCAACCACCACGTGCAGTCGGAGATCGACTACGGCATGACACCGACGATGCTTGACAACGCCCAGGGCCTCGATCAACTCTGGAATCTTGGCATCTCGCCTCTGTTGCCTTACGGAACTTCGCCGGAACAGACCACGCGATCTGGCTTTGCCGGCGTTGAGATCGTATCGAATACGGACACGCAGGCTGTCGTGCGCCTCACGGTTACTGAGCCGCTGTGGCTCGCGCCGTTCCTGTTTGCCCGCGGTGCTCAGGATACCGGCCTCATTGGCATCCAGACGATGAGCGTCACGCTCGCACTCGGTGGTCGTGGCAACGGCGTCTTCGGAGGTCTCGCTGGCGCGCTGTGGTCCCACGTCGGTGGAGCCGATAACAATTCGAACATCACGAACGTCGCGGTATCTGTGGCTAGCGCTGAGATGCTGTTTTCGTATCTCACGCCTGACACGTTGCAGATCATCCCGGAAATCAACAACTACCCGTATTCCGAGCCCATCGTATATACGCAGAGCTTTACGGCGCAGATTGCCGCAGGTGGCACGCAGCAGCTAGAGTTCAATAACATCCAGCTGAACAGCATCCCGTCGCGCGTGATCATCTTCGTGGGCGAGCGTGACCAGGATTTCGATTACACAAAGACGGACACGTACTGGGGGATCGAGAATGTCAACCTGTCCTTCGACAACCGTGACGCGATCCTGAGTAACGCTTCGAGCCGCGACCTGTTCAACATTGCCGCGAAGAACAACACGAATCTGACGTGGACGCAGTGGTCGCGGCACACGGGTTCTGTGCTCGCTCTCGACTTCGGTGACGACATCCCCCTGCGCTCAAACCAGGCCGTCGGCCTGCGTGGATCTTACAACTTCCGGATGTCCGTCACGGCGCGCAATCTCTCTGGGGGGCTGCAGTACCCGCAGCTGACCGTCCTCGTCATCTCGACGGGCGTAATGACCGTGGCACAGCAAAACGTCGTCCGCTCTGTCGGCATCTTGTCGAATGAGGACGTTCTCAACTCGAAGACACAGCCGGCCATGCCGTATCGCGCCACGGGAGACCTTTACGGCGGTGGATGGTGGGATGACTTCAAAAGTGGATTCATGAGCGTGATCCGCCCCGTCGCAAATATTGCGTCGAAACTTGTGCCATTCGTGGCTCCCGAGTTCGCCCCCGTAGCACAGGCGATCAACTCGGCAGTAGGGAATGGGATTATCGGAGGCAGGATGATCGGCGGGCGAAGGGTCTCCCGTGCTGCACTTGCGCGCGCGCTTCACTGAAAGGCATTTTGAAAAAAAACCTCCGTGCGTATAGATTTAAAAAAGGAATCGAGGCAACATGGACCTTCGCATGCTAAATGGAGGCAACCCCGCTGACCGTGCTTCGACCTATGCATGCAACTTAGGAAACGTCGGCGTGAATAGCCTTGATGCGGGTACCGTCGACGCTCGGGCAGTCGAGGGGCTCGTCGTGTCGGGGGAGAGCTTCGAGTTGAAGGATACCTCTCTTTCGCTTCCCTTCTCGGTTCTGAGCCTCAAGGCCATCCCGACCCCGTACGTCTTGGATGACACGCATTCGGCGCGCATCATCTCTGGTGCCGCCTTCTTGAACTACAAGCCCCTCGCCAAGTTCGCGGTGGGGCAGGTCATCGAGTTCGTGTGCTCCGGCCAGGTCGAGACTAACGACGGAATCAAGGATTATATCATTGCGCCGTGGTTCCGAACTGCGAATCCGGCGTCGCAGGCCGAAATTTACGCGGGGCTCGACCTGCAGGCAAACGAGGAGGGATCTTCAAGCTACATGTTCTCGAGCGTCATCACCATCACGGCTGTGACTCCGACGACCATCAATTTCGGTTACAGCTCGCGAAGCCAGCGTTCGTGGACAAACGTGAGTCATCCTGATCTGACGAATTGTGAGTCCGGAGAGCACGACAACGTGCCGTATGACTCGTCGGCAGGCGATACCCCGTTCACGTCTATCGTCATCAACATCGGAGACGGCGGCATTGCAGCGGGAAAGAGTGTGCAGGTCGTTGCCTTGACGAGCTACGTGCGCCTGCTTGCTGGTCCGTCCGGCTACGTCCTCCCCATTGTCTGATGACTTATAAGCGACTAAATTCTGCTCGACGGCTCCCTTAGAATCTCGCCTACGGGCGACTCTTTTTTTTGCTCTATGGGTGGGTTGTTCTCGATCACGCACGCAGAGAAGCAACAGGACACAGAGCGGCACCTGGAGTAGCGGATCGCGCCGAATATACCAAGCGCGAGCGTGGTCACGCCGCCGATTATGGCAAGCACGTCCGCTGTGCTCGTGATGATGTTCCCCATTTTTATAACAGGTGTCCGGTATAAAAACACCGTTCCCCTTATTGCAGCAAAGGATGGACATCCGAAGCCTCAATAAGGGCGACTCGAACGACAAGACTGGCCTGAGACCAAGGTTCAACCGTGTGTCAGCGTCGTCTTTCTTACAAGAGAAGCCAGACGGGACGTATGTTCCGATAGGGGAGGAGCCAGGGCCGCCTGGTCAGGCCGCTACTGTGACTGTGGGAACGACCACGACTGTGAACTCCCCAGCTCCGTGCAATGTAATAAACAGCGGGACGAGTAGCGCTGCGGTGCTGGATTTCACGCTCGCGCGCGGCCCTGCTGCCACGGTGAGCGTGGGCACAACGTCAACGCTCGCCCCAGGCAGCTCGTGCTTCGTGAATAACGTTGGCTCGAGTAGTGCTGCGGTGCTGAATTTCGGCATAGCCCAGGGCCAGGCGGGCACCCCCGGCGCCGCCGCGAGCGTCATGGTGGGCTCAACGACCACGCTGCCGCCTGGTACACCGTGCAGCGTGAGCAACTCAGGCACGTCGGAGGCCGCGATCCTTAATTTCGGGATCGCGCAGGGCACGGCGGGCACGGCAGGCGCCCCGGGCACATCGGCCACAGTCTCTGTTGGCACAGTGAACACAGTGGCTCCTCCAGGCCCCCCGACCGTGGTGAACAGCGGCACGGCGAGCGCGGCGGTGCTTGATTTCGGCCTCATGCAGGGGGCGGACGGGGCAAACGCGACGATCGCGATCGGAAACGTGACACCGCTCCCGCCTGGGTCAACGCCCTCCGTGGTCAACGTCGGGTCATCAACCAACGCGGTGCTCGACTGGGGGCTCGTGACAGGGGACACCGGAGAGACCGGTGCGAGCGGTGCAGACGGCGCGGCCGCAAGCGTGGCCGTTGGGTCTGTGGTCGCCCTTCCTCCTGGATCCACGCCCACCGTGGTGAATGCGGGCACAAGCGCCTCCGCGGTGCTGGATTTCGGTCTCGCGAGCGGGGCAGACGGCCAGGACGCAACGATCGCAGTCGGAACAGTCACGGCCCTCGCCCCTGGGTCTACGCCAACCGTGGTGGACAGCGGGGCGCCTGGATCTGCTGTGTTTGATTTTGGTCTTGTGACCGGCGACACGGGGGCGACTGGGGCAGGAGGGCCACCGGGCCCTGACGGCCTCGCTGCGTCGATTGCAATCGGCACAGTTTCAGACGTCGCGTATGGGTCTGCCCCGAACGTCGTGAACGTCGGCACACCAACGGCCGCGGTGCTCGACTGGACACTCGTGACGGGGCCGCAGGGACCTCCTGGGTCGAGCTCGAGTGTGCTCGAGTACCAATTCCAGACCGCAACAACCCCCCCGCCTGGCAACGGGCACATCAGGCTCGACAATACCCCCGCGCTCACTGACACGATTTATGTCTCGCACATCGACGGGAACGGTGTCGACCAGGACTACATATTGCAGCTCGTGCAGACCGGGTCGAATTTGATAATCCAAAAAAAGAACGACTCGGCAATTTCGTACACGTACGAGGTACTGTTCCACGTTGTGAACACTGGATACATCCGCTACGAGGTGAACTTCGTGAGCGCAGCGGGCACGCTGGCAAATAACGACCAGGTCATCCTGCTCCTCGTGGCCGTGGGCCAGCCTGGGACAGCCGCAACCGTTAACGTCGGGACGGTGACGCAGGTCCCGTACAGTCCGACTGCGATCGCCGTGACGAACTCAGGCACGACGTCCGCGGCCTTGCTCGACTTCGTGCTGTGTCCAGGGCCTGACGGTGCTCCGGGGGCAAATGGATCAGCCGCGAGCGTGGCCGTGGGTACCACGAGCACACTCGGCCCAGGCGCACCTGCGACCGTGGTGAACAGCGGGACGAGCAGCGCGGCCGTGTTGGATTTTGGGGTGCCCGCGGGCGCGAGCGGGCCTGCAGGCAGCGCGGCAACGCTTACGATTGGCAGCACGACAACCCTGCCAGCGGGCTCCTCCGCCACCGCGTCAAACTCTGGAACGTCGAGCGCTGCGATCCTGAACCTGGGCATTCCAATCGGAGATCCCGGATCTGCCGCTAGCATCGCAGTGGGCAGCGTCACAGGGCTCGCGCATGGATCAACCCCGACCGTGACAAACGTGGGGAGCTCGAGCGCGGCAGTGTTTAATTTTGGCTTGACCGAGGGCGCACAGGGCACGGCAGGGCTCGGAGCAACGGTTGCTGTGGGTACCGTGTCGACGCTCGCAGCCGGCCAGCCCGCGACGGTCACGAATTCAGGCACGCCGAGCGCGGTCGTCCTGAACTATGGCATCCCCCAAGGGCAGACCGGGGCGCAGGGCTCGGTGGGACCGGCAGGTCCTCCAGGCCCCAGTGGCAGTGCGAGCCCTTACACGACAAAATCGACGTTCTCGTACTACAGCACCGCAGCAACAACCCAGCATGTCAACATGCCGAGCGGCACAATCAACACACTGGGGTCAATTGCAACCGGCGTTGTCACAGCCACGACGAGCATCAGGACTAGGCAGATGCGCGCGTCTAATGCTCCGAGCAGCACCGCAGACGGGCAGGACTCGGGGTGGCTTGGCACCATATCTAGCAACACGACGACGTTTGGGCAGTGCTTCTCGTACTCGTACAGTTTCGGCATAGAGGACACCGTAGCAGGATCGACGCGCACGATGGTCGGGCTTCTTCAGGGAACCACTGCCCCCACTCTTAGCAGCACGGCAACGGTCCAGGCCTCAACGACTCCTTTCTGTGGCATAATGCACGAGGTTGGTGAGACCGTGTGGTCGTTCTACACACGAGGAGCGTCAGGATTCGTCAAGACCGCCACGACAATCTCGTGCGTCGCGCCCTCCTCGCTGTGGTACCAAATCACAATCGAGAACGCGCCGGGCTCGCTTGGCTGCACGATTACCCTTACAGCCCTTACATACAACGCGGCGAGTTCGGCCCAGTCTTACTCTTTCACCGCAGGCGGCACCGATACCCCGTCCACTACGGCGTTCAATTATGTGCTTCTGATACGGGCGATGGCCTCTGCAGGCGGGCTTAACAACACGGCGCGCCTGAGCCTCGCGAGCGTCAATATCCACACGTTGTAAACTGGGAAAATGCGACGATAACGCCGAAACTAAAAAAAATCGGAGATATGCATACTAAAATGGTAGCCAAAAAGAAGGCAGTCAAAAAGAAGGCGAAGCCGCGCGCGCCTCGGGCGCCCTCAGCGGCCTCAAGGGCCACGGCGCTCGCCGTGGCGGCACTCAAGCGCGCGCAGACCAGGTCGGTCATGGAGGACGTGAAGTCGAGGTACGCCGCGCGGTACGGCAGGGCGCCCACAGAGGCGATGGCCCGCAGCATCATGGCGGCAATCGCGGCCGGCATACCGATCGACGCAACATTCCGCGATCCTGACCCCCTCGTGGTCGCTCCGCCCACGCAGACACAGGTCCCGCTTGTTGCACTCAACAGTGGGCCGATGGGACAGGCCGGAATGCCGCGGGTTGTACCTGCCGCACTGGTCCCGCAGGTTGGCCCGGCTCAGGGTCAGGCTCCCTTTGACAGAGCTGCTGCCGCAAATAGGAGGTTGGCTGTGCTATTGCGACAGCTTAACCCCCCGGCAGTCGCTCCTGCCTTGGCTCCCCTCGTCGGAGATGTTAGTGGCCCAATCACCGGTGCACTTCGTGGAAACATTGTTCGTGAGAGCGCAGGCATTAGTCGAAGGAAGGCTCCGAGCGCTGCACTCGTCTCTGAGCAGAGTGATGCCATAAGGGGCCGACCACGCGCGGCACTCCAAGGAGAGCAGAGCGATGCCATGAGGGGCCGACCACGCGCGGCACTCCAAGGAGAGCAGAGCGATGCCATGAGGGGCCGACCACGCGCGGCACTCGAGGGAGAGCAAAGCGAAGCAATCAGGGGCCGACCACGCGCGGCACTCGAGGGAGAGCAAAGCGAAGCAATCAGGGGCCGACCACGCGCGGCACTCGAGGGAGAGCAAAGCGAAGCAATC
>Ga0209442_1002283_pt1 | contig 10408 bp, 20 predicted proteins | sample LauGreSBDMM110DD_2_FD_187565 | JGI IMG/M metagenome (GOLD analysis project Ga0209442, IMG submission 187565) | Freshwater lake microbial communities from Lake Michigan, USA - Sp13.BD.MM110.DD (SPAdes) (version 2) | ecosystem: Environmental > Aquatic > Freshwater > Lake | place: Lake Michigan...
TCGTTACCATTCTTGGCAACGTACAACATATTTGCACCGCTGGTAGCGTTTAACCAAGCAACAGCAGCACCGGTGTTGTCCACCGTCAGGGAGTAACCGTTACTGCCAGCAGTAATAGCAGGCAATACGTTACTGCCAGAGGCAAACATCTGCCAATAACCAGCATTGTAATCATTGTTAAAGTTGCCGCTAGAAGTGTTTTGGACCACGCAGATGTACGTATTGCCAATAATTGACACAACGTCATTGACCAAGTACAAGGTTGACGCGGCCCACGCATCCCGCCAGCGGATGCCACCGTTAAACACCGCCCACTTGCCGGCCGCCAGGTCTGTTGGGAAGCTACTGGTTGACGTATTGAGGATCAAACAGATGTAAGAGTTGCCACCGTTGGTAACGATGTCATTGACGTAGTACGTGGTGGCTGCAGCCCAATTACCGCGAGTGCGGATTGACGGAAGGAACAAAATCCAGTACGTGGTGTTAGTTGGTAGGTTGCCCGTTGTGTTAGCAATAGCCTGGTACAGATTTGCACCGTAAGCAACTAAGCTACCGGGAACGTACGCCGTCGCACCGTTGTACACACTGGCAGGAGAAATACCTTGAACAAACGAAGTCCAGTACGTGGCGTTTGTTGGATTGTTCCCGTTCGTGGTCTGAATCGCAATGTATGTGGAAGGACCATATACAACCACGTCATTTGGCTGGTACGTTGTTGCGTTGTTAAACGTGCCTTCAAACTGAATACCGACTGCAAACTGCGACCAAATCTGCGGAAATAGGTCAGGCTGTTTATTTATGTTGGTAGATTGAGCAACATAAATTGTTGAGCCGTAAGCAACTGCATCACCAATAAAGTACTGAGTAGCGGCACTCCACGTACCAACAAAATTGATACCTTCAACCATCAGCGCCCAATACGTGGTGCTGGTAGGAACGTTACCAATTGTGCGAGCTACGTTGATGTACACATACACGTTACCGCCGTAGCGAACAACGTCATTGAGTTCATATTCGGTGGTATTGAGCCAGTCGCCAGCCCAATAGAACCGTAATTTTCCAAGATCGACTACTGACGTCATATAAACACCATTTCCAAATGACCCTTACTCCCCCAACGGAAGCCATAAGTGCCGGTTGACCAAATCCAATTTACGTACTCGTTAGGACCAATGATATAGTCCGGCTGCGGCAGGTTTACGGTAGATCCGTCGTTGATGATATCAACGTTTAAGTCCCCGGTTGCCTGAATCAGCTTGAAGCCGTAAAAGGTCTTATTTGCTAAATCTGTCCCTGTGTGAAAATCAGCCATCAGACACCCTCCAGTACAGAAACAAGAATATCAAAGCCGTTAGCCAGTGCCGTAGAGGCCACAAGCTGGTCGCCAGCTTCAAGAACAATCTTGTTGCCTCGCATCAACTCTTCCGTCTGACCAGGGCCCACACGGAATTGCTGAAGAATCTTTGTGACATTGTTCCCTCTTTTGTGCGAAACGTCAATCGGCAACTCCGATCCATAGATGTTCGAGGCACTGAGGCCAATGACCACCGTACCGGTGGCTGCCGTGTGAATAACGGTGACTGCTTGCCCAAGATTGCGTGTTGCGCTGCTTTTAAAGGCTGCCATGTTTTACCCCAATGCAATCGCATAAATGATGGCGGATCCAGCAGGGTCATAGACCAAAGAGCCATCTGCGTTGTTGTAAACAGCTCTTTCGGCCGGAAGAGTCACAAAAACCTCTTTTGCACCTGCCCCAAAGTTGACGATAAGATCGTTATTTGAGCTGGTCAGGATCAGGTCACGAGACACAGATCCTGAGCTAAATGTCCCTACGCCTACTTCCCACTGCCCCAAAGAGTCATTTGTAATGGTGTAGTAGGTGCTGTTGCCCTGGCCAATCGCTGCAGCAAATGTCGTATAGCCCGTGAACGCGCCCGTGACCGCAAAAGGTCCCGTACCAACAGATGTGCTGGTTTCTCTGACGCGATCGGATACGACGAATGCCATGTCTTATACCAAGCGGATAACCGCAGTAGTTGGGCCAGGAGGCGGGAAGATAACCGTAAAATCACCGTCTGTTGCCGTCTTGTCGGACCCAAAATCAAACACAGCAACCGCCGCGTCCGCCTCCGTGTCGTTGTAAATCAAACAACCCCGTGCTGTTAGGGTAACGTTTGGAAACGTAAGGTCATTAAAGTCCAAGAAAGCTGTTGTGCCCGTAAGAGTCACACCCAAGCTTGTCAGTACGCTTCCGGTGGCAGGGTAATTGGTGCCTACTGAAGACACTTCACCCGTGTTCGTGTAGGCGGAAGTAGAGGCCCCAATTGTGGCGGCCGATGTGTACAGTGCCAGTTTAAAAACGTCTCCGCCAACGTTAAAGTTGTGCACGCCCTGGAAGAGCTGCTGTTTAAAGGTAGAGCAAATTGCTTGTGAAATGGCCATTTTAATTCTCCAAGAGTTTTACCAGGTCCGCGTGCCCGTATGATTTTAACTTAGCCGACAAAGTTGTCCTATCAGAAACGATAGCCTGCCGCATGTAATAAACAAAAAGGGCGCGGATTTGCTCCCTGTATGCCTGTGCCTGGTCCCGAATAGCGGGATGGACGTTTTCTCCAACGTACAAAACCTTGTCCATGGCTTCGTCAGCAAGTTCCTCAGGAGTGCGGCCACGGTTGTTTGTGGTGCGCACCGTGACGTTATTGAGAGCGGTGGAGAATTGAATATCCATTTATCAGGGTCCTGGGCTAGGTGATTTGATCGGCAAACGGGCCATACCGTCACGATACTCATCGCGGCGACGACGGCCTTGCTGTTCAACGCCGAGGCCTTGAATTGCTTGTTTGTAGCTGTTCTCAAAGTACCCCATCATGTTGTCAGGGCCTTTTGTGTAGCTGTATGCCTGAACCAGGCACGCGTACAACAAGGCCTCCGGGGCCTTAGTGCTGATCCACGTGGTAGGAGTAGCCGTAGAAATCTGCGGCGGACGACGAATGTAGCCCAGCTCAACCACATAGTTGGCATTTGGGGTGGGAGCAACGTAAAAGCTGTCCTGGTCCCAAACAGAATAGTACTTGGGAATTCCAACTTCAACTTGGTCAGACCAATACTCCTTCATGAACGAAGTGTCCCTGAAATCTAAAAAGTACTGATCCCCAGTAGTTGGGTTGGTGATTAACATGTATCGGTGAGTAAGCATGTCTGAAGGAGCAGTCAAAAAACGATTATTTATCGTCATGTTGCCTGTCACTTCAAGCTTAAAAACATCCAAATCAATGTCACGAAGAATGCGGTTCTCCGCCATCGTGATAAACGTGTTGATTACCGGCTCGGTAAACACATTGGCCCCGACCTCGGTGTAATTCCGGATATTGGTTACAAGTTCGCTGTAGTTCATGTGATGACCACCGTCAAGTTGCCCTGCCCAATGCGGCCAACAAGCGCCACAGTTGGCGTCTCAGGCTGCATATTAGTTAGGCTAATGATAGAGCCATTTGTCGTGTTTGAGCCACCGATGCTCTGAAAAAATGAGTCGCCAGGTGCCCCTAAATACACAGATAAAGGCTCTACACGGTCCGGACGTGGCCCCTGTAGTGCAATGGCATCGCCGTTGTACTTCAATGGATCAAGCTGGGGCTCCTTTGGCTCGTAGTCATCAGGACACACCTTAAAACCGCGCCAATTCTTCCGCAGGACGTTATACGGGTACCGCTGTCCGCAGTAATCGCATAGTCCAAACGAAAATTTGCCGCTTGCAAACGCCATGTCAGTAATCCAGTTGGGGTACGAACGATACGCTTGCTGTGTCTCGGTCCTCCGCAGCGGCGCGAGAGAAATCCTCTTCGTAGAAGGCTTTCAAGCCTTGAGTACGTTCAGGAGCGTACTTCAATGACAACTGATAAGCCAATCCAGACGCTAAGCAGGGGAGAAACCGGAAATTTACATCAGCAGTGTTGGTGTAATCTCCGGCGTCCTGGATGCGACGAATACGGTAATACACAAACCCATAATTCTGGTTGGCAGCCGGGTAAAAGAAGACCTTCGGAACGTTTGTACGCTGTACGTAATACTGCGCAGGACGGGCCTGTGTTGTCTTGTCCGGCACGTTCAAATAATCCTCACGGCTGATTCGATCAATCGTGATATCTGTTGAGGGAGATTGCGAATAGTCTCGTATGACCGCTGACAACACGTTGACAGTGTCTGCGGACAATGAAATCTCGTTTGTTCCCGGCGTAAGCTGGTATATAGCCTGCTCGATCGTCCAAAGGTTTAGACCACGGTTGGCCCAATCCAAAAACAAAATATTGAGCGACCGGCGCGCAGAGGTAAGCTGATAACCATTGGTCATCCGCATCCCACAACGCTCAAAAGCCTCTTCGATTAAATCATCAATCGAGAGGTTAAATGCGGTCGTTCCTGAGGTGGCCATCTATTAGCAAGCCCCGCCTTCACGCATTTTGGTGACGCCCTTCATGGCCATCATCTTGTGCGCATTGACTGCCCCGCCCTTTTTCAGCATTGCGGGGCCTGTCTTTTTACTTGGCTCAGACATCATCTTGTTTTTTGAGCCACCCTCAATACATCCGCCGCCTTTGGTAGCGATACCCATTCCTTTACCAGCCATGATTAATACCCCTTTTTCATTGCTCGGCCCTTAACGTCGGCCGTTTTACGTTTCACGGCACGGCCCATACTGGCCATGTCAGAATCTTTCATCATCGTGCCGTCAGGCATCTTGTGCATGCCCACCGCGCCGCCTTTTTTCATCTTGCCCACGTTGTCCGCAGCAAAAGAGGGAACCATCTTGCCGTTTTTCTTGACCATGTCCATCGAGCCGCCGGACGCTTTCTTTTTCACTGCTTTCATGGATTCCTCCTTAGGTTGTTTAGCTGTTTTTGCAGAAGCTATGAACGCTTCTTTCGTGGGCGCGCCTTTTTGGCCGGGCTCACGCATTCTTTCTCCGGAACCTTGCTCGATGCGTCTACGCTTGGCGGCAATGTTGGAATAGAGACCTGGTTTTGTTGCCATGTTTCATCCTTGTGAACTGTATTGTCTGCCTGTGAGGAGGTCAAGTCTTTGTTCGAGTCGGTCGAAACGACTGTCGACGTGTTCGACAATCTTCGCCATATCTGCCCGAACTTCTGCACGAGTAACATGATCACGTGCTACCTCCTCTCTCGTTTTATTAAGAAGAATGCTTAGACGATTTATCTCAGCAAACTTGTCTTTGACTACAAAGCCCATCACACCCACCAATCCTGTTAAGACGATGTTCCATATAAGCATGTCCATGACTCAGCACTTCCATCTTTTTCTAGCCTGTCGAAGGCGACTATCGGGATCCTTAGCCGCCTCCGGGAACATCTCCATTTGACCCTCCGAACGAGCGCAATAACTCTTGCGGCGTTTGGCACGTGCGACGGAAGACGGCTTCTGCTCCGTGACGGCAGTCATTAATTTGCTCCCTGGATTAGCTTTTTTAAAGGCCGCCACGCCTTTTTTGGTCATGCCTGCTCCTGCCTTGGTAGGGCGGAAATTTCCGCTCTTTACCGAGGTTTTAATACCCATTCCTGATCGTTTAGAAGTAGGCATTTTGGGCATTCATTAGGCAGCCGTTACTCCACCAACATGGAGTACGGTAAGACTAGACACCCCCGAGAGGGTCACATGTACGCCGTCCTCAAAGAGAATCCCGTTGTCAGGAATCATCAAATCCGTCGTCAGAGCCGCCGCAGGAGAAGCAAGCTGCAAAAGGACCGGACCAGATGCGCCCCCTGTGCGAAGCGTAATCGAGCCCGCAGTGCCTGTTGACACAAAATAGACGCCCGCCAAGCGCGCACGTCCATCTACTGCGTTTCCTGTTGCCGCCTTGGTAGTAGCGGAAATATTACTTGCGAAGCTCATGCCAATCTCCTTAAGAGATGTTGATCACGTTGCCCATGACACTGTGGACAGAGCACTGGTAATACAGGGTGGCGGGGGCATTCATAGGCACTGTAAAGATCTGCGTACCTGTCGTGCTGCCCGTGACGCCAGGTGTGTACTGCGCACCGCCGCTTGACTCACGGATTTGGAATGGGTGGTTTGCACCCCCAGCATTGACAAAGGTGTAAGTAAAACCTTTGGACAAATACAAAATAGGGTCGCTGGTGTTGCCTGTAACAATACCGGGGCCCGAAAACACCCAGTTTTGTGAACTACCGTCAGGGGCAACTGCAAAAACAATACCGGAGTTGGTGAATGAGAGAACACCCGCGCCGTTGGTGGTCAAAACTTGACCACTGGTGCCTGTCCCGTTTGGAAATACAAGGGTGGTGTCTGCTGTTAAGTCAGCGGGAGCCTGAATAGTCAGCAACTTCTCGGTGTTCGAAGCAACGACAACAAAGCCATTTTGGGATGCGACTGGGCCGGAGAACGTGGTACGTGCCATGATTTTTCCTCACATGCGAATAATGGCGTTTCTGTCTGCATGTCGTCAGCCGGGACTGTCAGAAACACCGGGGACCCCGGAATGTTTTAAATATACACCTAAATCGAAAAAATAAAAAGGGGGCAAAAGCCCCCTTTTTTACGCAGCTCCGGGAGAACCGAAGATACCGCGTGGATCGCTGAAGCCGAAGCTGTAACGTTCACGGGCTTTGTAGCGCACGTTGCCGGTGTCGAAGTCGCCTTCAAAGCCGGTTTTCATGCTGACACGTTCAAACATTTTCATGCCGTTAGGTGCATCGGTACGAATGAAGTAGGCGTCAGGATCAGTCAAATAGTGGTTGACTGTGTAGCCTTGAGGCACCATGCCCATGTTGCGGATTGCGTTGATGTCGTTGTCTGCAGTGCCAACACGGAGGGTGGACTTCAGAATACGATCAGCCGTAAACTGCAACTCTTTAGGAATGATGAGCTTCAAGCCCTGGATAGAGATCTTCAAGCCGCGTTCATCAGTGAACGCTGCAATGTCGATCAATGCCTGTTCCAAAGAAGTCTCGCTCAAATCGGCAGGTGTTGCCAATTCGTTGCGCAGATTAGGACCAGACAGAGTCGGGTGCACATCTGAGCACAAAGCCACGCCGTCGCCACCAATCGTAGTCGTAAATGCACCATTCAAAATGGATGCAGCACGAATCTGTTTGGTGCTAGACATGGAGCGAGCCAAGGCCTTGGTGTAGCGAGCTGCCAGAGACGCGTACAGGTTATCTTCCACTGCCTCTTCAGTCAGGGAAAACGCCAGTGCGATAGTCTCGTGGGTGTAACGTGCGGTGTAAACTTCTTGTGCTTGGTCGTATGCAACGCCAGCACCTTCGGTCTTCACAGGCGCAGTATTAAAACCCGACAGCATCACCTCTTCTTCAAATGCACGATCAGACGACTCAACGTCAAAAATCTGAGTGTGCTCTTTCTCGTAGCCTTTGTACTCAAGACCAAATAAGGCATTGAGACCGGGCTCGAGTTCTTTTACTAGCTGGGCGCGTGAAATTGCCATGATTTATCTCCTATTATGGTGCTGTGTTAGCAACACCAGCGCTGCTATACATGTGAGCATTAATCTTGACAACTACGTCCACGAAGTTTTCACCAGGGGTGTTTTCGGGGGCATTAAAGAAGCCAACAATCTTAAGCACAAGACCAGCGGTGTTTGCAATGGTTGAGGAATCGAGTTGAGATCCGGATACACCGGTAGTATTGCTACCTGCGGTGTAAGCGATATTGGAGTTAAGGCCAATGTCAGCTTGCACAACATCTTCGTCGGCTTGGATGAGATACAACTGGCTAGGGTCGTCCAACAAGTCGGCGTTAATTACTTGGCCGGCGGGGAGATTGACGGAACCTGGATAGAAGTTCTTCCATGTGGGTTTACCTGTTGATGGGTCAACGTAGAAACAGCCATTAAAGACGCCCACAGCTACTGTATGCAGCGCTGAGTCATATTTAACGACGTAACCAGCTGATAGAGTGACTAGGTCACCCTGATAGATCGCTCCGGCCTGGTTGTCTGCAATCGTGTAGCCGTACTGTTTCTGAGCACCAGTAGCGGAAAGATTGCCGAGCGGACGCAGACCAAAAGCCTTGTTGATATTTGGCATTTTGTCTATTCCTTAAAAAAGTTATTCGGAGGCCTTGGGGCTACCGAACGATACACGAGAACGTCGTTCTGGGCTCTGGATCCGCATCGAATCATGCGAATTAGATTTCAAAAGTTCGTTATCGACAGATTTTTGTTGATCATGCGTACGAGAGTTGTAATACGCATTGCGCTCTGCGACCGTCTCTTCGGGGATACGAGCCAAGAGCAGACCTCCCACGCTGATTACACCAGCATGTCGGCCGTCTTCCATCGTAGGCGAAGTGAATTCAGGGTGTTCATCAGCTCGAACCAGCTCGTAGCCTTCGCGAAGCTTACCGGCTACGTTAATTCGATCTTCTTGACCACCCGCTTCAGCACGGATCCAGCGATGCTTGAATCCCGGAGGAGCAGGAGGCGCATCAAGTCGTGAAGGGGGAGCCCACGAGCGACGGCGCGTAGTTGTTTCCCGTGTGTCTGAAGCGCGGGAACTACGATTTAACTTTGGCACATTTGTTTCGCTCATCTCATTACTCCTTAACGTACTTGGCATATTCCTCAATCGGAACGCCTAATCTTTTGGCAATCGCAACTTGGCTGGGTGTTAACCGGACAGTGCGGCGTGCATTGTTTGCCCCGGAAGACCGGGCCGCAGGGGCTACCATTTGCACGGGCCTGGTAGTCCTGTTGTTTTGTTGCGCAGAATTTTGATCAGCATACTTGTGTGGAAATGCGTCTCGCATTCTGCGGTCTAGTTCATCATAATACTCATTTGAGTTGGGGTCAAACCCCTCCTGCGCAATAAGTTGCATGTGAATCCCACGGACAGCCGACGTCATGGGGACATCTCGGCCAAACCATGTGTTGCGTTCTGCCCAGTCTTCTGCCTGTGGATCCGGCGTAGAGGCCTGTTGAGGGGCCCTGTACTGTTGCTGCTGTGCGGGAGGCATCATCTGTGCCGGCTGGGAAAGCTGAGCGCGACGCGCCGCAGACTGCTCCGCTACCTGGCGGTGGTCATACTGAATGCTGTTTAGACGCTCTTGAGCCTCTGTTTCAGTATCAAAATCACCCTCTTCACGGGCCTTTCGGATAATTTGCTTTAAAGCAACAGCCTGGGTTTCAATACGACTGCGGGCTTCGTCCAAACGGCCAGCATCACTCTGCTGGGCTGCTCGTTCTAGTTCCTGAGCACGTCGCTGGACCTGCTGAGCGTAGTCAATCGCCGCCTGCTCGCGACGCTGTGTCTCACGCAAACGGGCTGTCAGCTTGTCAATACGCTTCTTGACCTTGTCGCTGTACTCGCCAAGCTCATCTTCATCAGAGGAGTTCTTGGAACCCGCCGACGTGGAAATTGTCTCCACAATAGGGGGCTGTTCTTTACCGACAATCTCCCCGTTCTCCCCGTTCGCGTCTAACGATACGGTGGCGGGATCTTCATCTTCGCCAATCTTGAATTCAAGTTGTTCACCTGACATATTATTTCCTTTACATGTGCAAGATATCGGAAGGATCGTTGATCCGGCCAATAATCTCGTCGTCGTTCAAAATGCGAATCTCGCCCCCATCAATATTTATCCGGGAACCCGCGTATCGCCCAAAAACAATCCAGTCTCCTTCTTGGCACCAGGGCCCTTTGGGAAATTTGGACTCATCCATGTAGGCCAAGTCGCCCACGCGAAGCACATAGCCTACGGTTGTAGCAAGCTGAGTCTTCTTCTGGGTTTCTTCGGAAAGCACAATGCCTCCCTTGGTCTTTTCAGGACCACGGTAGGGCAAGATGGCAATACGCCAGCCTACAGGAACGGGGATGCGATCGCGAACAGGCTCGGAGAGCTGTCCCGGATCAAAATTGCCTTCTGCATCGTAAGCATCGTTGAGGTTTGGGGGTCGCGCAGCTTTTTCTGCAGCTTCCTCCTGCCACTTTTGCTCCAACGCAGTGAGAGGTTTCTCGATAACGACTTCTTCAGCTTCAATCATGCCGGATCTCCTTGGGGTTAAAAATCATCATTCAACGAACGGGCTTTCACAAGCTCTTTTACGGACGTCTCGACCATCTTTAAACCCTCTAAGCGACCCATCATGAAACGGAAGCGTTCCATGTCAGTAATCGTGCCGTTGAGCACAATCGCTTCAGAGTCAGCAATCAGCTTTCTAATTTCTTTCAGAATTAATTCTGCAAATTCAAGCATGGTCGGTTTCCATGAAAAGCAGACAGCATAAAAAGGCCGCTGTCTGAAAGCCTTGTTGTCAGTATATCTTTACTGGGTTGTTTCCGTCACGTTTCTTTACAATCATCGCTGGCCCAGGAGTGCCCTTGGGCTTACTCAAGACCACGCCGCCTTTAGCCTGCTT
>Ga0209442_1002287_pt1 | contig 10402 bp, 7 predicted proteins | sample LauGreSBDMM110DD_2_FD_187565 | JGI IMG/M metagenome (GOLD analysis project Ga0209442, IMG submission 187565) | Freshwater lake microbial communities from Lake Michigan, USA - Sp13.BD.MM110.DD (SPAdes) (version 2) | ecosystem: Environmental > Aquatic > Freshwater > Lake | place: Lake Michigan, USA...
TATAACAATAGAAAGGATGCTATTGATTATTTAATCAATAAAACTTTTTATGGTAAACCAAATAGTGATTTTGAAAAAAAGAATCCTGGTATAACTAAAATATTTCAAGGTTTATTTAGAAGATCTTCTAGAGCTTTTATTGCTTTTGATCCACAATCTGCAATTAAAAACCGTTGGGGAATGCTATATCAAAATATGATTTTAGCGTCTGGAGGAAAACATCTCACTTTAGCTTCTTTAGCAAAAGGTAAACTTAAAGCTAAAGAGTCTGCTGCATATTGGATATTTAAAGATGTCTATGCAAAAGGAATGAAGACCCAAGATATACAATTAATTGAAAGATTTGATCCAGCTCTCAGAAGTAGATCAGAATTTGGTAGATCTTCATCTAGATCAATAGCTAAGGATGTTTCTGATATGACTTATGCTTTTGATTTTAGAAGAACTATGGAATATGAGGCTTCTATGGAATTATTCTGGGGAGTAATGTATAATAAATATGTTGATCAAAATGGTATATCAATTCCATATGCAGAAGCTTGGACAACAGATGCTCAAGGTATATTACAATTAAAAGAAGGTATTGATCCTAATTATGGATTTAGAGAAGTAAATCATGTATATACTGGAGGTGAAACTCTTGATAGTATTGCTAAGAAATATAATATTTCTGTAGAGGAATTAAAAAAACGTGCAGATATTACTTCTATATCAGATTTACAAATTGGTCAAGAAATTGAAGTAGGTAATGCTAAAGAATTTAATAGGATGAAACTATTAGTTCAAGGTGTTAATAAAAAAGCTACTGGATCTATGGATAAGTTTGATACTCCACATGCTGAAAAATATCTCTGGTATAGAGCATTTACATTCTACAAAAGATTTGCTACAGGAATGTTTATGGATAAGTATCAAATTGATACTACAAAAGGTAACCGTGGAGGACATGTTTATAATTGGGATACAAATACTTTAGAAAGAGGTTATTATATGACTGCTATGGGCAATATAAAAAATCTTACATTAAGTATTGGTAAAGATTGGCCTTTATTAACAACTGAAGAAAAAGCTGCAATGAAAAAAGTTGCAATGGAAGGATTATTATTATTTATACTTGCAAGTATAGTAGGAAGCTGGATGTTTGGTTATGATCCAGAAGATCCAGAAAGATGGGCTAAAATTAAAGCAAGAGGTGAAACTAATATTGGACACTTTGAAAATCATTTATTATATTTATTAATGATGACTCAAGTAGAAAATCAAGCTTTTTTTCCGGGTTTAGGTACTAAAGCAATGTTTAATTATTTTGGATCAACAACTATTGCAACACAAAATACTATAAAAGTTTATATAAAAATTATGGGTAATTTATGGGATATGAGTCTTGATAATCCTGATGCTGTATATTCACAAGATGTAGGTCCTTATTCTTGGCAAAAGAAAGGTAAATATAAACTTTGGAATAATATTGGAACTATGTATGGTGTTAAAGGTAAAAATAAAGATGCTTATTGGGCCATTAAAAAGTATGAAACTTTTGAAAATTTAGATTAATTATGAAGTTAAAAAAAAAAGAGACAGCCGAAGCCATCTCTTTTCTTTTTTTGATTATTAACCCTGTCAAACAGGCTCTTTAGAAGAAATCAGTTGTTGTATCCTTATCTTCTGTATTATCACTAATGCTGAAATCTAAATCATCAAAATTAGCTTTTTCTTTAGTTTTTTCTTCTAATAAGATTAGTTCTCTTTCTGCTTGTTCCCTATCTTCAGGAGCAACTTCTAAACTCATATGTGAAGCATTCTCTCCTGTCCATTCTTGATTCTCATCAGTTTCAAATATTTCTTCTTCTTTTAATGGAACAGCTTCCCAGATATTAAGTTCATCATCATCATCATCTCCTGGATCTGAAGTTACTGCATTATGGAAGTCAATAGTTTCAAATGTATTTCCCATAGGATCTGTGTAAAGAACCAATGTTTCTTCAGCTTCTTCTGCATTAATAACTAAATCCAAAATTTCAGCTACTTCAGCATGTTTGTATCTAAGATCTTCATCTATTAGATCTGCTTCTAAGTCTGCTTCAGCTGCAGCAATCTGATCAAGTAGGTTAGTTTGATTAGGATCAACAAAAGCTGTCTCATCTTCTATAACTACAGGAGTTGCTGGAACTATCTGTGTAGGTAGAGTCCACTGTTGAAAGTTATTTATACTAGACATAAAATAATGTAGAACTCTTTGATCTTCCATCCAAGTTTTAGGATGTGAATGCTGTAAAGCAATAGTTACATAACTATAAAAAGCCCATAGACTATTAGAATCTGCAAAGACATGACTAGGTCTGTCCATTTGTTGTCTTATAATACTAGCTTGTTCAGTAGTAAGAATTTGATATTCTGCAAATAAGATACCTAACATCTGAGCTTGTCTTCTTTTATTAAGAGTTATTCCTTTCATTATTTCTTTATCTGCAGCTAATTGATTATAATACATATTAGCATTAGCTATTTGCTCTTGTATGGTTTTAATAGTTTCTTCATCAGCTGTTCCAGTATGTTTTCTGGCCCAGTTTCCCATATCACCACAAACCATTGTAGTTCCTGTAAGATTAATATAAGCTCCTACACCACATTTAAACCTTACTTGTTTATTATAACTGTTTGTCCATACAAACATCATAGATAACTCAGGGTCAGAATTAAAACTTAGTTTATGAATTCCTTGAGCAATCTGTCCATCAGCAGTGCATCTAAACTCCTCATCAAGGATTGAGAAACCTGCCGTAGCAAGTTCAGTATATACATAATCTATTACAGATTGGTGGCTAATTACAGTGTAAGTAGCAGCATGATTTGGTAAAGCTACACTTACTAAGTGAGCTTTGGTACATTCGGCAATTTTCTTTGGCATAATTAAAATAATTTTAGTTGTGTTATAATAGGCTCAAGATCAAGTATTTCCTTGTTAATCTTAGCTAAATAGTAATCATAGTTTATATCATATTCACTAAAAGGTTTTTCCTCATAGTTAATCATTGTAGTTTGTAGCCATCTTCCGGCTTCTATCTGGATTTCTCTTCCATCACTATTGTTTTTCTTAATGATTTTGGACCCTGTTTTAGAGATATAATACCTGATAGTATGCTGCATAGGAACTTCCGTATACTGACCTCCAACTTTTGGAACAATAAAGTTAAATGCTGCTTCAGTTGATATACCAGTATTGGCTTCTTTATTAGTAGCATTAGAACGTACCCAGTTATCATCACTCCAAGACATTTCCCAACCATTTGCTTTTAAATAATCTTTTTTCTGTTGAAGTGTGTATGAGGCATAAGTTGGATCTATTTCTTTTTTAATAAAACATTCTTCAAACTTCCAGTCACCTTTAATCTTAACTCCTCCACAAAAATCAAATATGTTTAAATTTTCTTTTATAAACTTCTCAGGTTTAATCCCATTTACAAAGTAATTATAAACTCCTTGAGCAATAACTGAAAAACTCTTGTTCTTATGAAGAGCTAAATCAGCAAACTCAAATCTGCCTTTACATTTAGTTTTCCCTTTCTCAGTAATAGCAATGTAATTATTTACATCACCAAGAATAATCTTAGAATAAGTATCATGTTCAAGTTGTAAGCTAGTGATATCTTCCCATCTCTTACAGATTTCCATGTATTTATCTACATATTCTCTTGGAATAATAGTTTCAAGACCATCAGTATTTTGCATTAATGGAATAGAACCTGGAATCTCTTCACAAATCATCTCATACAACATAGTAAGACTTAACTGACCATTGATAGTAATTTTCATAGTAAACTCTGGATCATATAAGAAGCTGTTAGCATCATTACTTAATCCATAAGTAGAGTTTAGTATAATCTTGTATACATAGTTCTTAGGGTCTGCTTTAGGAATCTTTTTTCTTTCTTCAAAGAACCACTCATACAAATCATAAAATGCTTTCTGTGGTAAGTGAGCAGGTGCCCATTTATTTCTGATAGCAAGATTAGGATAGAAACTTGTGACATCTGAGGTCATAATAACCATATCATCTTCAGCTGTATAAACTTTACTAGCCCGTGCTCCATGGATACCTCCTAAGCCATAATCAGTTTGTAGACCCTTATATCTTACAGAATACTTAAAGCCTCCTTTAGTTTCTCCTGTAAAGATTACTACTTCTTGAAACTTCTTTAGAAGATTCTGAAATGGGGCTGTTTTAAATTCTATATAAGGTAGTATGATATCTTTAACTACAATCTTATCTCTTTTAGTTCTCATCTGTCTGAGATCATATTTCTTCATACCAGTTTTTTCACATAAGAAATGTAAAAACAATTCTTTAGAAATCCTTGGCTCAGAAGCAGAATATAAATCTATACCATATTCTTCAGTAAGTTTACCTCTTAAATCAATATTGCTTTTACTAAGCATCATGATCTGTTTAGTAGACTTAACATCATTCCAACAGTATTTTATAATCTCTGGTATTTGATCTGCAGTAACTTCAGTAGTGTGATGAATAGGCATATCCATTATGTTATGCCAATCCATAGTATACTGAATCCATTTTAATGAACTTCTCTTGGCTGGATTATCCCAATGGTTTAATTTAAATACATCCAGTTGTTTAATATGCAAATCCCGTGGAGAGAACTCAGAGAACTCACCCTGGTTTTGTCTATTAATAATATCTTGTGCTTTATTATACAGGAATCTGGCAATAGTATCACCATCTTGTTCTAAAAGTTGTTCCTTGTTTCTTAATATGTGTTCAGTAATTTGGCTATCAAAGCTTAAACCATTAAAACTTACATGCCATTCACCATAAGCAATATTCTTTTCTAGAAAAGTTACCAGTTCTAGAATATCATTTTTACTTTCATGAATAGTAAATAATTCTTGGTTTTCAGATTTTGTATCTTCAAAACATGCTATAAAACAATTAGATAAAGTTTCATAGTCCATGACATAGTTTGTCTTCATAGGCTAGTTCAGTTAAGCTGTTCCCCCAATTAATTAATAAAAAAAGTGGGTAGTTAGACTACCCACTTGGTAATCAGATTATTTTTTTGCTTTTTTTGCTTCAGGATTTTCTTCAGATACAGATCCCATAAAAGATTTATAATCAAACTTTTTTGCATTAATTGCAAAATGCTCAACAATATCTAATATACCTGCTTGATCTTCAATATAGAATTCTTGAAATATTTCAATTTTATTTCTATCTTGTTTTGTACCTTTTGCTCCTGTAATAGCAATACCATATTCATCTAATTTAGGAAGCATATGTAATGTAGTTTTTGTTGTTTTCAAAATAACTACAAATACTTTTGTTCCCGGATCAAATATACATTCTACATAGGGACATGATTCAGTAATAGGAATCATTCTAAAGGTTTGGCTTTCTTGCCATGTTGCTTGGACAAGTAGCATTGATTTTTCACTCATTGGTTTTGGTTTTATAAAGTTAGTACAAATTAAGTTAGAATTTTTATATTTTCCAAATTTGCTACTTCAATTAGCAGCTTTTCTTTATCAAGATTAGGTTTGTCACAAAGTTCTTGAACTGACATTAGTAGTTCTATAGAGCAATCAAGAATCTTTGCATAATCTTCATAATATTTTTCTGGAAATAAATAGCTTTTTACATATTCGTAATTACCACTATTTTTATCAAAAAAGTCAACTATTTTATTTTTTATCCTAGGGCTCATTCTACTGTATTTACCAGTAATAAAATAAGTCCAATCATTTTTTAAATCAGAAAAATCAAATATAAAAACAGTATTTTCTGAATCTATCTTTATATAGTTACTTATTCTGTTGTGTTTAAGTAAAACTTGTTTTTCAAAGTTTAAATATTCAGAATCAGTTCTATTTTTATAGACACACACTAGTTTCATATCCTCAGTGGTATAAGTATTGGTCCAGCTAACATATGTTTCACTGGGAACAACACTTGTACCCCTTTTAATATCTAAGAGCGGATATAAAAATATCTTAGACTTTTGGAAGTATTTCCCATAAATTGTTTGTATTACCATAATTTTACAATTTTACATTACCAATTGCTAGTTCATATGGTAGAGTAAAGTCCTTGTTTTCATAATGATATTTTACAATATCAATTATTTTATCAAAGTCTTTCAACCATGCTGCTAGACTTTCTTGTGATACTTGGAAAGGATAAATTTGATTATATTTATCAACCACAATAAATGTTATCACTATATTCCAATCTTTAGCATCAGGTTTATCTTTAACATACTTATCATAGATTAAGTGGTAGTACATAGAGGCTTGAATCCAATACTTGTAATACTTAACTGTATCTGGAAAGTCTAATAAACCTTTTCCTGTTGTTTTTAAATCATTAATAAATATAGTTTTTGATTCTGTGTCTATAACTACATTGTCTAAGATTCCTTTATATCCAAATGGTAAGTTATTTACATTATGTTTAAGTGGCAACTCATTAAACACTGTAATGTGGTCATCTGAAATTCCCTTATCTAAATATAATAAAGCTCTTACCTCCAGATTGCTCTTAAGCATTGCTACTGTTTCTATACAGTTAGCATAAATTATGGGATCAACTAAGGCTTTATCTTGTTTAGTTTTGAGAAACTCAAAATAATTTTTGTTTTGATCAGTAAGAATTTTATCAAGTCTTTGTTGATCAGTCTTTAAGGTTTGGTATAAGTTGCTATTTAAGAGATCTGTGAGTATTTCCTTTTGGAATTCCTCCAAAAGTAATGCATTATTTTCAATTGACAAGTAATTTTTAAAAATATTATCAATTAATATTCTATTACTATCTGTGGGAAACTTATCAGGCATTAATATAAAGTCCTTTTCAAAGTTCTCAGGCTCTAAAAGTAAACAGTGTAAGACCCTACCTCCTACAAGGTGAGGGTCTATACTGTCTTCTCTCTGATTTAAAACATAGTGTGAATAAAAACTTCTAGGTGAAAATAGTAGCTTATTAATGCTGCTATAGCTAAAGTAAAATTTATTCTTGTAAAATTGGTTTAGTTCTTCAGAACCAATCAATGTCTGTAGATTCATTTGTGTTTGTTTGATGGTTATTTGATTCTTCTTCTTTAAAAGTGGCCAAATCTTTTTCAGCTAATATTTCTTCTTCAAGAGTTATTAATTCTGACTTGAGTTCTTTTCTCTCAATATTTGTAAATGCAGCTTCTATGAGTTCATCTTCCAAAACTTCCTCTTCAACTTCTACAGGATCCGGTTCTGTAACAGAACTAAATTCAGCAGGATTTATTAAATTAATAAATACTAAGTTTAGTTTTTCAAGATACTCTTGCTTAATAGTTACTTCTTTAACTTCAAATACATCATCATAATATATATTTCTGGTAATGTCATCACCATATTCCTTATACAATCTCTTAATCATAGCTACAGTTAATAAACCTTTCTTAGCTATTATTTGAACAATATCATCAGCATTTTGGTGATTAACATCTCTTGGTTGCCATCCAAAATAAGTAAGCATAGACTTAAAATTCACATGATTCCTTGTATTGCTATTGTTTATTTTATAAGCATTTTCAGATATTAACATCAATAAATATAATACACTATCTTCATACTTAGAGTTTGCCATTATTTCCATAGCAAGTACATGATTATCAGAATCTGAACTGTCAAACATATTTTTAAGCTGCTGGAAAACTTCTTCATCTATTGTTGTAGAATCATCACCATTAATGTTATTTAATAATTCTGTTTCACTATAAATAATTTTACCCTTAACTATATTGTACATTTCATTATACTCAGGATCTATAGTATAGATATAAGAACTAGTATAATCATTTCTAGAACCCTTAGCTAGTACATTATATATATCATTATAATCACCAAAAATATCAGTTTCTCCAGTGCTAGCAAGAGCAGTTTCTAAGTTCTGAATATAAAAGTTATCATTACATATTTCTTTAATTCTTTCCAATGCAAAAGTAGAATTAACTTTATATGCCCATCTAGAACTAGTAATTTTTGCAATAGAGTTTCTACCTGCAAAAATTATATTTGCTTTAGCAGGATCTCTTACTACTCTAATTCCTAAACTTAATGCTAAATCTTTTAGTTTAACTCTAGGAATATTAACTCCAGGTAATAAGTATATCATGTCTCCTTTTACAGGAACATATCCTTGTGCATTTACAATTTCATTAAGATCATCTGCACCTTCTAGAAGTTCTAGTTCAAAAGAACTAATTGATGTATCATCTGCAGAGTCGTTAAGTTTTATATTTATAAATTGTTTCATAATGTTGAAATATTAAAATAGAAGGAGTATTACCTCCCTCTATCTTTGATTTAATTAGTTTAGTGTTTTTTTAAAGGGGAAACTCTTTATCACTGTTTTAGCTGATAGCCATCTTCACCACCTTAGTATTTTGCATTAGTTTAGCAAATTTAACTTTGTTTCCATTTACTATTTCTTTGATCATGTAATATCTAAGATCATTAGTAAATGCATCACATTCAGTAGTAAGTTTAGCTAATCTATCAGTAATAACTGCTGGAACTGGTCCTCTTTCAGAAAGAAGCAATGAATAGTTTATTAATCTTGTTGCAATTACGCTAGATATATCTGCTCTAAACTCATCATCTTTACCAACTGCACTTGTCAAAGCTCCCATTACATATACTTCATCTTTAGTCAAGACATCTTCCGGGGAAATAATCCTATCTAACTTATTATTAATAAACATAGTAAACATAGAACTAAAATCTGCTCCAACAGAACCTTCACCAATCATTTGAATCAAAGGTAAGTCAGCCTCAAACTTTTCTATGGAACTAATGGCATTAAAGAAAGTAGTAATAGCTCTTGGATTTACCTTTTGAGTTACAAGTTCTGGATTCATCAACATAAAGTTGATACATCTACCATCTATTCTTGCAGTCTCAGCCCACTTAGACCATACATTAACATCATACTTTAGCTCAACAGAAATAAATCTAGTCTTTTGAGCAATATCCAAACTAGTAACATTGTAATCACCATTATCTGGATTAGTAGTTAGAATAACATGCCAGTTCTTAGGTAATTTCCAAGAAACATATTCTTGTCTATCTAAGATCTCCATGGTTGCTTGCATAAATCTATGATCAGCTCTAGTGTAGTCATCTAATACTAAGAATCCACCTTCACCTTTACCTTGAATCCATTCAGGTGCAGCATGAGACATTCTCTTAGCTCCAACTTTATATCCTTTCTTCATAGCTGCATCTATCTGAACTTCATTAATCCATGTAGACTTACCTTCAGCATTTGTGATCTCAAATTCTTTTACAGGAAAACCAACTAAGTCACCTAATTCTTCTAACTGAGATAAATTAAGTTTTACAACTTGCATATTCATTTCTTTACCCAATTGCATAATAGCAGAAGTCTTACCAAGACCAGCATCACCTTCAATATTAATTGCTACAGGAACTTTACCTTCAGCTTGAATATGTTGGTTATTACCAACCATATGCTTTATAAAACTTTTTAACTCTTCTACATTTAATTGTACTTGATTCATACTTTTTATTTTTATAGTTCTAACTTAATTACCTTTCCTGGTAACTCATCATTCATATTTGATCTTTCTGACAAAACCCAAAGAACATGTCCTTTTGGTTTTACACGTGTATAGCACTCTCCATCAGTAAAATATACTAGACTAGTATATTTCTTTTGGTTGTCATTATAATAATTTAAGACAGGATCAAATTCTGTTCCTCCTCTTCCTATTACATTTAATTCAAATTTACCCTTGTAAGATTCAATAGATCTGATATCAGTATCACATTGAACTATAGTAACATCTACTCCTGCTTTATAAATATGATTTATTTCACTCATAAACTCTTGTAATTCAGAATCACTTACAGAACCTGAAGTATCTATACCTAACAACATATGTTGTTTCATCTTAAGTTTAAGACCAGGACTCTCAGGAAATTTTCTATTTTCCTTTCTTCTTATCTTCTTAGTAAATACTTTTGTACTAACACCAGTAAACCTTCTCATATAGCCTCTCCAATCAAACTTAGGTGCAACTATTTCTTCAATAGTAATTACTCCTTCTATTTCTCCTGGAATATTCCCTCTCTTCTTAATAGTCTGTTCTTTAGCATCTGATAGAACTTTTTGTAATTGTTTATCAATTAGCTTTTTCTCAGCTTCACTAAGATCATCAAACTCTTCCCAGGTACCATGATCAGGGACATTCCCATTTTCTATATCATCTAGTAACTTATCCATAGGTTCATTACCACAAGTACCATTCTTATCCTTTTCTTGTTTAAGCTCTTGTAGCTTTTTATAATAGTATCTACAACCTGCTCTTTCATCAAGATTAAGATCTTCATA
>Ga0209442_1002288_pt1 | contig 10385 bp, 13 predicted proteins | sample LauGreSBDMM110DD_2_FD_187565 | JGI IMG/M metagenome (GOLD analysis project Ga0209442, IMG submission 187565) | Freshwater lake microbial communities from Lake Michigan, USA - Sp13.BD.MM110.DD (SPAdes) (version 2) | ecosystem: Environmental > Aquatic > Freshwater > Lake | place: Lake Michigan...
ATTGACAGGATATATGAGGATGAAGTACTCCCTATGTTTTAAAAATAAGGCTATTAAAATGTATGATAGTTAATTTGAGTTTTGAAATAAGATGCAATTAAAGGTGTATGGGTTTTCACCTACATCTTTAATTGCAAATTAATCAGCAAGTTAGCCTACAAAGTTTGCTCTGCTTCAGTATAAATACAGATAGTTTTAGCAGTATACTCACCTTGTGCACCTTGTTTAGTCTGAACATTTAAGCCTAATGAGCTTAGTTCAGGATTTGCCTTAATTCTGGCAAATGTATCCTTATGTACAAGCACAGCTATTCTGGAGTCATTATCCCATTGTTTAAACCAAGGAGTTTGTTCACCACTTTCTGTAACCACTGTGTTTAGGTTAAGCATATCATAACCTAATGTTCTTTTAATCTCTGACAAGTTTGCCATATTCTATTTAATTTAATGGATTAATACTCCAATTTAGTGAGGGTTTTGAGCAAGGGATTTTCTTTTAAAGAGACATATCTTTACTCTACCATTTCTCCCTCTACTTCACCTAGGGTTTTGAAAAAAGAAATCATTTCTCAGTCTACTTCACCTCAAAGACAGAAAAAAAGAGAACAACACCAGTAGATTGCTCTACTAATGTTGTTCCTTAATGTTGATCTACAATGTTGCTTCAGCCTCAGCTACAGCAACTATGCGTATAGCTGTATAGCCACCTTGAGCTCCAGTTTTCTCTTCTGTTTGAAGCACTAGATTAGACATCATGTTGTTAGCCTTAATCTTGGCTAATGTGTCTTTGTGTAATGATACAGCTATTCTGTTATCATTGTCCCAATGTCTCATCCACTCTGTAGGTTGATTGTCCTTGTCAAGAGCAGTGTTCAGGTTTAATACTGAATAGTTCAATCTTACTTTAATCTCAGCAATTGTTGCCATGGTGTTTGTTGAGCACGTATTTAATGTCCTTGCAATTAGACTGTTGAATTAAATTAATACTCATAATCAGTGAGGGTTTTGGTGCGTAGCACCAAGTCAAAGTTGCTATTGTTTTGATACATAACATTACATTATATATACTAACACAAGTCAACAGACACCCAAGCCTGAGCCCAGCAGGACACAGACAAAGAACAACAAGACATAAAACTCTCAGTAGACTCACAAGACTAGGTAAACCTAAGTCAGTAAGATTGCTCTCCTTTTTCTATATAAATATAGGGCAGGAAATACTTTAGTTCTATTTAGCCCTAGGGGGGCCCTGTAATCCTAAATCTTGGTGGGGGTCTTGATCTAGGGAGGATCACACTTTCATAAATTACCAAATTTAAACCCTACTCTAAAATTTTAAAAAATTTTTATAACCAAAATACCCTAGTATTAAATATTATTATTAACTTTGCTAAATATTAATCTGAACACTATGGCAAAGACTCTATCTCAAAGAGCTAAAGAATTAAAGGAAGAGACTCCAGAAAGCCTTAAGAATAGTTACCCTTTATATCCTATTGTAAGGAGAGAAGTCACAGACAATGGTATTGAGTTTAGTACTTTAGTTAGGAAGAGATATGATGGTAAATATTATCTGATTCCTATGAGATACTCTGACTCTGCAGAAGCCAAAGCTATTCATGGCATTCACTCTAATGTACATAGGTATCTTATGTTAGGAGTATTGAACAGACAAGATGTAATTGACAATGATCAGATTAATGAAGTAAATAGATTAACTAATTTAAAATAATATGTTATGGCAGAAGATCAAGGAAGTTACAATATACAAGCAAGTTTCATAACTCAAGACAATATAATTGATCCTAATTATGTTGTAATGTCAGGTAATGAATTAAGGAATTTGTATATTAGTAAGGCTTATGCAAGTCAGGTTGTAGATTGGGTAGAAGGTGGAACTGATCCTAGTACTGTAACCCCTGAGACACTTAATACATTGACTCAAGGATGGACTACAGAATCTGAAAGTGTATATCCTGGACTAGGGGATTATACAGTAAGGTTACTAGATGATGAAGGTAATCCTGTGCCTGTAGGAAGTGAAGTTGCTTTTATTGTAGAAAATGAAGATATTCCTGTCCCTCCTATTTGTTCTGATAGAGTAGTAGTGTTACAGATTTGTAATGAGAATAGTATTACGGATGATAACTTTGATATTTATTTGAATGGTTATTATATTGGGGCAGTAGATTTATCTGCTATGTCTCAAGTTGGTTCTGTATTTATAGCTAGTGAAAATCCTGCTTTAACTATTAGTGCTTCTGATTTTGCTTGTCCTTTAGTTGGTATGGTAATTTATAGGTTTGACCCCGCTTTACTTCGTATTAATAACTTAATTCAAATGAGAAATACTCAAGATAATGGGTTTGGGAATCAAGGAACTATTGGAGTTAGAAATTATTTATTAACAGGTACAAATTTAAGTGCTCCTTGCGTTATTAATGACTTAACTTTTGCCATGGGTAATGGTGAGGAGACTGCTTTAAGTTTTTTCTACACACAATGTTGTCCATAAAAAATAAAATATGAAGATAATACAAAAAGGAATTGTTGGGTTAAAAGATGCCCAATATTATATCTATCACTTAAGCATTATTAATCCCTTTTTACCAATAGAACTTACTCCAAAGGAAAGAGAAGTTCTTGGTACATTTATGTCATTTAAAGGGGAACTTGCTGAGAAGGATAGGTTTGGAACTACATTTAGAAAGGAAGTAAAAAGCATACTTTCTATGTCAGATGGTGGATTATCTAATCATCTTTCTTCTCTTAAGAGTAAAGGTGCAATCAGAGAAGATTTAGGAGGAATTATCCAGGTTGCTGGTATACTCCTTCCTGAAGAGAAACAACAGTTCTATCAATTTAAAATAGTACAAGAGTAATGAGGTTATTAAATGCCGATTTAATTGAAGAGTACTATCAGTCTATAAGAGGGAAGTACCCCAATCTTACAAAGGAACAATGTATTGAAATTTGCTCTGCTCCTTTTATTGAAGTAAGGCAAGGAATTGAATCTGGTACATTTGTTAATGTAAGGTTACAATTTTTTGGTACATTTGTATCTTATCCAAAGAAGTTAAATTATCATTTACAGGTCTATGCTAAGATGTTCAAGGAACAAAGAATAGCCCCTTTAAATTATTTTAAAAAGAAAGAACAACTAGAGTCAGCTATTAAACGAAAAGAAATAGAAAATGAAAGCAAAAGTTAATTATAAAAACATCAAAGCTTATATTCAAGGTCATTTAAGAGAGAAACTTTTCTTTAGTAAAAGGTTTAATTGGTTACTTCCTTTACATGTATTCGAGCAAATTAATTATAGGTTATTTGTTATGAATAAGGAATGTTATAGTAATGGAGAATGTGTGCACTGTGGCTGCACAACTCCTGCACTTCAAATGGCAAACAAGACTTGTGATGCAAAATGTTATCCTGTAATGGTGGATGAGACTGATTGGTTAATCTACAAAAGAGAGTATAATATTGAATTTAAGTATTGGGATATAAGAAAGTCAAGAGATTTTGAATTAAGAATAACACACCATAAAAAATTTTAAGATATGAGTCACTGGGAAAAATCAGAAATTAATTTAGGGATAATAAAAGCAGGTTCTCCTAAAAAAATAATCTTCAGGTCTTTAGAAAGCATACCTACAATAACAGCAATAGTGCCTTATTGTGGATGTACTGCAACTAAGTATGATGAACAAACTAAAGAGTTAGTAATTACTTATAGTAATACTAATATCCCTGAGCAAGTTCAAGGGGCCCAATCAGTTACAAAAAGGATTGACATTATATATGAAGATCAGATAACAGAAATATTAACTATTAAAGCAACAAGGATTAGATAATGGCAAATAAACTCACTATAGCAGACTATATAAGACTAGCTAAGGCTAATCCAACAGTAGAAAAAGAATTTGAGTACTTTAAAGAGTACATTTTTAACAGAACTTTGGTTTGGGAAGGGGTAAAAAACCCTAAAGCAGGGGGAAGTCTTCACAATGTTGCTGGAGATTCTGGAGGTTGGACTCTTTGGGGCATTGCCTATAATCATAACAAAGAAATGTTTAAAAATCTTGATGATTTTAAGGATACTACCTATGAAGAAGCTGCAGCTATTGCTTATACTAAGTATTATAGAGCAATAAATGCATTTATTCTTCCTCTTGAAGCAAGACTTATGTACTTTGATACTGCTTATAACATGGGAAATGCTAGAGCAATCAAAATAATGCAAGGTTGTGCAAAAGTCCCACAAGATGGGATTATTGGACCTGCAACTAGGGAGAAAATGCTCCATGTAACTGAAGAGTGTTTATACTTAGCTAGAAATACAGCCTATAATAGTCTTGTAAGAGTAAATATTAAACTTAAAAAGTTTTTAAAAGGCTGGTTAAACAGATCAATAGCAATCTTTAAAGTATAAACTATGCTACCAATTGAATTAGAAATTTACTTCAATACAGATGAGACTGATAACCTAGAAAAAATGGGGTTAACTTCTCATGTAACTAATTGTGAAACAAGACTAATGACTTTCTTTAAGATAGATGCCATAGGTATTGCTAAAGAACCTGATGGTTTTGAGTATGGTATAATCTATTCAGCAGCTGATAACTTTGCTAGTGTACTTACTTACGAAGAGTTAAAACAGTTACTTAACCCTCAACAACAAACTATATGAGTTTACTATTTACAGTAGAGAGCAAAGTAGTCTCTCCTACAACACAAGTTTTACTTATACCTCCATTCAAAGAGATATGGGAAAGAGATGAATCTGCAGATAAAAGATATGCTATAGAAGACTTCTCTTATATTGAATTCATGGCATCTATTCAAAAATCTAATCCTTACTCAGGATACTCTGAAGACCAGAGACCTGATAAGATTATAAAAGATATAATCACAAGGGCAGAGTGGGACCAAAATGATCCTTTACTTCTTAGAGGTATTGCTAAGCTTAAAGAGTTTCAAGCTGAAGCTTCTGTGACTTATAATTACTATATGGCTGCTAAATCAGCTGCTGAAAAGATGCAACAGTTCTTTATTGGATTCAGTATGAATGATGTTAATCTCAGAACAGGTGCACCAATCTTTAAACCTAAAGATATAACCTCAGCTTTAAATGATACTTCTAGAGTACTAGAAAACTTAAATACTCTTAGAGAAAAAGTTGATAATGAGGTATTTGAAGAAGTTAAAAAGAAAGGACAGAAAATAGTAAGTCCATTTGCAGACCCAAACAGTTTAAAATAAATGAGTAAATTAGGAGCAATCAGAAACCCAGATGGGATTTGGATAAACACAGAAGTGTTTAGAGAAGAAGCTAGAAAGTTTCAGAGGTATAATACCTACTGTCTAGACCCTTGGGGTTCTCCTGATTGGTACACTTATTGGCAAGAACAAAGGAATAGAATTATTAATGGTTATTCTGTAGGTGGTGTAAAAATTACTGGAGATCATTATTTCTATTTAAACTTCTGTCCTATCCTTAAAGTAGAGGATATGAGTGCAAAGAAGTCAGCTAAAGTTACAGATTTCCCAGATTTCTGGGATGGAGATTATAATTATTTTTGGGCAAGAGAAATTGCTTTCAATGGTATAGTTGATGGATTAGGGATTCCTTTAAGTGAGTCTGAAAATTTATCTGAACTATATAAAGGACTTCAACTTGAAGTTAAAATTGATGAAGAATACCTAACAGGAGGATACAATCTTATTGTAGGTAAGTCTAGAAGAAAGGGATACTCATATAAGAATGCAGCTATTGCTGTTAAGAATTACTTATGTTATCCTAGAGCTCTTACTATATTTGCTGCTTATGAAAAGAAATTCCTTTACCCTAAAGGTATCTATACAATGGCTTCCAATTACCTTAACTTTATTAATGCTCATACAGCTTGGGTATATCCTAAGGATGTTGTAGATAAAATGGACCACGTTAAAGCTTCTACTATTGAATACAGAAATGGTGTAAAGGTTGAGACTGGGTTTATGTCTGAGATAATGGCACTTACTTTTAAAGATAATGCAGATGCTGCCAGGGGTAAAGATGCTAGAGATGTAATCTTTGAAGAGTCAGGAGCTTTTGGTACACCTGGATTACTTAAGAGTTCTTATGCTGCTACTCAGGATTGTGTTATGGCAGGAGATATTAAAACAGGTATGATTACTGTATTTGGTACATCAGGAGATATGGAAGGAGGTACTGCAGATTATTCTGAAATGCACTCTAGTCCTTTAAGATTTGGTATGCTACCATTTCAAAATATTTGGGATGAAGATTCTGAGGATATGAAGTGTGGATTCTTCCACCCTATTACTTGGAATATGGAAGGTTACTATGATGAACAAGGCAACTCTGATAGAGAAGGGGCTAAACAAGTAGAACTTGCTAATAGAAAAATCTTATTAGATAATGGTGCTACATCTGCTGATATTCAGAAGAGAATGCAGGAGAAGCCTTTGGGCCCATTTGAAGCCTTTGGTATGGTCAGTGTAAATAACTTTCCTGTACTTGAATTAAAGAGACAATTAGAAATAGTTAAAGCAAAGAATCTTCATATGATTATGGGAACTCCTGTTAAACTATTCTATGATTATGAATCTAAAAAAGTTAAAGCAGAACCTATACTTGATGGCTCAGCTAATGTAATTTATAGAATGAAACCTGACAATACTTCTCTAGAAGGGTGTCCTGTTATCTATGAATATCCTGCTGAAGTACCTCAAAGAAATGCTTACAAAATAGGTTATGACCCTTACAGACAGGCACAAGGTACTTCTCTTGCTGCTGTTTATGTCTATAAGAGTGTAATTATAGGAGATAGAACTAAAAGAATAATTGTTGCAGAATATGTAGGTAGACCTGGAGAAGCAGATGATGTAAACTACATTTGTAGATTATTTGCTGAGTTATACAACACTACTATTATGCATGAGAATGAAGTAACCCATGTTAAAGATTACTTTAGAAGAAGAAAACAACTGCACTATTTAGCTTATCAACCTGATGAAGTTATAAAGAAGAATGTTAAGAATTCTAAAGTAAATAGGTTATATGGTTGTCACATGATAGATCAACTTAAAGATGCAGGTGAAAAGTATATTAAATCTTGGTTGTTAGAGACTCTTGACTTTGATGATGATGGTATGCCTATTAGAGCTTTAGATCAAATTTATTCTATTGGACTATTAGAAGAGTTAATTAGTTATAATAGAAAAGGAAACTTTGATAGGGTCATGGCACTTATGCAAGTTATGTTTCAAGATCAAGAAGACTTACATGGAAAAGAATACCAACCAAAATCAAAAGGAAATGCTAAAGCAAAACAACTTTTAGATATGATGGGAACTATGTACTCAAAAAATAATGGTAGAAATGCTCTACAGTCATTAAAATAATTATTACTTTTGTGGATACTTATCTTTTAAACAAATGAATCAACCAGTTACGCAACCCAAGTCATATTCTACTGAGAGACTTAGCAGAAGAGAAAAGGAAGATAATAACTTTCTTTGGTATAGAGAAAAGATTGACATGTATGATACTAAAGCCAACTTCTTATCTATTGGATATGGAGGGGTTAATGAGTATAAAAGAATGAGGGTAAATTATGATTTATTTAATAACATAATTGACCTCTCTGACTTTGCTTATGTAGCTAGTCCTTATGGGGCTGACCAGGGAGAGATGCCAGCTCAAATGGCAAATAGAGATATTTGTTCTTATAGAGTAAAAGCTTTAATTGGTATGGAAATGAAAAGACCTTTTGGTTATAGAGTCATTGCCACTAATAAAGAAGCATCAAATAGAAAAGTAGAAGAAGAGACTAAAAGAATAACTGACTTTGTTGTTAACTCTATAATGGCTCCCATTAAACAACAAAAAGAAGAAGAGTATCAGGCTCAAATGAAAGGAAGAGAGCTCACTGAACAAGAGTCTCAACAAATGCAAGAAAAAATGCAAGCTGACATTGAAGCTGCAACTCCTGATAAAGTAAGAGCATACATGAAAAGGGACCATAGAGATCCTGCTGAAGTACAAGGGCAACAAATTGTTAATTACTTAATTAAGAAACTTGATGTCAAAAAGAAATTTAATAATGGTTGGAAACATGGTTTAATCTCAGCTTATGAAGTATATTGGTTAGGAATAATCAATGGAGAACCAGCAATGAAAGTTGTAAACCCTGTTAGATTTTCTTGTGATAAAGCTTCAGACCTTGATTACATTGAACAAGGAGAATGGGCTGCAGCAGAGTACAGAATGCACCCTTCACAAATTGTACAGACTTTTGAACTTACAGATAAAGAAATAGATACTCTTTGGAGAAATTATAATCATCATATTACTCAAAGAGTACATGACAATTTATTTAATTTTGATGAATACTTAACCTATGAAGATAAAAATGCAGTAAGGGTATTGCATTGTGTATTTAAAGGACTTAGAAAAATAGGTTGGTTAGATTATATAGATCAAGATGGTGTTCTCCAAACTAAGTTTATGGTTGATGAAACTTATAGACTTGATAAAGAAAATGGAGATGTAAAAATTAAGTATGAATGGATTCCTGAAGTATATGAAGGATATAAAATTGGTGCTGACATTTACAAAGAAATGAGACCAATTCCAGGACAGTTTAAAGATATGGATAATATCTATAAATGTAATTTACCTTATTATGGTGCAATCTATGATAACATAAACTCTCAACCTACTTCTGTAATGGATAGAATGAAAGTTTATCAGTACTACTATAACATAGTAATGTACAGATTAGAGTTGCTCTTGGCTTCAGACAAAGGTAAAAAAATCTTAATGAACATCAATGCTATTCCTACTGACTCTGGAATAGATCTTAAAAAGTGGCAATACTTCTTTGAAAGTACTCCTTTTATGTGGTACAATCCTGATGAAGAGGGGATGAATCAAAGTGATGTAAATACTATTGCTAAAACTCTAGACCTTTCATTGGCTTCTGATATTCAGAAATATATTCAACTTGCAGATTACCTAGAACAAAAATGTGGTAAATCTGTAGGTATTACAGATCCTGTTCTTGGACAGACTTCTGTATCTGAAAGAGTTACTAATAACCAACAGAATCTTGTACAGACTTCTCACATGCTTGAACCTTACTTTGACTTACACAATTGTATTAAAAGAAATGTACTTCAAGGATTACTTGATATTGCTAAGGTAGCTTATGCTAACTCTGATAAAAAGAATATCACTTATATCTTAGATGATATGTCTATAGAGATGTTACAGATGGATATAAACTTACTTGATGAAAGTACATTAGGTTTATTTATGGAAGACTCTTCTATGTCAGAAGAAATTAAACAGACTATTCAACAACTTGCTCATGCTGCAATGCAGAATCAAAAAATTGAATTATCTGATGTCCTTAAAGTTATTAAACAAGATTCTATACAAGAAGCTGAAGAAGCTTTACTTGTTTCTGAAGAACTTAGAAGTAATAGAGAACAGGCTCAAGCACAAGCACAAGAAAAAGCTAAAGCAGACTTCCAACAAAAAGAACTTGAGTTTAAGAAAGAAGAATGGGCACATGAAGCTGACATGATTACTCTTAAAGAAGAAGAAAGAAGAAAAACTGAGATTCAGAAACAAACTATTCTTTCTATGGGATTTGATATTAATAAAGACCAAGATAATGATGGCACTCCTGATGTGCTTGAAGTTGCTAAATATGGAGTGGATGCTGAAATTAAGAGAGCACAAGTTGCTAATCAAGCTAAACTAATTGATCATCAAATACAGGATGACAAAGAGAAAAATAAACTAAAAGCTAAAGAAATTGCTCAAAAGGGAGCAGGAAAATAAAATAAGGCTATTATACTTTAAATAGTAAACCTTAATTTTGAATATGTAATTAATTAAATAATTAAACTTAAATTTGTCACAATTATGAGTGGAACAGAGAAAACCATTGACCAATTTGCAGGATGGGATGATTCATCACAACAACATGATTTTTTTGGAGAAACTAATCTAGAAGTTGATGCAGTAGATGTAGCATTAAAAGATGATGTTAAAACAGAAGAAGATCTTGCAAAAGAAGAGGAGGAAAAAAAAGAACAAGAATTGATTGATGATCAGTTTAAAGCTTTTGAAAAAGATGCCCCTAAAGTTCAAACTGAAGATGAGGAAGAAGATAAAACTTCTTCAGGTAAAAAAGAACCAGTAACTAATGTAAATAATAAACAGACTCTTGAGTTCTTAAAAGAAAAAGGTCTTGTAGATTATGAATTAGAAGATGGTGTAGAACTTACTGAAGAAGATGCAGAACATTTACTTGAAGACTCTTGGGAGAAAGCTTTAGAGTTAGAAGTAGAAGCTACAATTAAAGA
>Ga0209442_1002290_pt1 | contig 10376 bp, 12 predicted proteins | sample LauGreSBDMM110DD_2_FD_187565 | JGI IMG/M metagenome (GOLD analysis project Ga0209442, IMG submission 187565) | Freshwater lake microbial communities from Lake Michigan, USA - Sp13.BD.MM110.DD (SPAdes) (version 2) | ecosystem: Environmental > Aquatic > Freshwater > Lake | place: Lake Michigan...
CCCGCCGTGATAACGGCGGGCCCGATCTCAGCAATCGCTAATTCGCATAAGGCGGCCGCGTCGGACTTGGCACCCCGGCGCGGTCTCACTAAATATATATCAAAAATACAAAAAATATATATTTAATTGAAAAATACTTAAACTACTCTCAGTAACTACTTCTCCAGTGGCCCCAACAAATAACTTGCCAAACGTGATTCTGGCTTACTTTGATTCCGGTGCATCGCAAGAAAGTCTTGAGTTCCATCACTTCCACATAAAGAAATAATCGCACCCGCTCCACCAGGATGTGCATTTATCCAAGCAGTTAAGTCATAAACATTTCCATTAATCACTGACCAACATTTTGCCGCGCTCTTATTTGCACTCACCTGCGCCATTGTGTAACTGGCTGGCGAAACACTTGGCTTTGCAGTAACACTCGGCTTTGCACTCGGCTTCACCGCAACGCCTTTACTCCAAGTTAACTTGCCGCTCTTCTTCACACAGGTGTATTTAAGTCCACCCGTAATGTTTATCAGCCCCGCCTTCTTACACGAAGCCCCCACCTTTATAGCAGCAGATGATTCTGGCGCAACAACAACCGATAAAAGTAAGGCCGCCGTCACGGCTGCAAGTCTCTTTTTCATAGGCGAATATTATGCGAACCCCTGCGCAAATGCGCGGGCAATCAGCAATGAATCAAAGATTCTCACCGCAGCAGTCGGCCTAATCACCGAACCCGAGCAAGCAGAATCCATCATCGCCGAAGGCAAAGCCGATGCCGTATTCCTAGCCCGCGCAATGCTGCGCAATCCAAGATGGGCAATTAACGCTGCCGAAAAACTCGGCGTAAAGATTGCGTGGCCGTTATCCCTGGATAGAGCCCGCACCTTAAATTAATTTGCGTTTTAAACTTTTTAGCTGACTTCCAATACTAATTTATCCAAGAATCTATGAAACCACTGCACAGTCAAGGCCGGCTCGTGCTCTGGCGATAAGGCAATATTTTCATAACGATCAAGCAAGTAATTTGTTGCGGTATTCATCTCGGCTCGAGCCAAGTGATATCCAATGCAAAAATGCTTTCCCAGACCAAATCCAACATGGTGGGAAACACCATCTTTACTTCCGCCCGGCCGCTTTTCAAATCCGAGATTGAGATCGGTTCTATAAAGATCAAAAGTTCTGGGGTCTTTAAAAACAGTTTGATCATTGTTCGCTGACATCATTGCGACTCGAACAATTTCACCTTTAGCAATGCGCGTTCCATACCATTCAACATCTTCATTTAACTCTCGGTCTTCATAAACGACTACGCCATCGCGGCGCATAAACTCGGAAATCGCTTGATCCATTAGCGATCTATCTTTTCTGATCGCTTCCAATACATGCGGATTCTTAAGAAGCACATACCAAAAATTGGAGATTGCCCTGTCTGATGTCTCTCCCCCTGCCACCATCAGCAATGAGATAAAGGATGCAATCTCTGTTCGCGATAGCCCTTCTCCTTCCTTCGAGCGACTCTGGGTGATTTCAGTAATCAAATCATCAGTCGGATTAAGAATTCTCTTTGAAATCAGATCATCGATATTTCTGGCAAATTCCTCGTGCTTTGCCTTGCCCAATGACTTAGCCGGCTCGATTCCTGCCAGTGCGTTGATAACTAAGTTGGCTACTTCGTGCAGGTATTCATCGTAAGAACTCTCCATGCCAAGCATGCGGGCAATTATTTTTAACGGCAGAGGCGAAGTAATTGCCTTAATTGCATCGACTTCACCGCTTTGGGGAAGAACCGAGAGTAAATCCGAAACTACCTCATTGATCATTGGTTGATAATCGTGCTCTAACTTTTTGCCGACCATAACGGGTGCAACAATTGATCGGCGCATGTCGTGATCTTTTCCATCCATTTGCACCATTGTTGGGCCAATTACATCTGTGAAAATCCGCTCATACGGGCGAGCGGAATACACCTCGTGGTTTCTAAATACTTCGGTGACATCGTTATAGCGAGTAAGCAGCCAGCGATTATCTATCTCATCATAAAAAAGTGGTTGCTCTTTGCGCAGCTGCTCCCAAACCGGAAATGGATCGATGTAGAACTTATCCTCGTGCAGATTCTCCGATTTAATTCGCATCTCTAAAGTCTAGGGTTTCCCTATCTTGCGTCAAGACCTTGAAGGAAGAATTCACTCTTTTTGGCGCTCTGCACCCTAAGTTAAACAAATTAAAAACAAAGAAACCCTGGGTGACTAATTCCCAGGGCTTCTTGGATGTGGTCTCGCTGGCGGGATTCGAACCCGCGACCGCGGCTTAGTCATTGCCGAGCTCTATCCGCTGAGCTACAGCGAGACACATGCGGAACCTAATTGGCTTGTTGCTACGGATAACTTTTTGCTCACTCAACTGTGTATAACTTTGAAACCAAACTTCGCGGCTCTTTGCTAAACTTCACTCACTTAGTTGGAGGGGTGCTCTATCAAGAGCAACAGCAAAAAAGTCCCGCAGAGTAATCTGTGGGACTTTTTGTTTAACTGCTACTCTTTATTTGCTTAGTCATTGCCGTGCGCTCTATCCAGAGCACAGCGAAAAACCCCGTCAGCAATGGCGGGGTTTTCTCTTTTACTAGTAAATACAAAACTAAAGCGAAGCTAACTTCTCCACTACCTCTTTAGCCGAAGGATTAGTCATCGCACTTCCATCCGAGAACACCAACGTCGGCACCGTGCGATTGCCACCATTTACCTTCTCAACAATCTCTGCCGTACCCGCAACCTCTTCAATATTGATCTCTTCAAAGGTAACCCCGAGATCAGCCAATTGAGATTTCAAGCGCTTGCAATAGCCGCACCAGGTAGTTGAGTACATAACGAAGGACATAGCCCAAGCCTATAGGTGTCAGCGCCCTCCCCTAAATTAAACCCATGGACTTCGCACTCGAACGCGCCCGAGCAATGACCCCCGACAGCGATGACTGGGACTATCTCCTTGAGATCTCTTGGCTCTATGACCGCATCGTTAAATCCGGATCTCAAATCCCCGTAATCGATTTAGCCTACGAACTCGTATTAGCCGAAGAATTCGTCGGCGAATGTGTAACTACCGCGATGGAAGAGGGCCTACTTACCAATCCAAAACGAGGAACTTTCGGCGGGACGATTACTCCGAAAGCATTGAAGATGTTGAAACAGGTTGGAAAACATAAGCAATAGATTTTCCGTTAACTCTTAATTAAGGTTTAGTTAACGGCACAACCAGCTGGCGTTCTAAGAACCAGCAGGGCAACGGTGCGAAGTTGCTAAATGTGGTTTGACTAAAGATGACTAAAGAGTGATGGTGAATATTGCTGGGAGTGGTGAGAGAGCCCAGGAAGTACAGATGAGGAATTAAGAGACGACTATTTACCAGAGCTTCCCTTAGATTTAGCAATCTTTCCAAGAGCTGCACTTTGATAAGCAAGCTCTAGAGCTTCTACCGTCAACGCACCCAACTCACCTGGTGCACGATTTGCCTCTAAGTTTCCTAGCGCGACATCTACTAATGCATTCGCTGCAGCAAAGTTATCTACTGCTCCAGCGTTAGGCGACAGTTTCAAATTTATCTCTGTTCCATCGACGTACCAAAAATACAGGCACTCGCGATGTAGGTCTATTAAGAATTGACCTTCATCTCCAATGGCTCTTACCTGTAACTCATCCTTGTTTTGCCATGCACCCATATGGCTAGACCCACCTGAGAGCGTGCCGATAGCACCATTAGAAAACTTATATGAAATAGCATCGTGGAGTTCTACGGGCGCATTAAGTGGGGAGCTCATGAACGCAAAAGCTTCAGAGACTCTTTGGGGTTGCAGTCGAAATGCTAATGCCAGAGCATGAGACAACTGCGCCTGCCCATAACCACCACCAGAGTTAGTCGGATTCGTCCACGTGTTCTGCTCTGGAATTTGCACTGCAGAAGCTCCTGGATAGGGTCCCAGGTTGGCCAATAACTCACGGGTTTGTGTTGCCATTTGAATATTTATTTGTTCTAGTTCACCAATACCTTTGGTCTGAAGCTGTTCAAATGCTTGCTGAACCATTGGCATATAGTTCCAACTGAACCCTACGAGGAGTTCTCGCTTCACTTGCTTTGCAATGCGTACTAGATCCCAACTATCTTCGGAAGAAATTGTCATGGGTTTTTCGCACAGTACATGGGCGCCGGAACGAAGAGCAGCAGATACGTGCTCATGGTGAAGACTGGGTGGTGTAGCCACAATAATTATATCCAGCTCTTGATTTACTACATCCATGTAATCTTCAGAGGCAATGCTTACAGGGAATTCCTCTTTTAGGTTAGCAAGTAATTGGTCACCTTTTCGGCAAATGGCAACGATTTCAACATCATCTCGATCCCGCAATGCGGGTAAGTGTGCAACGGCCGCCCAGGAACCAGCGCCAATCACGCCCGCGCGAATTTTGCCCATTACATAGAACTCTTCATCTTAAGATGCCACACTTCGGGAACGATAGTAAGGCCACCGTTTTCACTCTGTGAATTCACAATAACATTTGCAAATGAGGCATTCCAGAGATGCTCCACAGGGAAACTAGCCATCCTTTTTAAAACCGTCTCGACATCTGGTTCACATTCGGCATAGCCAATAACTTGTGTGCCTAATCTAAAAAGTGAATAATTACAAAAGCCTGCGGCGGCAACTGCCTCTTCCATTTCTGGCCAAATATCACTATGTCTTTGATCGTACTCTTCTTCGGTACCTCCAAATAAATGAATGAGAAAACATAGCCTCTCCATGAGTTAGAGCGTATCTCGCGATGTCCGTCTAATCTCGCCCCAAATAATTGCCCCCATGAGCACACAACCCTTAACTGGTAACTGCCAATAGGAAGGCACACCAACCAAGATCAAACCGTTTGATAGTATGGCAAGTACAGCTAGTGCCAAGAATGTTCCGATAAGTTTTCCTCGTCCACCGGTCAGAACTGTTCCCCCAAGAATTACGGCAGTAATAATGTCAAGTTCGGCCCCAATATTTGCGCTCGGTTCGCCTGTACCAGTGCGAGATACCGTTATAAAACCCGCCAACGCTGCGGTCGCCCCGGATATCACATAAAAAAGTAGTATCCATCGGCTTACACGAATTCCAGCTAGTCGTGCGGCTCTGGAGTTTGATCCTATGGCATAGACATACCGACCAAGACGTGTGCGAGGCATCAAGAATCCCATGCTCAGAAAGAGAGAAACACAAATCCACACAGTTAATGGAATCCCAAAATAATCATCAATACCAATATTCAAAAATGTTTTTTCTGAGATAACAATCGCACCACCATCACTGATGATGTAGGCCACACCTCGAACAATTGAGAGCGTTGCTAAAGTGGCTATTAGTGGGTTAATTCTGAAATATGCAATGACAAAACCGTTAAGGATACCTATAAGGCTGCCAAGTGATAGTGCTGCTACCAAGCCAACAAGAGTTGATTGTCCCTGATTTACGACAAAGGCAGCCAACATGCCTGATGCAGCCATAATTGAACCCACAGAGAGATCAAAACCTCCCGCAATCATAACGATTGTGGCACCGACGGATGCGATACCAACAATTGTTACAGCACGTCCTATATTAGCGAAATTATTGGCAGTCAGAAAATACGGAGACAAAAGAGAAAAGAGTATTATCTGTGTAATTAACACTACTAATAGACCTAAGCCCGTCGAACCTAAATTTCTTTTCAGTATCTTGATAAGGGTATTAGACGGAGTTAAAATCGGCTGAGCAAGTTTTATGAAAGCCAATGATCTGTTTTGCATTATTTTTCCTCACCGCTTAAAGCAAATTGCAGCCTTTCCATAATCTCAGAAGTTTTACTCTCACTAGGTTTGATCTCTGCGCTAATACATCCATCTCTCATGGCGATTATTCGGTCACAAACTGAGAGCAAATCAGTGAATCGATGGCTAATGAAAATTACTGCTACATTTTTCTTTTTGAGATTTTTCACTAAATCCAGTAAGAGAGTTATCTTTGTACTCGAGAGCGCCGCCGTTGGCTCGTCCATGAGTAACAACCGTGGAGAAAATTGGAGCGCCCGAGCCACAGAGACTAATTGTCTTTGCCCTCCTGACATAGAGCCTACTAACTGGTCTGGCTCTATATCAGCGCCTAATTCTGCTAACGCCACTCTGGCTTCATCCATCATTTGCTTGCGATCAAGCCAACGACCGATACCAATTCTCTTCATAGATTCTCGACCTAGAAAAATATTTGATGCTGCATCTAGATCATTACACAGGGCAAGATCCTGGTAAATAATTTCAATGCCAGCAGCTCTGGCATCTATGGGGCTCTTAAACCTTACTGGAGAGCCGTTTAAAAAGATCTCGCCTCCAGTGGGTAAGTAGACGCCCGCCAAGATTTTTACCAAAGTAGATTTACCAGCGCCATTGTCCCCAATCAATCCGAGGGATTCATTGGGGGCAATGTCGAGGTTTATTGATTTTAGAACGCTAACACTCCCAAAGTTCTTTGAGAGGTTAGCCGTCCTTAATAGTGAATTTTCACTCACTTATAGTATTTACCAATCGTAGAATTATCCAGGAACGTGTGCTCCATATGTACTTCGTTTGGAACAGGCTTGCCAGCCATTACATCGATTGCAACGCTGACGACGTAATCTCCGTATTTCTCAGGGAAATAAGCAACACATCCTAAGAACCTATTCTCTGAAGAAGGAGCTGCTTTTACAATTGCGATACCAACTGTGTCACAACCTTGACCAACAACCATCCCATCTCTCTTGGTCGCTACAAATGCTTTAGCAATACCGCTCGCACGCTCATCATCAATTGTGACGGAGAGAATATGTGTGGCTTGTGGATTTGCAGTCAGCCAGTCTGTGGTAACAGTAATAGCCTGATCTCCAGTGCCAGCACTTAGGCGCTCCCGATTGATCTGTTCGGCAGGCAAAGTTCCACAAATCTCTTGTACCCCATCAGCGAAGCCACTAAGACGGAGGTCGGCTGCTTCACCTTCTTCGAGATTTTCGCCCATGAATATCCAGACATCTTCGCATGCCCATTCTTTCTGAGCGTATTCTCCTGCTGCTCGGCCAGCTACGACGCCAGAGATATAATTGTTTGCGCCGAAAAAGATAGCATTTGGATGTGCAACATCTATTGAAACTGCGGGGATTCTAGCCTTATCGAAGATTGCCATTATGGCTGCGGCTGCTCCGCCTTGCCAATTTCCAGCAATCACAAAATCAGGCTTTTGATTTGCCAAAGTTTCGGCGCACGAAATCGCTTTCTCGGGTTTAAATTCAGCATCACAATAGATCAGCTTTAAGCCAAGATCACGAGCGTTTTTTTCAATACTCTTACGGATTGGAATCGCAAATGGGTTCGTGGCCCATCCATCCATATGAGCAAGAGTAAAGGTCTTTCCTGGCTTATTTAGATTGAGAGTGTAAGAACTAGCATCGCCCTCGTCTACCGTATAGGCACCGGTAGCAAAGTCATATTTCCATAACTTCAACTCTTCGGGTAGTAACGCTCCCGGAATTCCACCCTTCAACACTGCTTCGAATGGTGCCGCACTTTCACTTGATGCCTCCTCATCATTCGAACTTGATGCGCAAGCAGTCAGGAGTAGCGCTAGTGCAACCCCCATACCAAACACTTTATACTTTTTCATAGCGACCAACCCTTCCTTGTTGTGGGATTATTACTATAGTAGATTATCTATAATTACCATAGCCCCCGAGGCTCTATTTCGAGGTGTCCTGACCTAATTCGGTCGGGAATTTGGGCTGGCATCGGTCAACTAACTGCATCGCCGGGAACCTCTTGGTTAGCCGAGGAGATGTGCCTCAATGGGCGTTGGAGATTTATAGTGAATTAGATCAGTGCCGTGCTCTAGACCCAGGGCAGAACGAAAAACCCGATCAGCAATGTCGGTTGGAAAGCACGCGCCGTGATTGGCTTTCGTTAAATCTTAATTATGCGTGTCCCACCTGGGCTGGGGCTATGAATGAATCTCCTGCCGCCATATTCCTTGCCTATTACTTAAAATCTCTCGCCAAAGCATCAGAAACAGATCCTAAACAGTGCCAATCGATTTCTTTATATAACTTTTTCGTATCTCCACTAAGTATCGCCGCTAAAAACTGGGTGTGATTGGACGCTTGTTCGGCAAGATTTGGATGTGGACCGACTCGATAAAGCTCTAAACGAACTCGTGACATAACACTTTTCCATAAATGAAAAGTCTGCTGCGTCGCTGCAGTTTGCATAGTTATCGTATGAAACTTCATATCAGCTTCATTTACTGAGTTTATATCTTTCTTTTTAGCACCTTTACGCATAATCTCAATTTGCTCATTTAACATTTCAATGATCTCAGGGGTGAATCGCTTCGCAGCATCTTTAAGGGCAAATTTTTCCAAAACGACTCGGGCTGGCAATAACATCTCAAGAAATTCTTCGCTTGTAATCTGAGTGACAAATACTCCACGATTCGGAAAATGCTCAATTAGTCCTTCGCTTTCAATATCGCGCATCGCCTCACGAACGGGGCCAGGGCTACATTGAAACTTCTCACTAAGTTCATTCTGCTTTAGTTGGGTGCCAGGCTTTAGCTTTCCTGAAACAATTGCCTCACGCAAAAAATGAGCAATATGGGCACGCTGGGATAAAGAACTGCCACTAGTTAATGTGAAGAAATCGGAAGGCACCTTTTCACTCTACCAGGTTGACTAAGCAAATCACTCGTGGCTTTATTTTTGAGTCTTTGCCATTTTTGCCCAAACATAGATGGGAAGCCCGGTGAAATCCTGTTGACAGATTATAGATAATCTGTTATTTTCTAGATCTCATCGATTCGAGCCCCTCTCAAATAGAGTTCGGAAGACGATTTGAATGTGCGTCAAACCTGAAAAGTCGGAGGTTGGTTAGTGGATAAAATCGTTCGAGTTGAAGCATTTCCGTTGCAGTACCCCGAGCCAAACAATGACAACAAGATCAGGTACGTGACGCTTGCTCGAATTGAAACCTCCGATGGAATTGTTGGTTGGGGCGAATGTATTTCACAGTGGCCTGAAGCCTCTCTCGCTGTGAAGACAATAATTGATGCAGGATTTGCAAAGCTCTTGATTGGAGAAGATGGGACTCAAGCAGGACGCCTGTGGCAAAAAATGCGAAATCACGCGTATTGGCATGGATTTGGAGGCATCGTCTCTTTTGCAATCTCAGCACTTGATATCGCTCTATGGGATATTGCGGGCAAAGCCGCCGGACTTCCGGTTTCAGCAATGCTTGGTGGAAAGTTGATGGACAGGGTTCCCTCTTGTTCTTCAGTGATTCTTAATACTTTGGACTTGGGTGCGTTAAAAGAGGAATTTACTAGCTACCGCGAGCGAGGATTTACCACCGTTAAGGGTGGCTGGGGGCAAGTTCCTGAAGCAGGATTTGGCACAGACCGTGTTCGAGATATGAAAGTTGCGCGTACGGTGCGTGAAGCAATTGGCCCAGATATGGGAATGGCGCTAGATGTCTCTGCTCTTGCAAAATGGAGTGCGAGTCACGCGGCATCAATGGCCGAAGAATTATTAGAAGTAAATCTCAAATGGTTTGAGGATGCGCTTCATCATGACGATCATGACGGCTATCGCCAAATGAAGTCCCGAGTTCCCACAGCCCTTGCCACTGGGGAACGCTGCTGGACTTTGCATGACTATCAACGCTTAGTGCGTAGCAACGCCATCGATATTATCTTGGTAGATCCAGGACGGGTCGAAGGAATTAGTGGCATGAAAGCCATTGTTGATGATGCACAAACTCAGCGAGTGCGCTTTGTACCTCATTCTTGGTCCAGTGCAATCAATACTGCCGCCTCACTTCAGGTCTATGCGGCGTCAACAAATGGAGAGGTGTTTGAAATAAAACCCGCACCATCGCCGATGCAGAATGAATTAGTTGAAATTCCCATTGAGCAGAAGGATGGCTGGATTGCTGTACCTAACGGCCCTGGTTTGGGCATTACTATCAATGAAAAAGCAATAAAGAAGTATCTCTACCAGGGCTAATTGCGTTAAGGAGAAGAGACATTACTATCGCAACAAACCGAAAGGTTCTTATCACTGGGGGCGCTTCGGGCTTCGGGCTTGATATAGCTCGTGAAATGATATCTGCTGGCGCAAAGGTTGCCCTGGTTGATAAATCTTCTGAAAATTTAGCTCGAGCAATTAAGGAGCTAGGGCCGAATGCAATCGCCTTCACCGCCGATGTTAGATACCAAGCAGAAGTTATTTCTGCAGTAGAGGGTGCAAATAAGGAATTTCGGGGCTTAGACACTCTCGTGATTTCTGCTGGTGTCATCCATTTAAAGGCAA
>Ga0209442_1002292_pt1 | contig 10370 bp, 10 predicted proteins | sample LauGreSBDMM110DD_2_FD_187565 | JGI IMG/M metagenome (GOLD analysis project Ga0209442, IMG submission 187565) | Freshwater lake microbial communities from Lake Michigan, USA - Sp13.BD.MM110.DD (SPAdes) (version 2) | ecosystem: Environmental > Aquatic > Freshwater > Lake | place: Lake Michigan...
TGGCGCATTCAATTGAGCTTACTGCCCAGAATTTGACAATATTCATTGAAATTGCCACTTATTAAATTCACTTTCAGGCTATCCGTTTGAACGACGATCTCAGTCAATTGCAAGTTCGCCTTCAGCACAACTTCAAAGATGCGAGTTTGCTGGAGCGCGCGGTGACGCACCGCAGTTACTCCGCTGATCACAACGAACGTCTCGAGTTTTTGGGCGATTCGGTTTTAAACCTAGCCGTTGCCCACTTACTCTACGCCCAACTGAGTGACTTACCCGAGGGTGATTTGTCTCGCGTCAGAGCCAATTTAGTCAAGCAAGAAACGCTGCATCAATTGGCCCTCACACTTCAAATTCCAATTTGCCTTAAGTTGGGGGAGGGTGAGTTGAAATCGGGTGGACAGCGCCGACCCTCTATTTTGGCGGATACCTTGGAAGCCTTGATTGGTGCAGTTTTCCTGGATGCGGGTTATGAAACTGCAGAGCAATTGGTGCACAGATTGTTTCAAAATGTTGAAATCAATCCGCAGATGCAGGCCGCTGCAAAAGACCCCAAAACAGAATTGCAAGAATGGCTTCAAGGCCGAAAATTGCAGCTTCCTCAGTATTCTGTTGTTTCGACATCAGGCGCGGCGCACCGACAAATTTTTGATGTTGCTTGCGACATTCCCGAGCTTAGTCTCTCTCAGCACGGGAGTGGTCCCTCGCGACGTGCAGGTGAACAAGCTGCGGCAGCCGCCTTGCTTGAAATTTTGAAAGTCAAGGCCCGCGGATGAACACAGAAACCAACCTGGCCCAGCGTTGCGGTTTGGTCGCCATTGTTGGCAAACCCAATGTGGGCAAGTCGACTTTGCTTAATGCCCTGGTGGGCCAAAAAATCAGCATCACGTCGCGCAAAGCGCAAACCACACGTCACCGCATTACGGGCATTCGCACCGAAGGTCCTACCCAGTATGTGTTTGTTGACACGCCAGGTTTTCAAACACGCCACAACACGGCGCTCAACAAGTCTTTGAACAAAACAGTTCTGGGTGCGGTGGGTGATGTCGATTTGGTGCTGTTTGTGGTGGAAGCAGGTATGTTTAACACCGCTGACGCCAAAGTGTTGGCTTTGCTCAAACCCGATGTGCCTGTTTTGTTGATTGCCAATAAGTTGGACACCGTTAACCGACGCGAAGAGTTGGCGCCTTGGCTCAAAGACATGCAAGAGCGGCATCCGTTCACAGAATTTGTACCGATGTCGGCCAAAAATGCCAAAGACATTGAACGTCTGATGGGGTATTGCGAAAAATACTTGCCAGAACAAGCGTGGATGTACGGTGAAGATGAGCTCACCGACCGAAGTGAAAAGTTTTTGGCCAGTGAAATTGTTCGTGAAAAATTGTTTCGTTTCACGGGGGATGAATTACCCTACACCTCCACCGTGGTCATTGATAAATTCGAAGAAGAACCCAGCCGTTCAGCCAATCGCATGATTCGCATTGCCGCCACCATTGTGGTGGAGCGAGAGGGCCATAAAGCCATGGTCATCGGTGACAAAGGTGAGCGCTTGAAGCGCATTGGTACCGAAGCACGGCAAGAGCTGGAAAAGCTCATGGATGCCAAAGTCTTTATTGAGTTGTGGGTCAAGGTTCGCTCTGGGTGGGCCGATGACGAAGCGCGTGTTCGCTCCTTCGGTTACGAGTAAAAAGGGCAGCCCATGGCCGCTGTCTTGAAGCGAATTTCGGATGAGCCTGCCTATGTCCTGCACCGCTACGACTGGAGCGAGTCTAGCCTCATCTTGGAAGTGTTTACTCGGCATCATGGGCGCATCGCTTTGGTGGCTAAGGGGGCCAAAAAACCCAGCTCTTCTTTCAGGCCAGTTTTATTACCGCTTCAAGCCATTCAAATTGCCTTTGGTGGCGATGCCGACATTCGAACCTTGAAGTCAGTGGAGTGGATCGGTGGCCATGTGATGCCAACAGGAGATGCGTTACTGTCAGGCTACTACCTGAATGAGCTTTTGCTGCGTCTTCTGGCGCGCGAAGATCCTCATCCCAAATTGTTTGATGCCTATGCTGCCACCGTGCGCGTCATGGCCACAGAGCCAGGCGAATTGCTGCAGGCGTCTCTGCGAGTGTTTGAGTTGCTCTTGCTTCGAGAAATTGGCCTGTTGCCCAGTTTGAATTCTCAGACCCTCACCATGGCTGACTTGGATGAGGCGAGAGACTATTGCTTGGTACCCGAAGGTGGCTTGCGATTGGCTCACCGCGATGATCGTCATGCCTTGAGCGGCGTTCAGTGGCTGGCGCTTCAAAACGCGTTGGATGGAGAATCTCCATTTACAGACACGCTTCGTTTGAGCTTAGACATGTTGACGCCACTTCGCACCCAACTTCGGACCTTACTCAATTACCATTGTGGTGTCGGCACTTTAAAGACCCGTCAAATGATGATCGACATTCAAAGTTTGTGAGACCTACATGACCCCTCATTTCAAAACGGCGCTTTCTGTCAATGTCAACAAAGTGGCCTTGCTGCGCAATTCACGCCACTTGGGTATTCCCAGTGTCTTGAAAGCAGCTCAAATGTGTCTGCAAGCGGGTGCAAAGGGCATTACCATTCATCCGCGCCCCGATGAGCGTCACATTCGTGCCTCTGACGTGTTTGACCTGGCCGATTTGATGAAGCGTTGGCCGGACAGGGAATTCAACATTGAAGGCAATCCGTTTCACCAATTGATGGATTTTGTGCGAACCTATCGGCCCCACCAAGTGACCTTCGTGCCAGACAGCGAGGGTCAACTCACCAGCGATCACGGTTGGTCATTTCCGAAAGATGCCTTCACACTGAAGCCTTTGATTGAGGAGTGCAAGTCATTAGGTGTTCGTGTCAGTTTGTTCATGGACCCCGAGCCCAAACAAATGGTTTATGTGAAACAAATTGGCGCTGATCGCGTGGAGTTGTATACCGAGCCCTACGCAGCAAGCTTTGGCTCACCGGCTAACGACAACTGTTTGGCTCAGTACATCAGTACTGCAAAGGCCGCTATCGAGCAAGGCTTGGGCGTCAATGCTGGACATGATTTGAATCAAGACAACCTGCCCAAATTTGCACAAGCCATGCCGGGTTTGTTAGAGGTCTCGATTGGCCACGCGTTAATTGCCGACGCGCTAGAGCTGGGTTATGCCGCTACAGTTCATGGTTATTTAAAAGCTTTGGACCGATGAACCAAGCTTTGGTCCATGTATTTTGAATTGAATAAACAGACGCTCAACATGATTTACGGCATTGGTACCGATCTTTGCGATGTCAGGCGTATCAGAGCCAGCTTGGAAAAGCATGGCGACCGCTTTGCCCAAAAGGTTCTGAGTGACCAAGAGTTTGCGATCTACAAAGCGCGCAGCGCCAGATGGCCAGAACGGGGTGTGCGTTATGTCGCTACGCGATTCTCTGCCAAGGAAGCTTTTAGCAAGGCCATTGGCATGGGCATGCGCATGCCAATGACATGGCGTTCGTGCGAAATTGGCAAACTGCCTTCGGGGCAACCCGTGATTGTTTTGCACGCTGCCTTGAAAATCTGGTTTGAGTCCCAACATTTAAAAGCACACATTAGCGTTACTGACGAAGCAGATTACGCTGGCAGCTATTGCATCGTGGAGAAAACCCAATGAACATCCAAGCACCTCTCATCATCGACATTGAAGGCTTTGAGCTAACTGCTGTTGACAAAAAGCGCCTGAAAAATCCGTTGACAGGAGGCGTCACTTTGTTTGGTCGCAATTGGCAAAGTCGGGCGCAGCTCACGGCTTTGTGTGCAGAAATCAAGGCTGTGCGAAAAGATTTGTTGGTATGCGTAGACCATGAAGGCGGCCGAGTGCAACGCTTTAGAACTGATGGCTTCACACATTTGCCTGCCATGCGTCGCTTGGGCGAGATGTGGACCCAAGATGGCAAAGGTCTGGCGGGTGCGGGTGTTTTGAAAGCTTGTAAAGCCGCTTCAGCTGTGGGTTACTTGCTGGCTGCAGAGTTGCGCGCCTGTGGTGTTGATTTGAGTTTCACACCCGTTCTCGATTTGGACTATGGCGAAAGCAGCGTCATTGGTGATCGCGCTTTCAGCCGTGATGCCCGAAATGTCAGTTTGCTGGCCAAAAGCCTAATGCATGGCTTGCAGCGTGCAGGTATGGGTAATTGCGGCAAGCATTTTCCAGGACACGGCTACGTCAAGGCCGATTCACATGTCGACATGCCTGTTGACAAGCGCAGCCTGAAAGTCATCCTTCAAGATGATGCCAAACCCTATGAATGGTTGAGCAACGAGTTGAGTTCTGTCATGTCAGCGCACGTGATCTATCCCAAAGTCGATGCACGACCAGCTGGGTTCTCCCAAAAATGGGTGCAAGAAATTTTACGTGAGCAATTGGAATTTACTGGCGCAGTGTTCAGTGATGATTTGTCGATGGTAGGCGCACGTGTTTTGGATGGATTGCCCATTAGCTTCACAGAAGGTGTCTTGGCGGCGCTGGAAGCCGGCTGTGATTTGGCATTGCTGTGCAATCAATCCTTGAAGGGCAGCAAAGTCATTGACGAGGTCTTGGAGGGTCTTGCCGAAGCGCAAGTCAAGGGCTGGTGGCAACCTGATGAATTAAGTGAAGCACGCCGCTTGGCGCTGCTGCCCATCATGCCTGCCTTGGCTTGGGAAGATTTGGTGCGTTCTGTGAATTACCAACAAGCCTTAGCTTGCTTGCCGTAATATGCAATTCATTGCTTGGATTTTTAAAATATTTTTCAGTTTGCTAGGACTGGTTTTTGTCTTTGGCACCCTGTGTATTTTGTTATTGGCTTTGATTTCTGGCGCGCTTTGGTCGTTGGTCCGTGGCCGAAAGCCCGAAGTGGCCGTGGTCTGGCAGCGCTATCAAGACATGGCTCGCAACAAAGCCCCCTTCGGCGCTTGGCAAGCAGGGCCACAAAATGCGCCTGAGGTGGTAGATGTTGAGGCCAAAGAAGTGACCGAGGCGGCCCGTGCACCAGCTCGTTTGCCTAAACACTAGAAAATCGCCGACACTGTCACCCAAAAAAGAGTCATGGATTTGAGCGCTTTTTAATCTTGCTCTCGCTTCAGCGCGGGAAACAAAATTACATCGCGAATGCTAGGACTGTCGGTCAGCAGCATCATCAAACGGTCAATGCCAATGCCGCAACCGCCAGCGGGTGGCATGCCGTATTCCAAGGCGCGTACAAAATCGTGGTCAAAGAACATGGCTTCATCGTCGCCGCTGTCCTTGGCATCCACTTGCGCTTGGAATCGCGCCACTTGGTCCTCAGCGTCGTTCAATTCTGAAAAGCCATTGCCAAATTCACGGCCTGTGATGTAGAGCTCAAAGCGCTCTGTTACTTCTGGGCGTTGATCGTTTGCGCGAGCCAAAGGTGAAATTTCGGTGGGATGTTCCATAATGAACGTGGGCTCCCACAATTTGTCTTCGACAGTTTCTTCAAAGTATAAAACTTGCAAGCCGGCCAATGTTTTTTTAGACAATTTATTCTTGTCTTCGCTCATGCCCAGTTTATGCAGGGTTTGAATGAGCCATGCCGCGTCATCTACTTTTGCGCCAGCATCTGTGTGTTTGACAATCGCTTCCCGAATGGTGAGGCGCTCAAAAGGCTTGGCTAAATCGACGGGCTTACCGCCATAGGTAAGTTGCAAATGACCTACGGCATTGATAGCCGCGTCCCGCACCAACTCTTCGGTAAATCCCATCAAGTCTTGGTAGTTCCAATAAGCTGCGTAGAACTCCATCATGGTGAACTCGGGGTTGTGGCGAACGGAAATGCCTTCGTTGCGAAAGTTGCGGTTGATTTCGAACACCCTTTCGAAACCACCCACCAACAAGCGTTTCAAATACAACTCAGGCGCAATGCGCAAGTACATTTCTTGGTCAAGCGCATTGTGGTGCGTGGCAAAGGGACGAGCGTTGGCGCCGCCAGGAATAGGATGCAACATGGGCGTTTCAACTTCAAGGAAGTCGTGTTTGACCATGAAATCGCGAAGACCGCTGACAGCTTTGCTGCGGGCAGTGAAACGATTGCGCGCATCTTCGTCCATCATCAAATCAACATAGCGCTGACGGTATTTGATTTCTTGGTCGGCCACGCCGTGGAACTTGTCGGGCATAGGGCGCAAGCTTTTGGTCAACATGCGCACACTGGAGGCGTGCAGTGACAATTCGCCCATTTTGGTTTTAAACAAATAGCCTTGGGCCGCCACGATGTCGCCTAGGTCCCAATGCTTGAAATCGTTATAGGCTTCCTCGCCAATGTCGTCGCGTGTGACGTAAATTTGAAAGCGACCTGTGGCGTCTTGCAAGGTTGCAAAACTGGCTTTGCCCATCACGCGCTTAAGCATCATGCGGCCTGCAATTTTGGCTGTGGTTGGGGCAATGCCTTCGCCTTTTAAAGTTTCGGGTGCCTTGTCGCCATGGGCTTGGGTCAATTTGGCGGCACGATCTTCAGGTTTGAAGTCATTGGGAAAGGCGACACCTTTGCCCTGTGCTTGAGCTTCTCGCATGGCCTTGAGCTTGCTTCTGCGCTCGGCAACCAGTTGGTTTTCGTCAACGATGGGGGCTGTTTGATTTTCTGCTGGCGTGTCTGACATGAGGAGCGCTTCTAAAGTGAGGACTACAAAAGCCCTTAAATACGCTGAAATTCAGCGGGAATCGGCTATTTTACGATTGCTTCGGGCTCAAGCTATGATTTGACTCTTCGGAGGTCTTCTGTGTTTCTACAAATTATCAATTTGATCTTGGATGTCGCCACCGGTTTGGTGGGTGGCGCCTGCCTCATGCGATTGGTGATGCAGTGGCAACGCCTGCCATTCCAAAACCCTATTGGGCGCTTTGTTTTTGCTGTCACCAATTGGATTGTCATGCCGCTGAGACGCTTTTTGCCAGCCATTGGGCGCTTGGACACTGCCAGCCTAGTAGCGGCCTGGTTGATGAAATTGAGCCATGTCACAGCCATGTGGGTGTTAGCAGGCACACAAGCGGCTTTTCTGGGTATTTTGGTGGCCAGTGTGTTTGGGGTCTTGCACTGGCTGGTATCTGGCCTCAGCGTCATTATTTTGCTGTATGCCGTCTTGTCTTGGGTGCAGCCCAACAGCGGCAGCATGATGCTTTTGTCTCGGTTGGTAGAGCCTTGGTTGGCGCCTATTCGAAATGCTTTGCCGCAGCCAGGCGGCATTGACTTGTCGCCATTGGTGTTGCTGGTGATCTTGCAAATTGCCGGCATGTTGCTGGCAGGTTTGCAACATGGGGGGTTATAAACGCAGCGTACTTGTGTTCGCTGCTTGAACTGAATCAGCTAACCGCGTCGGCCGATTGACGTGTGAGCATCGCCAAGGTATTGGCAATGCTCATTTTTAATTCGCGGCGATCGCAAATGAAGTCGATGGCACCTTTTTCTTGCAAGAACTCGGCGCGCTGGAAACCTTCTGGCAACGTAACGCGCACCGTGCTTTCAATCACTCGGGGACCAGCAAAACCAATCAGGGCCTTGGGTTCAGCAATGACGACATCTCCCATGAAAGCAAAACCAGCCGATACGCCGCCCATGGTGGGATCGGTTAAAACGCTGATGTAAGGCAAGCCTTTTTTGGCTAGTCGGGTTAGTGCAGCATTGGTTTTCGCCATCTGCATCAAAGACAAAAGGCCTTCCTGCATGCGAGCGCCACCTGTGGCTGTGAAGCAAATGAAGGGTACTTTTTGTTCGACGGCTGTTTCAACGCCGCGCACAAAACGCTCACCCACCACGGAGCCCATGCTGCCGCCCATGAAGTCAAATTCAAAACAAGCCGCGACCACGTTGATGCTGTGGATAGCACCGCCCATGACCACCAAAGCATCGGTTTCACCCGTGTTGCTCATGGCTTCTTTGATGCGCTCGGGGTACTTGCGGCTGTCTTTGAATTTCAACGCGTCTACGGGCACCACCTCTTGGCCAATTTCGTAGCGCCCTTCGTTGTCTAAAAAATTGTTCAAGCGGGCACGGGCACCCATTCGGTGGTGGTGACTGCAGGTGGGGCAAACATTTTGGTTTTGCTCTAAGTCATTTTTGTAAAGCACTGATTCGCACTTGGGGCACTTGATCCATAAGCCTTCAGGCACGCTGCGGCGGTCTGCTGGGTCAGTGTGGAGAATTTTTGGGGGAAGCAGTTTTTCAAGCCAACTCATGTCGATTTCCTTGTGTGTTGATCAGGCGTCCATGGCCTGGCGTATTTCGCGCAAAAAATGACCTGCCACTGTGGCGACTTTATCTCGAGGTTCATTTTCGATCAATTGGATGATTTTGCTACCAATGACCACAGCATCAGCGACTTTGCCGATGGTTTTTGCAGTTTGGGCATCGCGGATGCCAAAGCCAACGCCCACTGGGATACTCACTTTTTGACGAATACGGGGCAACATGGCTTCGACTTCAGCAGTGTTCAAGGCCCCAGATCCTGTAACCCCCTTCAGGGATACATAGTAGACATAACCACTGGCCACATCGGCCACTTGTTGCATGCGCAGATCGGTGCTGGTGGGCGCCAGCAGAAAGATCAAGTCCATTTTGTGCGCGCGCAATTTGGCGGCAAATTCAACGCATTCTTCAGGTGGGTAGTCCACTACCAAGACCCCATCGATTCCGGCAGCGGATGCGTCGCGAATGAAGCTGTCTTTGCCGTGCTTCAAGTCATAGCGTTCAATGGGGTTGGCGTAGCCCATCAACACCACAGGCGTGGCATCGTTCTTCTGGCGAAAGGATTTCACCATGTCAATGACATGCGAGGTGCCTATGCCAAAGGCCAAGGCTTTGTCGCCCGCTTTTTGAATGACGGGACCATCGGCTGAAGGGTCGCTAAAAGGCACACCCAGTTCAATGACATCAGCGCCCGCATCCACCATGGCGTGCATGAGTTCGGGTGTGACGTCGGCAAACGGATAGCCAGCTGTGACGTAGGGAATCAAGGCCTTGCGACCTGCAGCCTTCAGTTGTTGGAAGGTGGCTGCAATGCGGCTCATTTGTAAACTTTCACGGGCTGCTCACCCATTGTCAAGCCACCTTTAACACCTTGACCTTCACAACTTGGTCGGCAATAGAAGTCGGCGTTGCTGAGGTCAGCCACAGTACCAATGTCTTTGTCACCTCGGCCAGACATGTTGATCAAAATGGACTGATCGGGCTTCATGGTGGCTGCAAGTTTTTTGGCATAAGCCACAGCGTGGCTAGATTCCAGTGCAGGGATGATGCCTTCGATCCGGCACAAATAATGGAAGGCATCTAAGGCTTCTTGGTCGGTGATGCCGACGTATTCTGCGCGGCCAATGTCTTTTAGGAAAGCGTGCTCTGGGCCAACACCGGGGTAATCGAGACCGGCGCTGATGCTGTGCGTCTCGGTAATTTGACCGTTGTCGTCTTGCAGAATGTAGGTGCGGTTGCCATGCAATACGCCTGGGCTACCGCGTTGCAAAGAGGCAGAGTGTTTGCCGCTCTCCAAGCCTTCGCCTGCAGCCTCTACGCCAATCAGACGTGTATTTTTGTGGTTGATGTAGGGGTAGAAAATACCCATGGCGTTAGAGCCGCCGCCAACACACGCAATGACTGCGTCAGGCTGTTGGCTGTGCAAACCAGTTTGCGCCAACAACTTGGGCATCTGTTCGAGACATTCCGTACCAATCACACTTTGGAAATCACGAACCATCATGGGGTAAGGGTGCGGGCCCGCAACCGTGCCAATGATGTAGAAAGTGTTGTCGACGTTGGCCACCCAATCGCGCATGGCCTCGTTCAAAGCATCTTTCAGCGTGCGGCTGCCAGATGTCACAGGCACTACGGTGGCGCCTAGCAATTTCATGCGATAAACATTGGGGCTTTGACGTTTCACATCTTCTGAACCCATGTAGACCACACATTCCAAGCCGTAGCGCGCGCAAATGGTGGCCGTGGCCACGCCGTGTTGTCCGGCACCTGTTTCGGCAATGATGCGGGGCTTGCCCATGCGCTTGGCCAGCATTGCCTGCCCAATGGTGTTGTTGATTTTGTGCGCGCCAGTGTGATTGAGGTCTTCGCGCTTCAAATAAATTTGCGCACCACCCATTTCACGGCTCATGCGCGCTGCGTGGTAAATGGGGGAGGGTCGTCCTACGAAGTGAGCCAATTCGTAGTTGAATTCGGCTAAAAACTCGGGATCGTTTTGGTACTTGGCGTAGGCTGCGCGCAATTCCAAAATGGCGTGTGTCAGGGTCTCGCTGACAAAACTGCCGCCATAAATGCCGAAGTGGCCAGAGGCATCGGGTTGCTGATAATCGTTCATGTTGTTACTCAATGGCATCGGCTGCTTTAACAGCAGCCACAAATTC